>VAPL010228668.1_pt1 | contig 25391 bp, 28 predicted proteins | sample 3395061 | NCBI WGS metagenome assembly VAPL01 (sample SAMN08290444, study PRJNA428436) | hydrothermal vent metagenome | isolation source: Deep-sea hydrothermal vent chimney 2 | place: Pacific Ocean: Juan De Fuca Ridge | depth 2182 m m | reverse complement strand
GAAGAGATGTTCTTTTTTAAACTTCCTCCAAAGTGGCATAAAGTCTTTCTTAAAGACTGCCAATAGAATTTCGTCAACATATCTACCGTTGGCGAAGTTGTGTTTTTTTAGAGTTCCTTCCTCTATATATCCACACTTTTTACTATACCCGTAAGAGCGTTTATTGAATGCAAGTACAGAAGAACATACTTTACGTAGATTGAGGGTATTAAAAGCATAGTTGAGTAAAAGCATCTTAGCTTCGGTTCCGTAACCCTTACCCCAACAGTCTTTTACTCCAATAAGAGCTCCAGTTGTTGCAGTTCCATTCATGTGATTAATTCCATGAAGCCCCATTGTGCCTATCGGCTTATTTTCATTAACTAGACATATCATAAGCACAACATCTTTGCCTTTATTTTTATGTAAGTCATCTATCCATTTCTCCTCATCCTCCTCCATTGCTGGATGGCAGGACATGAGATACTCGTAGATATCAGGATCGTTTATCCATTTTAAAAGAAGAATAACGTCTCTTTTAAGTAATGGGCGTAAATACACTTTTTTACCCTTTAGGAATTTAATATTCATTTTCATCTCCTATGTTAAAGAACAAATACTAAACAAAAACCTCGGCTTCTGTTCAGCCGAGGTTTTTCTGTGAAGGAGTTTCTTTATATATTTAAGAAAATACAAACATACCACGGCTGAATACAAGCGCTTTTGCGTATACAGGAGAAATAAGCCCCGCATCAAAGCGACAGTTATTTTTCATATTCATTTGTGTATGGTTGCTTACCATTACCTTAGTTTATATCGTATACCTTAATAGATGTCAAGCATCCAAATGTTGTAGTGCAGGTATAATAACTCTTATGAAGAAGCAGAAAACACCTAAAACTAGCTCCAAACGGTCTAAAAAACCACCAATTGAGCATTGGAGCTATTCATCTTTAATGTCACTTATGAACAACCCTTTGTCTTGGTACAAGCGTTATGTAGAAAATGTGCGGGATATGCCATCAGGACCAGCTTCTTTTATAGGCAGAGCATGTCATACTGCACTTGAACATTTCTATAAAGGAGTATCAAAAGAAGAGTCAACAAAACGGGGCCTTGAAGCTCTTAAAAATGTAGCAGATTTTGAAATTAATTTCGGTACAGCGAAAACCAAAACAGCTCAGAAAAAGAAACGCAAAAGTATGGAACAAGAATATCTAAAGTCCATCGGCTACTATCTTAAGCGCGCTCCAAAATACAAAGTACTTGGTGTAGAAGCTGTAGGGCTTGCAGAAGTAGACGGTATAGAACTTCCACTAAAAGCGATTTCTGATTTAGTTGTAGAGTCGAAGATAGATAAAGACGCAGTTGATATCGTTGATCATAAATTTGTAGCTTCTTTTAGTAAAGACGCTGTTAATAAAACTATGTACATAATGCAGGCAATATTTAATTACTACACAGTTAGCGCTTTATATAACAAGCCTGTTAAAAGGTTTATTATTCAAGAATGCAAACGATCAAAGAATAAAGATGCTTCTTCTCAGATGCGTAAACATATTATAAATTTCGATGAGTGCAAAGATGAGTTTATTATTTTCCATAAACTTATTAATGATGCAACTAAAGAGATTACACGCAACAGAGTATATTTACCAAACCCTTTAGATATGTTTGAAGGGGAAAACTCTTTCGACATCTATCGCCTCGGTCTCGTAGAAGAAAACTGACAATAAAACCAAAAATTACAAATAGGTGGACATTGGTCTATGGACATGATTTCTTGAGAAAAATCAGATGTCCACCAATTTGTAAACTAACTTAAAATTAAATAGCCAGAGTGCTCTGGCTATTTAATTCAGCTCTAGTAAGCCGTATTTTGATGTTTTGAAAACTTAAAAAGTTGGTACTACTGGCACACTCTCGCTGTTAGAATCATTAAGAAGTGTTTCGATAACTCGGCGCATTGCTTCTATTGGCTGAGCTCCCTCAATTGGTGCTTGTTCTCCATTTACAAATATAACATTATACGGTGTACCTCGTGCTCCTGATGCAATAACTTCGTCAAATTGAGCTTGAATCTTGTCTGTATACTTACCACTATCAACACAAGCTTGTAGTGCAACAGGGTCAATGTCAACATCTTCTGCTATCACAGAGAGTAGATTCAAATCAAGTCCATTATTTGACGGTGTGATTTCAAACAACCTATCTATATAATCCCAAAACCCTTGATTGCCACCAAGTTCTGCTGCACACTCTGAAGCCTCGGCTTCTTTAGCAGCTTTTGAGTGGAGTTGAGTAATAGGAAAGTGTCTGTATACCCATGCAACTTTTCCACTTGCTCCATACTCATCAATAATTTTATGCATGGTGCTGTGGAAGTTCTTACAGAACGGACACTCAAGATCAGAATACTCAACAATAATAACTTGTGCATTTGGGTTTCCTAGAATATGGTCACTGCCTGAAACCTCTGGAACACCAACCTGAGTTACAGGATCGGATTTAGTGTCTATCTTAATATCGTCTGGTTTGTTGCTAAAATATAAAGCACCTGCCACAAGGACACCAGCAATAATAATAGCTACAGGAATAGTGTATTTCTTATTATTGTTTACCAATTCTACTTGATATTGTTGTTCGTTATTGTTTTCTTCCATGTTTATAAATTATAGTTAATTAGCGTAAGTCTAGTGTATCATATATAGGATGGATATCATTTCAGCATTCATATTAGGCGCAGTACAGGGACTCACAGAATTTATACCGATTTCTTCATCTGGGCACCTTGTTGTAGCAAGAGAGATACTTGGTATTGCGACAAACCACAGTCTCTCTATTGATGCAATGCTACAGCTTGCCACATCTCTCGCTATATTGCTTTACTTCTGGAGAGACTTTTGGGGTATGGCAGTTACATCATTTAATTGGGTTAGGGGACATATAATACCTTCAGAAGAAAAGATTCTTATTGGAGCATTGGTTGTTGGTACAATTCCAGCTGTGATTTTAGGTTTGTTGCTTGAAGATATTATGGAAACTTCTTTCAGGAACGCAGAGTTAGTAGCGTGGACACTGCTCCTTGGCGCAGCACTGTTTTGGGTAGCAGAAAAGCTTGCAAAACAAAAGCAAGAACTTAATATTAAACGTGGTTTTTGGATAGGAATGTTTCAAGCACTAGCACTTATTCCAGGCATGTCTCGCTCTGGTATGACCATCGCCGGTGGGTTATTGCTTGGGCTTTCTCGAGAGCGTGCAACACGGTTTGGTTTTATGCTTGGTTTCCCAATCATTTTTGGTTCTGGGATGAAGAAATTTATCGAGCTTTACGGAAGCGGGGGATTGGTAGAGTTAGGTCTACCTTTAATACTTAGCACAGCGACGGCATTTACAGTAGGAATACTCGCTATGCACTTTATGGTGAGGTACTTACGCAATCACACGCTTAATATTTTTATAGTCTATAGAATAATATTTGCCCTTCTTATATTTATGTTCATTGTGTAGACCTTTATATTAAAACGGAAGGGAATGCGTCATAGAGCTACCGTCTTCTTTTTTTTTCTCCCAGTTGGAGGTGTCGAGTTTTATTTCTTTTTTTTCTGATAAATCCATATAGTGAACTTTTCCATTTTTAAGAGCGAAATCATACACCTCTTTCGTGATTCTTACATCGTCAAGACAATACTTTCGTATTTTATCAATCTCGCCAGTATTCCACCACCTTACTGCATCAAGCCCGTGTCCGCTCTTCTTTTCTCCTAGAGTGCCCTCTGCAACTGAATCAAGACGAAGTCGTCTGCCAAACGACTCTTTTATTTCTTTAAGTAAGTCAAGACTTTTAATTTGTGTTAAATCGCCGTGATAGTACTTATTAAGAAGCGGAATATCAAAATGGTCTGAGTTGTATCCAATCAACATGTCTGTTTTTTCTAAAATGGGCCAGAGTTGTGGTAGTTCTTCTTGTAGGTATGAATGATATGAATTAGTATCGTAGTCATATATGCAAACTATCGAGATATCTAAAAGCGCTGGGTCTGCTTTCCCAACATCTTCAAATGTGTTTCTTGTTTCAATATCAAAAACTATTTTCTTCATCCCGAACGAAATAGGACACGGACTTAAACAATCCTTGTCTCTAGATTAGATTTTTTGTTAATTATCGACTTATTTTCCATATATTATATTTGTATCCGTGATTTCGTACAGGATTCATTTCCTTTAATATTTAGATTTTAGAAAATATATAGTCTGCAATAGCACTTTTCTCAAGTGTTTTTTCTTCGCCACTCTCTAGGTGTTTTATGGTAAAAGGTTCATTCTTTATTTCGTCTTCACCAATACATATTACAAAAGGTATATTTTTCTTATCAGCACTCTTTATTTGATCACCAACTTTTTTAGTTGAAAGGGATACTTCGACATTGATATCTTGTTCTCGAAGTTCTTTTGCTAAAGCTTGGGCATAAGCATTTGCTTCAGAAGATAGTGTACAAAGATAGAGCTCTGTTCGAGGGGTGTATTCTGGAAGTAGGTTGTGTGTCTTAAGGAAGTCGGTAATAGTGACATCCCCCATACCAAAGCCAACAGCAGGAATTGATTCACCACCAAATAGCTCAAGTAGATTGTCGTAGCGACCTCCACCAAACAGTGACCGATTGTTTTCAGATGATGTATCGAATACTTCAAATACTACGCCTGTGTAGTAGTCAAAGCCTCGAATTATTGACGTGTCTACTACTGTATTAGTAATACCAAGGTTCTTTAATTGAGTTGTTATAAGTTCTAGGTTCTTGTTACTGCTTACACTTTCTAGCTTCTGTGTAAATGCTTGTGTATTTTCTCCTAACAACTCACCAAGTTTCGAGTCAAAGTCATCAATTTTATCTCTCTTGTCTAACAGGCGCATAGTTTGTGCTTGCAGTTTCTCTGAAATGGCAAGTTCTTCAAATATTGTGTTAAGTATGTTTCTGTCACTTATACGTATTTCAAAATCATCTTCTTCTGCTCCAAATGCTTTCATAATAGAGTGAGCAAGTGAAATTATCTCAATTTCTGCTTCTATTCCAGAAACTCCAAATAAGTCAGCGTTAAGTTGCCAGTGTTCTCGTACACGGCCACGTTGTGGTCGTTCGTATCTAAATACATTAGGTATTGAATACCAACGAAGAGGGAAGTTGAGATCATGACGCTTTCCTGCGACCATACGAGCAAGTGTTGGTGTCATTTCAGGGCGAAGAGTAACTTCTCTGTCCCCGCGGTCTATAAATGTGTACGTTTGCTCATTTACTATTTCGTCACTGGTTTTACTTCGATAAAGTTCAGATGGCTCAAGTATTGAAGCGCTGTATTCTGCATACCCAAAACTCTCAACAACACGACTCATTGTGTCGAAGATAAAGCGTTCTATATACATATCCTTAGGATAGAAGTCACGTACTCCTTTATATGGGTCTGTACTTAATTTATTCATAGTCGCTCAATTGTAGCCGAAATAATACTTAAAATCTAGAAGTATGTGAAGTATTCGTTTTAGCATCAATATGTTGAAGAATCTTTCTTTTTACATGCTCGGGGTTTGCTATACCTTTTATAAGAAACTCCTCACTCTCTCCTGCAGTTTGCACGAGCACATTTCCAAAATTAAGAACAGTCGCGACAATACCATATACTTCTAGAGTGACGTCTTGTATTCGCTCCATACGAAGAGTCGATACCTCTCGATTAAAGAGACCCCTTTGGTCAATGTTAACTATACGTCTATCAGTCACTATCCAAATATCAAGGTAGTAATCAGTCCAGATACTAAAGATTTTTACCCACAAAAGTAGCACCCACGTGCTTGAGAGGAATAAAAGTAAGGAAGGGTTTATTGATGGTAACGAAAAGCCCGCTTGATTTGTTAAAAACTTCCAGCCGATAAATGGAATAAGAAATACAATAAATATCCCGAATGATTCACGAAATAATAAGAACCAGTGTTTTCGAGCTTTTATATCTATACGTTCTCCTTCTTGTAAATGAAGCATATTAATAAATAATATTATTTTAAATAAGTTAAGAAATTAAAGATACAAATGACATAATCATAAGTATTAAAATAATTCCACTAACACCAGAATATATAATTGTTGCGAGTACTGACATAAGGAAGTTCATACCATATCTAAACCAATGGTAGATTAAAAATATACTATAAAAGAAAAAGATTAATATAGCGCCAATAAATACATACCATAGTGCATCAGAGTTTAAAGGCAGGAAAGTGCTAAGTTCGTTGTTTGGTAACATTACATACTATTTTCTCATAAAACTGCTATATAATCCAAGGTAAGTAGTGTCGTACTGTGTATTTAGAAATAAAAAGGAACACCCAAGCCCGAAGACTGAGATGTTCCTTTTTATTGCCCGTTCAGCTCCTTGGTTGGAGATAGATCCGTTTTATTTAATGTGGGAGTGTGTCCGCACTCTGTGGTGAGGCTCTAAGATTCCCTTATTGTTTAATTAAGTGGAATCTCCATAACTAGAAGTTAACGTACTATTAAGTATTGTACTTTCAATGCACATGTCAATATGCATTTGGTGATAAAACAGAGGAAAAGCTGTTGAAAGAATGTACATAACTTGTGAACAACTCTGAGAGAGCATTAATTAAGTGGAGTATATGATATACTCACGTCTCATATGAATCCCGTAGGAAATCACGGACACTAACACTATATATGGAAAATAAGTCGATAATTAATAGAAAATCTAATCTAGAGACAAGGATTGTTTAAGTCCGTGTCCTATTTTGTACGGGATGAAAAATATTTTCGATAAAAAAGATTTTACAGTGGTCCGAGCGCGCAAGGGTGCTGGTCTTGGTATTGTTACTAATCGTTCTTTTAAAAATGGTGATTTCGTTATTGAGTATACTGGGCCAATTCTTTCGAGAGATAAAGCTAATGAAAAAGGAGGGAAGTATCTTTTTGATATTAACTCGAAATGGGCTATAGACGGAACAACTAGAAGTAATCTAGCACGGTATATTAATCATTCATGTAAACCAAACTGTGAAGCAGACGTTTCTGGTAAAAAGGTTTTTATCTATGCATTGAAAAGAATTAAAGAAGGGGAGGAACTGACCTATGATTATGGAGGAGAATATTTTGACGAGTATATAAAACCTTATGGATGCAAGTGTAGTAGTTGTATTTCTTAAAATAAATAAATGGCCGAGTATAAGAACTCGACTGTTTATTTATTTCAATTAATCCAGAAAGGATTTTACTGACTCATCTTTGCGATCATCCACACTGCGGTTGGTCTTAGAATTTGGCTTGGGATTTTAAACTCTTCGACGTCGCCTAACAAGCGACGTCGTCTTTTTTGTATACAAAACAAAAACCCCCGCTCTTACGAGCAGGGGTTTTTGTTACTTCGTCTAATCAATAAAGATTAAACTCGGCTTACGTTTACTGCTTGAGGGCCTTTTTGTCCTTCAGTAACTTCGAATTCCACTGCATCTCCTTCGTTTAGAGATTCAAAATCTCCACCTTGGAATTCGTTAGCATGAAAGAAAAGATCCTTTTCGCTGTCTTCTGTCTTGATAAAGCCGTAGCCCTTATCCATAAGACGTGCAATAGTTCCTTTTTGCATTGCTGTAAAAACTAAATCGAATAAATCTCAAAATCACTCTAAAAGATTAAACTCGACATAGTCATCTATCTAGTAGCTATTTGATGCGGGTATTGTATTACATTATGGATATAATGTCAATACTTTTGTAAACTAATAGTATTATGAGTATTTATGATTTTCTAAATATTTTAATGCAATTAAAGACATCATTTAAAATATAGTTTTCCAGTAATAGTAGTGGTTGCGCTGTAATTCATTTGATAGAATATAGAGTAACAATGCTCATACTATGGAAGAAGATAAAGCAACAAATCAATTTGAAGAAAGTACAGATGCGCAAGTGGAAAGTCTTTCTGGGTCACCTCATGGCGCGCTTTATAATAAATATCTAAAATTAATAAAAGATAAGTCCACATATCTCAAGATTTCTGCGCTTGCGGTTATATCAATTTTTATCATAGCAGGGACATCATCTTTATATTTTAAATTAATAGGCCCGAGCTTAGATGGGCAGTCGGACACTCAATATATTAATTTTACCTATCAGCAAAAAGAGGATATTTTAAAATCTTTAAGCAGTGATTCTATTCAAACCAACGTGTCTTCAGAAGAAAAACATAAAGAATTGGACCAACTAGCCAAACAATCTGAAAATACGAGTCAATTAAGAGATTTCGAAAAAGTTAATATTTTAAAAAATTTAAGCCGATAACTCTAAAAGCAACAATTATATGCAAACACACAACATATTAGTTAGTAAAACAAGACAAAATAAAAGCAGAGTAACACTTTTTCTAATGGCTATAATTGTGTTAGTTGCCTTTTTTGCGATTGACTCTGGCTTACGTAATAAAGAAGTAAGTGCGGAAGTGTCTCATAATGTATCTGGATACGCGTGGAGCGATACAGTGGGGTGGATTAGTTTCAATTGCACCGATGCAGGCTTTTGCGGGACGTCAAATTACGGAGTCGGAGTTAACGAAGCTGATGGAGATTTATTTGGTTATGCGTGGTCATCAAATATCGGTTGGATAAGTTTTAATGAAAGCGACCTCATAGGATGCCCTGGTGGTGGTACGTGTACAGCAAATCTTTCAGGAAGTACTCTTTCTGGCTGGGCTAAAGCACTTTCTTCGTCAGATTCTGAATCTGGAGGGTGGGATGGATGGATTAGTCTAGACGGGAGTGATTACGGAGTAACCTATGATTCTAATAGTGGTGAATTCAGTGGCTATGCATGGGGGTCTGCAATTATTGGTTGGGTAGATTTTAATCCTCAGTATGGCGGGGTAGTAAAAAGTGCTCTTATAGCGTCATTGTCAGTTTCTAGTTCAAATATATCTAATGGAGGTTCAGTAACTCTTACATGGACAAGCACCCTAGCAACAGACTGTTCTGGTACAAACTTCTCTACTGGAGGTGCGACGTCAGGGAACGTGGTTCTTACTCCGGATTCGACTACAACCTATACACTTACCTGTAGTAATAGTTTTGATTCGGTAGATGATGTAAAAGAGGTACAGGTGTGGAATACAGAATGCGCTGATGGAGTAGATAATGATCTCGATGGAGATATAGATTTAGCTGATTTAGGTTGCTCTGGTCTGGGAGATGACAATGAGTCCAGTGCAGAATTTGTAGTAATGGATATTTCAGTTAGTGCACCATTTGTTCAGTCAGGGAATTCAGTAGTGATAACGTGGAGTGCTACTGGTGTTAACAGTTGCTCAGTTACAGGAACTAATGGAGATTCTTGGTCAGGAATTTCTGGGTCACAAAACACAAGTGACATCTTTGAGCAAGTGATATATACACTTTCATGTTTGGATGTTGAAGATCATGCAACAACACCACAAAGTGTGACGGTATCTCTATCGCCAATATTCCAAGAGTTTTAATTTTTTACATATGATAAACCATTCATGAACCAATTACTCAACAACATAAAAACAAGCCTGAAAGAAAGCATTAAAGTAGCAACAATTGCACTCGCTATTACTCTCGGCGTAACTTACGCATTTGCATCGTGGACTGGACCAGTAGCAACACCACCAAATAATAATGTAGAAGCACCTATTAATGTTGGTACAGTAGATCAAATAAAGAGTGGTGGTCTTGGAGTTGATACACTTGCGGTGTATGGAAACGTTGGAGTATCTGGATATATACAGGTTGGAACTACAACTTCATCATGTAGCTCGGGTGTAGAGGGTGCTCTAAAATATGTCTCTGGTACTGGAATGCAGTATTGCAACGGCTCTTCATGGTCCACTTTGGGTGGTACAGGAGGTGATGGTAGCTATACAGGATCCCTTACAACAGGTTCAAATACAGGAGCAGATTGTACAAACGCAGGAGGAGTTCCAATTGATATTGGTGGTGGAGACTATGTATGTAAATTTATAAGTAGTTCTTGTGCGGCAGGTTGGACAAAGTACCTAGATTGGACCACAACGCAGACAACATCATGTACTGGGACGTCAAACCTATCTAGGTTGTGCTCCCCGACGTCTTGTACAACTTCTTCACATGTATTTTCAGACAATACACGAGAAACGTGTGGATATAGAGACAGTAACTACCAATCATGGGGTGGTGATGATTCAGGGACTTCTTGTACTCTTACTACTCAAAGAACATGTACCGCTTCAATACAGGAGATTGGTTGTTATTAAAGTAAAAAACTCTATGGAGCCACTTATCAGTAATATTAAAGAAAGCATTAAAGTAGCAACAATTGCACTCGCTATAACTTTAGGTGTAACCTACGCATTCGCATCATGGACAGGGCCTACTTTGACACCACCAAACAATAATGTAGAAGCACCTATTAATGTTGGTACAGTAGATCAAATAAAAAGTGGGGGACTCGGAGTTAATACACTTGCGGTGTTTGGTAACGGAGCATTTAGTGGGTATCTAAAAGTTGGGAGTACTACATCAACATGCAATACTTCTCTAGAAGGATCATTACAATTCAAAACATCGGGTAACAGTTGTTTACAATTGTGTGTTGATTCAGGTTGGCAGGATGTGAGTTGTGGGGATGTTCCGGTAACAGCTGTAAGTTGTAAAGAATTATTTGATTCAGGAGTTACCGAAAGTGGAATATATCAGATTTATCCAAATGACTTAACTCTTGATGTATATTGCGATATGGTCACTGAGGGAGGCGGGTGGACATTAATAGGCAAAATGACAGAGGATTCAGCTGTATGGTCTAAGGCAACAGAACCTGATTTATGGAGAACAACAGGGGTTCTTAATGATAGTGACCTAACTTTAGATCATGGAAATTCAAAGTATGAATCGTATAATAACGTTGAAGTAACTTATGTTATGGGTATATCTTATAACCCTGACGACGTGTTCGTGATACAACTCCCTGCAACACATTTAAATATGTACGACTTAATTATGAATGGACCAAATAATTATGGTACTGCAATAAAACAGCCACAAAGCGGTACTTATTTAAGTGGATATTCAAGTAGTGGTGGGCATACGGATTGGAAAATTAGACCCTATAGTTATCTTGAAGGGTGGAGAGGTGGAATGGCTTGGATTGGTTCTTCTTGGGAGTATTATGTGGACTGTACTATGGCGGACAGAGAATCAACAGGTCTAGGGGTCTACCATTCTACTGCTACAGGTTGTAGCGGTTACTTATATGGTGCATGGGGAGTCAAAGGCCCTGACTATGCTACGTTATGGGTACGATAGCATATTGTTAATATATCCATAAATTATCGATACATTTTATTTTTTTATACACTCTATAAATAGTCATGAACCAATTACTCAACAACATAAAAACAAACATAAAAGATAGTATAAAAGTAGCTGTCTTAGCACTTGCTATTACACTAGGAGTAACCTATGTATTTGCAGCGTGGGTTGGACCCATAGCAACACCACCAAACAGCAATGTCTCGGCACCCATCAATGTAGGATCTACTGATCAGATTAAAGATGGAGGACTTGGTGTGGATACACTTTCTGTATTTGGAAATGGTGCATATTCAGGATATATACAAATAGGGCAGACAGCAGTTACATGCGGTGTTTTAACAGATGGGTCCCTACGTTTCAATACATCAAATAAGTGCTTACAATTATGTGTAGATTCAGGTTGGCAGGATGTCACATGCTCAACTCCATAAAAACATTAATTCGGCGACTGTGTCGCCGAATTAATCAAAACAGTCAAAAACAGTGTTATACTTTTTATGGTCTTATATATCCTGTTACGCTCTAGGTTTTACTTAGGGCTTTAATTATTAATAAAAACTAGTTATGAAAAACACATATCTCACCTACGGGATAATTATTATTTTAACGCTAATAACTGCATCATATTTTATGTCATCACAATCAGAAGAAAATAACTTAGACAAAACACCAGAAAGTACGACACCAACGCAAATAAATGACTCAAGTGTAGAAGAGACTATAACCACAAACATTTTGCAAAAAGACGAGGTATTTGTAGCAGTAATGTCTACATCAATGGGAGATATAACAATTAAATTAAACTCCAATGACGCGCCAAACACAGTCGCAAATTTCGTAAAATTAGCTAAAGGTGGATTTTATGATGGAACGAAGTTTCATAGAGTAATTCCAGATTTCATGGTTCAAGGTGGAGACCCGTTAACGAAAGATGACTCTCTTATGGGTCAATGGGGTACAGGTGGTCCAGGGTATGCATTTGAAGATGAAATACATGAAAATAATTATAATAAAGTAGGAACAATATCAATGGCAAACTCTGGTCCAAATACAAACGGAAGCCAATTCTTTATAAATGTTGCAGATAATAATTTCCTAGATGGAAAACACACCGTATTTGGGATAATCACAGGTGGTATGGACGTAGTTAACAGTATCGCCTTAGTACCAACAGAGGGGGCGGATCGCCCAGTAGAGGCTGTCATTATTAATTTTGTGACAATTAAGTAAACAATATTCTGTATTTATGAAGCAGGAAACAGCTCTCGGAATATTAAAGACAGGACGTAATGTGTACTTAACAGGCGCCGCTGGCGCTGGTAAGACACACGTACTTAATGAATATATTAAGTTTCTTAAAAAACATAATGTAGGGGTAGGAGTTACTGCTTCAACAGGTATAGCTGCTACACACTTAGATGGCATGACCATACACGCATGGTCAGGTATAGGTATTAAAGATTTTTTAACGGATTTTGATATTGATGCACTCACACAAAGACAGTCTCTAGTAAAACGTTTCGAACGCACAAGCGTGTTACTTATAGATGAAGTATCTATGTTGCGCCCAGAGATATTAGACATGATAGACCAGGTTTCGCGCGCTATGAAGCGGTCTGAAGAACCCTTCGGAGGTATGCAAGCAGTACTTTGTGGTGATTTCTTTCAACTGCCACCAGTAGTTCGTGGTGGCAACAGTGACTCTTTTGCTGACAGCGCACAAGCGTGGATAGATGGCGATTTCCGCATATGTTATTTAACTGAACAGTACAGGCAAAAAGGTGGAAAGTTGTTAAATATATTAAATGACATACGTGATGGAGAAATAAGTATTGAGTCACAAGAGTCCCTTGAAAGTAGAATGAAAGCTGGTGCAGGACACAGTGAAAAGGTTGGCAAGAATAAGGCTCCACATATACACGACTCACGCGCAATAGTTTTACACACACATAATACTAATGTAGATACTCGCAATTACGAAGAATTATCTAAGCTAGACACAGAAAGTGTTTCTTTTGGGATGGTGTCAACAGGGCGAGCTAATCTAGTAGAGTCGTTAAAGAAAAACGTCCTAGCCCCAGTCGATTTAGAGTTAAAGGTAGGGGCACGTGTGATGTTTGTGAAGAACAGCCAAGAAAGAGAATACGTAAACGGTACACTGGGGGAAGTAATTGACCTTAATGGTTCGTATCCAATAGTAAAAGTAAACAGTGGTAGAGAAATCATGGCACATCCTGTGTCGTGGGAAATGGTTGATGACGGCAAGGTACTTGCTTCAGTCACACAGGTACCACTTCGTCTAGCTTGGGCAATTACAGTCCATAAAAGCCAAGGGATGAGCTTGGATAGAGTGGAAGTAGATCTTTCGCGTGCATTTACCCCAGGGCAGGGTTATGTAGCGCTTTCTCGAGCCCGCACATTAGATGGACTTATTTTACATGGACTTAATGCGACTGCGCTCAGAGTCCATCCATATGTACAGGAGAGGGACGGCACTATGAAAACAGAATCAAATAAATGGGAGAAAATATTTAATGAATTTACACAAGCAAAAATATCAGATTTACAAAAAGATTTTATACAAAAAGTTGGACGGACTAAAAGTGAAGTAGAAAAAGACAAGCCCATCCCGACACATTTAAAGACGCGTACGTATCTCGAGAGAAGTGAGTCGATAGAATCAATAGCAAAAGGGCGTGAAATGACAAAGGGTACTATTATTGCACACCTAGAAAAGTTAAAAGACGCAGGGGATTCAGATATCTTTTCATACCTATCTCCAAGTACTGCACATATTGCCAAGATAAAGAAAGCGTTTAAGAAGTCAAAAGACACAAAACTAGCTCCAGTACACAAAATTTTAAAAGGGAAGTACAGCTACGATGAATTACGTCTAGCACGTTTATTCATTAATTATTAAATATGTGCGAAGCTTAGCTTCGCACATATTTAAACTTGGCGGTCCAGCAGTCAAGTTTGAATACAGTATTCAGTGGTCGAACCGCTGTAGGAGTTATGCTTTTTAGATTTTAATTAGAAGTACAGTATATAAGTAAGTATTTAGATATTGAGAAAAAATAAAATCCGTCAACAGGTGCACCTGTTGACGGATTATGAGAATTGCTTAATGAACTATAGATCATTGTATGTAATATCACGTACAATATATTTGTCAAATTTACTTACTATGTGCGAAGCTTAGCTTCGCACGCTTGCTTCAAGCAACGGCTAAAATACCTCTTCAAAAGACACAAAACTTACCCAAGTACAAATAAGATACTAATATCGATAAAAGTGATAGAATTACCATGGAAGCAGGGTATTTGGTAGACATATTGAATTAAATATAAAAAAAGATACTTATTTTATGATGAAACACAAGAAGAAAATTATTATAGCTGTTGCAGTAGGCATACTTGTTATTATAGTAAGGATGTTGTTTGGTGGGGCCGAAGAAATTTCATACGACACTGTTATTGCAGAGCGTATTAACCTTGTTCAAGAAATCAACGCTGTCGGCAGAGTAGAAGCAGTTGAGAGCGTTGATCTTGCTTTTGAAAACAGTGGTCGTGTTGCTAGGGTATATGTAGATGTGGGAGATAAGGTTTATAGAGGCGAGACTCTCGTCGTCCTTGGAAATTTAGAAGAAGTAGCGAAAATAGCGCAAGCTGAGGCTATCTTAGCTAAAAACGAGGCAAAGCTCTTAGAATTAAAAAATGGAGTGCGTCCAGAAGAAATACTTGTACAGAAAATAAAAGTCAACAATACTGAGACTTCTTTGAGAGATGCAGTAAGGGGTATTGTGGACGAATTACGTGACTCATATACAAAAGCTGACGACTCTGTAAGAAGTAAGATAGATCAATTCTTTAGTAATCCACGTACACCTAGTCCTCAGTTAGATTTTTACGCAGATTCTCAATTAAAAAGTGATATAGAACAAGAGAGGTTTTTTGTAGAACTAATGTTAGGGGAGTGGGGTAATTCCTTACTCACCTTAACAAACTCAAGTGATATTGAAGCATATACAAGAGAAGCAAGCCAGAATCTTTCAATGATAAAATCTTTGTTAGACAAATCCGGACTTGCTGTTAACAGCTTAACCGTTACAAGCAGTATCTCACAAACAACTATAGACGCATGGAAACTAGACGTATATACAGCGAGGATAAATATAAACACCGCAATAGCAAGTATCACGTCAGCAAATGAAAAAGTAGAAATAGCAAAGTCTAGCTTGTCGTTAGCTAAGCAAGAGCTTGCACTTAAAGAGTCTGGAACCATAGGGGAGTTGATAGTTGCACAAGAAGCACAAGTAAAAGAGTCTGAAGCTAATGTAAAATATTACAAAGCACAATTTAGGAAATCTATTATAAGCTCACCAATAAATGGGGTAGTCACTACACAAAACGCAAAGGTTGGGGAAATAGTAGCAGTTAATGCTGTGGTGGTTTCTATTATTTCAGATGGAGAATATGAAATAGAAGCGTTTGTAGTGGAGGCTGATATTGCCAATCTTAGAGTTGGTAATGTGGCAACTTTTTCACTCGATGCATATACAGAAGAAGAGATATTCACTGCGGTAGTTGAAAGTATTGACCCGGCAGCACAGTTATTTGAAGGAGTTGCAAATTATAGAACCATATTAAGACTACAAGATGTAGACGATAGGGTACGTGCAGGTATGACAGCAGACTTAGATATAGTTACAGATGAGCGAGAAAATGTAGTGTCTATTTTACAGAGAGCTGTTATTTTTAAAGACAATAAGAAAATAGTCAGGAAGCTTATTGATGGTGTTATTCAAGAAGTTGAAGTTAAAACAGGGACAACAGGAAACAGGGGGCAAATAGAAATACTTAGTGGAGTGGAAGAAGGTGACGTTATTGTGACATCAATCAAAAAATAAACTCAATATTATTATGAATATAATTGAGGTAAAGAACATAGTACGAACATATGGAGATGTTGTAAAAACATATGCATTAAAAGATACATCCTTTTCAATTAAACAAGGTGAGTTTGTTTCTATTATGGGTCAGTCTGGTTCTGGTAAATCTACCCTTATGCATGTTCTTGGTTTATTGGATAGAGCTACATCAGGTGAGTATTTGTTTGAAGGACGGGATGTATCTACACTAGACGATAATGAGTTAGCATTAATACGTAATGAAAAGATAGGGTTTGTATTTCAGGCATTTAATTTACTTCCACGCACAACAGTATTAAAGAATACAATGTTGCCACTTAACTACTCAAGAGATAAAACAGGTCATGAGGTAAAAGCAAAGGCTATTTTAGAGAAAGTCGGACTTGGTCATCGGTTAGACTATTTTACAAATCAAATCTCTGGAGGAGAAAAACAACGCGTTGCGATAGCTAGAGCCCTTGTAAATAATCCATCAGTAATATTTGCAGATGAACCAACAGGAAATCTTGATTCAAAATCGGGAGATAGGGTTATGCAAATCTTTCAAGAATTAAACAAAGAAGGACATACAGTTATCTTAGTAACTCACGAGAGAGAGACAGCGGGGTTTGCAGACCGTATTATCACCATAAAAGATGGAAGTATAATAAATGACAGCCCTGTGCAGAAAAAGAGCACAACAGATACAGTCAGTAGTAATTAAACCACGTATGCTCGACAGAATTACAAAGTCAGTAGCTATATCTCTAGACTCGTTGTGGGCAAACAAAATACGAAGCCTTATTACCATGCTTGGTATCATTATTGGGGTTGCTTCCGTAGTATTAATTATATCAATAGGTGCTGGAGCTCAAGGTCTCATATTGTCTCAATTTGATAAACTCGGTACAAATCTAATAGTGGTATCTCCAGGGTACACAGAAGAAGGAGGGACATTAGCTGTGCTTTCAAACTTTTCTATTACTACACTGAAATACGAAGACATATTGTATTTAAAAGATAACAGTGAAGCACCTAACATAACGTCAGTCTCTGGATTTAGTAAGGGTTTTGGATTAGTAACATGGCGTTCAGAAAGCTATGATACTTCATTAAATGGAACTACGGCAAGTTATCTAGATGTAGAAAAAAGTGAGATAGAAATAGGTCGTTTTTTTACAGAAGAAGAGGAGAGGAATTTTTCACGAGTAGCAGTTTTAGGTAGTGCTGTAAAAGAGGGTTTATTTGGAGAAAGTGATGCAGTTGGACAGCGTATTAGGATAAATGATTCAAGTTATAACGTTATAGGTGTAATAAAAGAGCGTGGAAGTATAGGGATAGAAGATTTTGATGATCAGATTCTACTTCCTGTAAAGACTTTTCAACGCTCTGTCGGTGTTAACCATATGGGGCTTATTCGAATACGTGTAGATGTAGAGGAAAATGTAAATAAAACAATCGAAGATATCAAAATATTATTAAGAGAACAGCATGACATTAGAGATCAAAGTGGCAAGAGTGACGATTTTACAGTAGCTAGTTCCGTACAAGCTGCTGGCATCATAACAACAATCACAGACAGTATTCGTTATTTTTTAACAGCGATGGCAACGCTTTCTTTGGTGGTTGGCGGAATAGGCATTATGAATATCATGTTAATTTCAGTTACTGAACGCACTAGAGAGATAGGTTTAAGAAAGTCTATAGGTGCAAACAATACAGTTGTATTGGAGCAGTTTTTGTTTGAGGCGGTTATTGTGACAGGAATAGGTGGCTTGATTGGCGTGATTCTCGGTGTAGCATCTTCTTTTATTATTTCAACAGTAATCCAATTACTTGGGTTTAGTTGGGTGTTTGTCGTTTCAATAGAATCAATATCACTTGCTTTATTTGTGTCAGTATTTATAGGATTGTTTTTTGGATTTTATCCTGCTTATAAAGCCAGTAAACTAGACCCTATAGAAGCCTTACGTTATGAATAAATTTGCATACAAATAGAAAAATGGACATAATTATTACATCAATAGAATCAGCGCTTACAGCCTTTAAAGCAAATAAAATACGCACAGCTCTTGCTGTGCTTGGGATTACAATTGGTATTATAAGTATCATTATAGTCTTTGTTGCTGGAGAAGGGATGAGAGGTTTACTTAATGAGCAAGTAGAATCCTTTGGGGCAGATGTAGTGCAGACTGAAGTTAAAGTCCCGTCTAGTAAAAAAGGTTTTGCTGGTGAAAAACAAAGTGCAGCAAGTTTACTTCTAGGGGCTCAGGTTACAACAATGAAGATTGATGACCTAGAAGACGTTCTCGAACTACCAAATATTTTGGCAGGATACGGGCTTTTTATGACACAAGAATCCGTGTCTTATCGTTCTGAAATAGAGAGTGTAACTATGTGGGCTACAAGCGCTGCATTTATTGATATAGATCAGACCGGTGTAGGAAGTGGGCGGTTTTTCTCAGAAGCAGAGAATCGTTCTTTGTCCCAAGTTGCAGTCTTAGGGTCTGAAATAAAAGAAAAATTATTTGGAGAGAGTGACCCAGTAGGTAAGACAATCAAGGTACGTAATACACGATTCCGTGTGATTGGTGTTATGGAAGAGCGTGGGAGTGTTATGTCCATGAATTTCGACACAATGGTATATGTCCCAATTAAGACACTGCAAAAAAGGGTAATGGGAATTGACCACATACTTAGCTTCATGGTGAAAATAGAAGATATGAGCAAAGTAGATTCAACAATGGAAGATATACGAGTTATCTTGAGGGATAATCACGACATAGATCCACCAGAAGAAATAAGGAAAAGTATTTTCGATACAGGTAAGGACGATTTCCGCGTAGTTTCTATGATAGAGGCACTTGAGATATTTGACAGTGTATATTTTTACCTTACGTTATTATTGCTCTCAATAGTTGCGATATCGCTAGTAGTTGGAGGAGTAGGGGTTATGAATGTTATGTACGTAATAGTAAATGAGCGCACCCCAGAGATAGGTTTAAGGAAAGCGGTTGGAGCAACATACAGAGACATAATGGCACAGCTTCTTATAGAGTCGGTACTTATAACTCTAGTGGGAGGAGTTGTAGGAGTGATAATTGGAATAATGATAGCTTTTGGAATATCGATTGGTGCAGAGTCTATGGGATTCACATGGAAGTTCGTAGTACCAATAGAGGCATTTATAACAGCATTTCTATTCTCAGTAGTATTCGGTGTTGTGTTTGGACTTTATCCAGCGCGCAAAGCAGCACGTATGAATCCAATAGAAGCACTACAGCACAATAAATAATGCTTCTAACAGTCTAATCTAAGCGAGGTTTCTTAATCACTTGAGTAACAAGACCAGTGATATTAAAATCATCGTCTTCATGGATAAATATAGGAGGGAAGTCTTTAGTTGACTCAGAGAGAAGTACAACGCGGTTATTTTCTTGGTCCCAGTGGAATTTCTTTACGTTAGCTACTCCGTCAAATACAGACACAACAACGTCACCATTTTCTGGTTTCTTGTTTATGCTTCCAACAATAATATAATCACCGTCTTCAATATTTTTACCGCCAATGTTTGCTCGGTTCATAGAGAGACCATTTGCCTTGATTGCGTAAATGTCTTTTTTCCTTTTAAGTAGAGCAGAAGAAATCTTTAAATATCCCTCGAAGTTAGTATCTGCATAAAAAGTTGCTGGGCCACAGTCCGCGGTACCAAGTATAGGTATAGACAGCAGGGAAGTACTCGCTATTTTACCTGGTTCTGTGCGTTTAATAGTGCCAGTTAGTTTTGCAATTTTAAGAAAACCTTTTTTCTCAAGCTGTCCGAGGTGATGCTTAATCTTTTGAGGAAATTTTTCCCCTATAAGCTCACCAATTTCACGCAGGGTCATCTGACCGAGGTTATGGTTTTTTGAAAGTTCTAGGATGTTTTGTTGTATTTTATGCATACTGATTAGGAAATGAAATAATGCCAATGTCTAATATCCTTATATTACGTGATGTAAAGACATAAGTCAACAAGTTATCCACAGTTCTAGAAAGCTGGAAAAGTTGACAAAGTTGACAAAGAAAATATACTAAACACAAGTTAGGCAATTAGTAATATTAATCAACAAAATATGTTCAACGATTTACAAACAAAGACAGCTCGTATGAAAGGGTTGCGTCATAGAAACTCAATAGTCGTGAAGTTTATGAAGATACTTTTATCAGATATAAAATTACAATATTAAACACATACGAATCATGTCACGAATTACACTAAAGACAATTATGGAGAAAGAGATAAACCGCTTAAACAAGCGTATAGATAGAAAGATTATAAGAGGGAGGTCATACTACAAAGATGCACAAAAACACCAAGCATTAGTAGTAAAGTATCGCCGTATAGAGTTAAGTAGAAATAGAAATATATCTATTGGCACTCTTTTAACTACATAAAACATATAGTTATTTAGAATAGACGCAGATAAAAACAGCCCACATGTGGGTTGTTTTTTTATTAACGACGTAGAGCGAGCGCAATGAGAAAATGAAGAGAAGCGCTCCAGTTTTGTCCAAGAGCGAAGCGATTGGTTAACAAAACGCAGTACCCTTGTGGTGAAATTTTCTCATTGCTGAGCCGAGGAGTTAACAAAGGTCTAACACCTCGGCCTTCAAGCCGAGATGCACGAGCGGAGCGAGTCCGACAATACTTCGTGCCTTCAGGACGGAGAGCCTTTATTTTTATGTATAATAGAGAGGTTTTATGAAGAAATACATAATATTAGATAAAAAAGTAGGAGAAACACCACTTGTGGTATTGGAGAAATTTAAAGCTAGTAATCCACGTATTGCAGATAAAAAACTAGCATATGCAGGGCGTCTAGATCCAATGGCTAGTGGCAAACTTCTAGTGTTAATAGGTGATGAGTGTAAGAAACAAGACAAATACCTTAAGCTTGATAAAGAGTACATGTTTGAAGTACTTATAGGGTTTAAAAGTGATACAGGTGACGTCCTTGGACTTGCTAGTGCAGACGATTCTTCGCAAAGAATCGTGCCAACAGACCATAAATCCAAAGAATTTACCGATAAAGAATTAAAAGAGGTGGCGAGAAAATTAGAAGGAGAACAAAACTTTCCTTTCCCAAGATATTCATCAAAGACTGTACAGGGTAAACCACTTCATGTATGGAGTGTTGAGGGGCGTATTGATGAAATAGAGATACCACACAAAGCGTCAACAATTCACAGCCTCCACTTCAACAGTTCATATATCCTAAGTAAAGAAAAAGTAAGTGAGAAAATCTTTGAAAAGATTAATTCAATTCCCGAAGTTACAGAAGAGTCAAAGGCACTCGGTAGAGATTTTAGACGTGAAGAAATACGAGACAGATGGAGTAAGCTTTTTATAGATACAGAAAGAAAAGAGTTCCAAATAGCACGTTTTACATGCGTAGCATCATCAGGTACGTACATGCGTACACTAGCTGGTGAGATAGGGAAGTTGCTTGGTGCAAAAGGGTTAGCATATTCGATACACAGGACTAGGATAGGTCTCTATAAAAAAGTATTCAGTAACTGGAGCTTTTGGATAAAGATCTTTAGATAATTTTATTTGTAAACCTTTTTATGTTAGTAGTTTGTCCATATACCAAGAAGTACTCCAGTATAATGCACAATAACGTATGGAATTAGAATCTTATCCATTTTTATATAAAATATGCCGCCTAACATAAAAGTTAGGCGACACTTTTAGCAACTGATGCAACTAAGCGGCTTCTTTTGACCACCTGTTGTTATTCATCCTAAAGAAACTATCTTGTCGACTGATCTTCACATTGGAGATAATGAGTAGACTTTGGCGGTCCGTTTCATCGCCTCCTGAAGTGACTACGAGACGTTTGATTTTGCCTCTGATAGACTTCAGTCTTTTATACTCTTCAGCGGTTGGATGTTGTGACGAAGTGTCAACAATTGACATAAGCTGATTGCCGAGTTCCTCGATACGTGCGTGTGCATTCATCTCACTACTCCTCTCCACTGTGTTTCATCTGCTTTTATTGTACTTGTCAATGTTGACTAAAGTAAAGAAGAGTTATCCACCCCTCTTTTTGGTCGTTTAATTTGCCTGGTAGACGAAGTTTAAACTTGTTTATTTGTCATAGCTAACTAACATCTTTTTCTAAAAATCGATACGTTATAATTGAAGACCAAATGAGAAAGTTAGCTAAGCCAATAACGAAAAAAGTTGGAGCTATTTGTACTGGAACCAATTCTTCAAACCAAATTAATGTCAACACTGAACCTGCACACAAAAGCATTGCTATCCAAAATACTCTGAGTGTAATCTTTTCAATCATTACCTTATATTACTCAGTGTGAATAATATTAGTTACACCACACCTTTCGTTTGGAGGACGACGTTCGAACCTCAGTGGTGTTGGAGTTGATTGTATAAAAACAAAAACCGCCCACTAGAGCGGGCGGCTCTAGTGGGCATATTATGTAGAAATTCACAAAGAGGAGGAAGAACTAATACCGAATAGTGGGAAGAACCCAACTTCGCCTACGTTCATTTTATCCTCCTCATCAAGAATCGTTACCGTCTCTTCAAAATGATTCAAGTAACGGTTCAGTTCTTCACGAAGTGCGTCCTTTGAGAAAGAAGAGTGCTGTACATGAACCCCTTCAATTTCACAACCAAGAAGTTTGAGTTCATTGAACACCTCTGAGAAATCACCATCTTCTACGTCTATAAACGCAGGTAATGAATTCCAAGCAACCACGTCCTCTGTTACGTCACGACAGCAATGTAAAAGATACGCATAGTTATTTAAAGAAGACTTTCGATACTTCAACGCAAGTTGGGTTGGGAGTTCTTTGATGAGTTTCCGCATCAAACAACGCAACACTACCTGTTGGAGTATAGAGAGTTTAATGTCATTCATTGGAACCTCCACCAAAATAATATCTAATTTAACAATACCACACAAATCAAAACTTGTCAGCTCCGTCTATTGAGTTTAATAAGAACCTCTATACTAGAGTTAGACCAGTTTGAAATTGCATGCATTCAAAATTATTGTAATGCATTTGGCGGGGAAGGTACTCAAGATAAATCTACTACGTGAAATGTTATGCTATTTTGAAGCTTGATTGACAAACGTGTTTAAATTAGTTTTAATGAAGCTGTAAGAGTACATTTACATCAACTTTAACCAGAATCGGAGTATGAAAATGGGAGCCATGAATAAGCACCCTTCTTGTCAGTCCACATGGCTTGTGACTACCAATGCAACTCGTTGCGTCTCGAGTTCATTTGCTGACCTTATGTTGGCTAACACCTTTTTAGAGCAAGCATTGATTGCTGAAATGGAAGGTGGTTGCGACAAAGACGCTGTCACGAACATGATCCAGTCGGCAGTGAAATCCCGGGACACTATTCGCGAGGCCAGCGACTTACTTGTTGAGGCGATACAGTTGGGAGAGCAGACGGGTACACCGTACGCCGAACAGTTCTCTTCGCTTGTCCCTCACAAGCTCGGATTGCTCTGGAACACTTCCATTGTTCCTGGGCAAATGGAAACGGTCGTTGAAGTTTCAGCGGAAATCAAGGGCGACCACCTTGCTCCGTCCAGACGATTTGTTTCCGATCTCAGGCGTCTTGAAGAACTCACCGACAGTGTCGTTGTGGCGTTCGAGTCTCTTGTGACATTCGCGCACGACGGAAATCTTCGACTGGCTTTGGAAGAGAATCGGGTGCCAATTCAGGCCGACTTTGCTCTTCTTTTGACAAAGTGGATGAAGTTCCTTGGGGAGTACGTTATTGACTCTCTTGTGGCGACCCATGTTGCGTTCGAAGCAAAAGGTCATCAAGCCCTGGAAGCTTCTTGATTCGGCACGGAAGTCAAAAAATACATGAGTGCGGGTAGTAAAGTCTACTCGTACTCATTTTTTTTATTACCTTTTTTATATATTAAGTGCAAAAGTTTTCAATAAATTCGCACCATTCTGTTTTTTGGATTGTTAATAAGTCCGACAGAGGAATATTTTTTATATTAAATGTTTCTACTAGACTCAGTCCTAGATAATACCCAGCACGAAATGTCCGGACATCCTGGTCATTATTAGCGAGAAATAATTCTTTACTTGAGGTTCGTCTATCTAAAGATAATTCTTCTTGAACTTCTTTCCATAAGATTTCTTTTTCTTCTTCGCAATCAGAGAACCATTTTTGTGCAACTTCTTTATCTAAGAAGTCTGCCCATAAAGCTTCATTCTTTGTAATACCCATAACCTTCATAGATAAGTACGTAGATAACCCTTCTGTTACAAGCTGTCGTCTTAATGACTCTTTTTCTTCTTTATTTGAAAAATAAAATTCTGGATTTTTTGAATAATGAAGAGAGTGTAGTATTTCGTGCGTAAGAAAAGCGTCAATTTTGTCAGTCGTGTCGTAAGACTCAATCGCAATCCAAGTAATAAAAGAGTTTTTATATTTAAACGAATGCCCATTGGAGCTATTAGATCCTACAAAAAGGATAATTTCTATTGAGTCTGTATTAAAACTATTTTCCTTTAATTTCTTTTCTATATAATCTAGTCGAGAAAGAATAAGATCTCGTTGTGTTACTGCACCTGTTTCATCTAGAGTCGGTTTGAAATATTTTTCTTCTGCCCAATATGTAAAATAATGTTTAAAAAGCTCAGGATGCACCTTTTTATACGAAGATATGTTGTCTTCGTGTAGTACTTTTTCTATATATTCTCCTGTTAAGTCCGTAATTCTCATAAGTAAAGTATAGCAAATGGTTCGAATCCTGTCGGGGGTCAACCAAAAGAGCCTTATTTGAAAGGCTCTTAAATCGGGCTCCGGCGACAGGACTCGAACCTGTGACATCCTCGTTACACTTATCCTATTGTTTCCATTAGGGGTGGACTATATCATCATCCTTTTACACATGAAGTGTGAAGTGGGATGCAAGGCGCTTCGACCCTGTAAACTACAGGGGCTACTCCCGTAAGGGATAGTCTCTGAACCTTCAATGCACATAAGTGCAAAGCTTGGCTGCTGATTGCCCACAACATTACTTGCTAGGGTTTCCAGACAGTTCACCTTGTTTTCAATCCATGATTACTCATGAATGCTGCGTTTTCCGCCATG
>VAPL010976812.1_pt1 | contig 25437 bp, 20 predicted proteins | sample 3395061 | NCBI WGS metagenome assembly VAPL01 (sample SAMN08290444, study PRJNA428436) | hydrothermal vent metagenome | isolation source: Deep-sea hydrothermal vent chimney 2 | place: Pacific Ocean: Juan De Fuca Ridge | depth 2182 m m | reverse complement strand
TGACCATGTTCTCTCATTGGTTTCCTTTGGAGGCAAAGTATTTTTATCTCTTTATTAGGAGTTAAACCAAGACCACCTGCTCTGTGGGTGGGTTTTATATTTTCGGTAATATTACCACTACGATAGACATTCTTGAGGTTAAGGCGCTAATATTAAACCATCGGTACTAAGAATGAGTCATCTTCATCGCGAAAAATGTTGGCATTCACATTGAATAAACCATCATATCTAATAGGTGAATCCACGAGTTCTATTAAATCTCATGAGTAACCCTTGACTCCATTCGCTATGAGGCATGTTTTCTGCAATTCAGCGGAGTGTTAATCATGATAAAAATAATTGTTATATCTGATATAAGAATTTACTGTGAAGGGTTAAGTCAAATACTGGCTAATACTGAGTCTATCAGGATTGTTGGAGCAGTGAGTAATATTGATGATGCGATACTGACAATTGAGCGCGATATACCAGATGTTATTTTGTTGGACATGACTATGATTGATAGTTGTAGTCTCGCGCAGAAGTTGACGCAAATTTGTCCCTTTGCGCGAGTTGTTGCGTTAGCTGTGCCTGCAGATGAACACAGTATTGTTGAGTGTGCCGAAGCTGGCATTACAGGGTATGTAGCTAGAGAATCATCGCTTAGTGATTTAATAGAAGCGGTTATTGAAGCAAAAAAAGGAGAGTTTTATTGTCCATCAAAAATTGCCGCCTGTATATTTAAGAAAGTAAAAGATCTGGCTCAACATACCGAAAACAAGTGTTTGCCAATGGTCATTGATGAAGCTTTAAAGTTGTATGGAAGCTTGACCAATCGTGAACAGCAAATTGCCTTGCTATTAGAAGACGGGTTGTCTAACAAACACATTGCCAGTCGCCTTACCATAGAGGTTTCTACTGTAAAAAATCATGTCCATAATATTTTAGTGAAACTCGACGTAAAAAGTCGGACGCAGGCTGTTTCTCGGTTACAACGGGTTGCTCATTCAAATCAGGTTTAATTTTTAGGCTTGGATTCTTTTGCTCAAGAGACTGTGAAAGTATTCAGACACGGAAGTCACCAAATAAATAATAGGCATATTGTTAAACCCCTCCTTAAAACGCAAAGATTAGCCTGTTTTAGTCTAAAAACTAACTGATTTTTCACTTTTTATCCCTGTTTGCTCATTATGCACCAATTTCCATGTCTTAAGGCACAATAATCCCTCGTGACACAGCGTGGCGCGAATTCGGTAACAATGGAACATTTTCCCGCTGTTTAACAATTCTGAGATTTGTCCTCTTCGCATCTGGTTACCGATACTCTTATTTTTTGATGTCTTGGAGGCAAGACATGGATTGTCTGGTGAAACGACTCAACTGCAAAATACTCACTACAATAAACTGCGAAAAAACAAGTGTTTAGTATGTTGTTGTGATTGTTTGGAAAGTTTCTAGATCTTTTCTAGATCTTAAATCCTCCTTTTGGTTTATTTCAATCCATCAAAAGCACTTGTAAACTACCTAACAACTTGTAAGGGAGATGCGTGCATGGAAAATATTCGTTGTTTGATTTCGGGTGTTCCGCAACAAATTCTAGCCGATATTGTGCAAAGAATTGCAAAGGAATGTAAGCAAATTGAGGTAGTCGATCATACTAACATTGATAGAATTGAGGATTTTGTCAAAAAAAATTCCATAGATGTGTTGATATTGGGTATGAAAGACAATGTACTTCCAAAAAGATATAGCGAATTGATAGATCAGATTAAAAATTTAATAGTGGTAGGCTTAATTGATGATGGGCGTCGTGCAGCAGTCTATCTTAATAATATTGGAAAAAATGAGATTATCCAGATCATTACAATCTTGGGTAAAAGGGAGCGCAGCGTAGTAATGTAAGTTTAGTTACTACTATTAAATGTTAACTGAAATATGTCATGTACTCTTAGTGCTGATTTTGTAAATCAATCTTTATGAAGAGGCGTTATAAATCACTAATGAATACCCATGTTTAAGAATTTTAATTTGTTATTAATAAATAACGGGTAATAATAGTATGGCTAATATCTACAGTATCTACTCTGTAGGTGATTCAATCATCCAATATCTGCGTAATTCTTATCCTCAAGAATTGCACGACATTCACCCTTGTGAGTTTCGAGTTTTATCCAGTGGAGAGTTGGCAGAAGGTACAGAAGAATTTAATACCACGTTGTCGATCTATTTATATCGGGTGATTATTAATGAACATGTACGAAATTCAAGGTCATCACATTTATCAACAGAGACAAATGTCCCTTTGTCTGTCGATTTACATTTCATGCTCAGTTTCTGGGCGGATAGCGCTGCAGCGGAACAAACCATTTGTGCTTGGGCAATGAGGCAGTTACATCATCATCCCATAATGGATGTGTCTTCATTGACAGTAGATGGGGGATGGGAGACAGATGATCTTGTCCACATTATACCTGCCGAATTATCGAATGAGGATTTAATGCGAATTTGGGATGCGATAGCACCAGATTATCGATTATCAGTTTCCTATATTGCACGAGTTGTGAGAATTGATCCTGAGATTTCTGATACTGGCCAACCTGTTGTAGCAACCAGTAACCAATATGAAACAAGACTGGACACTGAAGATGCCTGAATTAGTCGAACGGAGAATTCTGGGTGCAATGAGGTGTATTGATCGAGCGACTGGATTTATATTGAGGAGACCATTTAATGTCACGTCTGGTGACGCAACATTGATACGCAATCGTGCCAATCTTTATGTAATAAAAACAGCCGTTGGTTTGGAAACACATACTGAAACATTTGCAGAAGCACCTGCACTTCCTGATCTTGGTTCTATCTCAATTAAAGTGCAGGTGGATGACCCGTTATATAAATATCTCCCACGTACAATTACTATAGATTTGCCACGCGATCCCAATCCAGATAATGCAAAAAATGAGAATTCACTATTTAACCCGGTGGATGTCAACTTGTATGCCGCTCCCAACGCCGAGTTACTGACGAACTGGAGTACGGTGCGGGTTTCAGTTATGCGCAATGACCCTTCGCAAGGTTTAGTTCCGGTTAAAGGTAGTTTGTTGCGCATAGTGCGGATTTCAGATAGTGAAGTACTTTCAAGCAGCTTGACGGATGATCGTGGTGAAGCATTGATTATTGTTTCGGGCGTTCCGATCACTCAATTTGCAGACGATGACGAAGATCAAGACAATGGACAGGGTAATGTAGAGGCACCGGTTATCGTTTCAGAACTTTCAGTGCGTTTAGAAATTTCAATTGATTCTAATCTGAATTGGCCCGTCAACCCAGATTTACTTGAAAGTAACCATTTGGATAATTTGGTTGCCACCGAAACATTGACCTTGCGTACTGGCCGAATGGAAAAGGTAACGATTGAATTAAATTAACAATCTTCAAAGGGAGAGAGTGATGCCTGAATATTTAGCACCTGCAGTCTATGTAGAAGAAACAAGCTTTAGAGCCAAGTCTATTGAAGGAGTGAGTACCAGCACAACTGGGTTTGTAGGTCCAACCCGAAAAGGTCCAGTATCTGGAACTCCAGAACTGATAACCAGTTTTGGTGATTTTGAAAGAATTTATGGTGGCTTTGATAAGTTAGTGTTTTCGGGTGTAGAGGTCGTTAACTACATTGCAAACGCTGTTAAAAACTATTTTGATAATGGCGGTTCACGGCTATTTTTTGCACGGGTTGATAGCGGAGGAGTTAGTGCGGCTTCTAGTGCTGTGAATTCGGATGATATCCGTTTTATAGCACGTACACCTGGCGCTGTCGGAAACGGCACGATTACTATTACGATCATTACTGTAGCTGCGACACTACAGGCAATAGAGCGCGTACCAAACGGTACTATTGTGCAAGATGATTCAGATTTATATCGTAAAAGTGGCACGATTTGGATTCAAAATGACACGGACAACACTGAATTATCAGCAAACGCTGTTAGTGATTTAAACGCACAGTTTGTGTCAATTAATGTTTTGGCAGTTGATTCAGCGGGTAATGAGTCATTTTATGAAAATCTGGGCTTATTTTCTGGGCATCCACGTTTTATTGGTGATGTATTGAGTCCAACACCGAGCAGAAGAATTGAGCAGCTGGAAAATACATTTGCCATTGATATTGGTGACAATGTTGATGGTTTCGAACTGTTCAATATATTGAGTTCCATCGGACCAATTACTTTAACTGATGGTACTGATGGTGCTGAACCCGTTGCGCAAGCCTATATTCCAGCACTTCAAGCACTTGCGGCCAATGAGGATATTTCAATTGTGGCCGCACCTGGTTATTCTTCATTTGCAGACGCCAGGGAAGCCATTCAGGATGCATTGATTACCCATGCAGAAAGTCGAAGGGCCTATAGAATTGCAGTTCTAGATACGCCACCTGCACAAACAGTAACAACTGCGATTAGCGTTAAAAGCAGAATTGATTCCAGTTATGCTGCTTTATACCATCCCTGGATATTTGTTGCTAACCCCTTATCCCAACCTGGTAATGAAAGTATTCCACGAGAAATCTTATTACCGCCATCCGGTTTCGTTTGTGGAATCTATGCACGTAATGACAATGATAAAGGTGTGAGTAAATCGCCTGGTAATGAGATCGTTAGGGGTGCCTTGCGGTATGAAACAGATATCAGTTTTGCAGAACAGGAAGTCTTAAATCCCCACGGCATCAATTGTCTGAGGTTTTTTCCGGGCAGGGGGAATCGGTTATGGGGTGCGAGAACAACAAGCTCAGATCCTGAGTGGAAATACGTGGGTCCCAGACGTTATTTTCTCTATCTAGAACATTCTATTGATCGTAGTACACAGTGGGCTGTGTTTGAAAATAACGGGCCCCAGTTATGGACTAATGTGAGAGAAACCGTGAGAAGTTTTTTGTATAACGAATGGGTATCAGGTGCGTTGCTGGGTGCCAGTCCAGATGAAGCCTATTTTGTGCGTTGTGATCGAACCACAATGACCCAAAACGATTTGGATAATGGCCGTTTGATTTGCCTAATTGGCGTTGCCGCCTTAAAACCCGCTGAATTTGTGGTGTTTAGAATTGGACAAAAAACGGCTGATGCGCGTAGTTAATCTTATTTCGTGCATATTCATAAATTATTTTAAGAGGATTTAATAATGGCTATACGTGATACCCCCTATTGTGCATTTAATTTTTTAGTCAATTTTCGTGGTTCTGATGCTCCAGATTCAGTGCTTGGTGGGTTTTCTGATGTTTCTGGTCTCGGTAGTGAAATTAATATTGCCGAGTACCGCAATGGTAGTGAAAAAGAAAACCATGTGCGCAAGGTTCCAGGCACTCATAAAATCTCTGATGTGACCCTAAAACGAGGCATTGTTAGTTCAAAAGATTTCTGGGATTGGATAATAGAAGTACAAAGAGAAGGACCTTTAAAGCAACGTGATGTTTCTATCGCGCTCAGAGATGAAGCTGGTACAACCGTTCAAACATGGACTCTACGGCGGGTCGTGCCGAGTAAATACACTGGCCCAACATTAGCAGCAAAAGGCGGTGGTGATGTTGCGATGGAAGAGTTGACACTTGCAGCTGAAGCGATGGAACTGGAAATCGCCTAAATAGCTGGTTATAAGTCATGAAAGGCCTAAATTTTCACCTGCAAAAACCAATCACTGTCAGTGCGCCTAATCGGACAGATGTGGCGTGTTTTGTCGGATTGGTGAAATATCGAACTGATGCCTCCATAGCGGCAATTAACCATTGGTTATATGAACAGGGTTGGTTGAATTCGGCGCAAGGATATAAAGCCACCTATCACAGGGATACGGCAATGACTTATTTAGACATACCAGTTCCCATTGAAAACTGGGAAATATTTGACAGACTTTTTGCATGGGATCAGCGCCCGCTAAGTGAAAGCAATGAAAAATTAACCACGACCAGTTATCTGGGTGCTGCAGTTCATTCTTTTTTTGCTCAAGGTGGGCGCAAGTGTTATGTCGTTCGGGTTGGAGATCCATTGCCAATTTCTGCAAGCAAAACAGAGCGTGAGTTGTTGATTGAAAAAATCATCCCTGGTTTTACCAGTGGCGTTATTAACGCCAAAAAAGTGGATCGCAAAACCTGGCATGGTATTGGTCATTTATTTGGACTGCCTGATGCTTCATTTGTTTGTATGCCAGATTTACCAGATTTGGTACAAACTGATACACTCAAATTGGTCACAGAAGTAACTGACATACCTGGGCCACCTGAACAATTTGTCGAATGTTCAGAAACACTTTTGGCAGAACCGACTGATAATTTAGTCACTAGTATTCCCGCACCCAGAACAGACGAAGCGGGTTATGAAATTTGGCGAAATGCTATTCATCATATTGCTACGTTTATTGCAGAAAATCAGAGAGAAGTACAACTGCTAGCAGCCATCCCATTACCTGATAATTCAACTCTTGCCGCTAATAGTTTATTAAGTTTTATGCACCAACAATCTTGGCTATCAAATTCATTAGAAACTAATGAAAGTATTGCCAGCGCGTTTGTTCAATTGAGTTATCCATGGCTAATAACCTCCGGTTCACATGCATTGCCAGAACAACTTGAACCCTCTGATGGCGCACTTACCGGTATGTTGGCGCGAAATGCGCTTAACAAAGGCACTTATCGTAGCGTAATACCTTTAAAACAAACTGATATTAGTGGGGTTTTCCCAGAGCTTTCACGGGAACGGCTGTTTGCTAAAAACGCTAAAGCTCCCGAAGCAGCATCGCCTAATGCCAGCTTGATAGACCGAGTCACATTGTTTGGAATAGTGCCGGACGGTATTGGTATTCTCTCAGATGTGACTACGAGTAACCTCAGTGCTCATCGACCCGCTAATATTAACCGCATTATTTCATTAATTATGCGTGCCACTCGACGTGCAGGTGAAGAATTTCTATTTGAAGCCAATGGTGAAACTTTATGGTCAGATATTAAATTAAGAATAAACAATTTGTTGTTGAATTTTTTTAATTTAGGTGCTTTACGCGGGAAGCAGCCTGAAGATGCCTTTTATGTGCGTTGTGATCGCAGCACTATGTCGCAAAATGATATTGATAACGGAATTGTGATTGCACAGATTCATATTGAACCAGCGACTTCTATAGATACTATTGATGTGACACTTGCTATGGATCAGTCAGGGCAGATATTGATGACTTCATCTTCGAATAAGGCCGTTGGAACATGAGCGATGTAAAAGAAAACAGACTTTATCCTATACATGTTTTCCGCTTTCAAGTGGATTTCGAAGAACAACTGATTGCCAATGATAATGACACTTCCAAAGTGGTTTTATGTAGTGGCGCTTTTTCTGAATGTTCTGGTCTGGAAGCAACCATGGAACCAAAGGTAATAAAAGAAGGCGGACGTAATTGGGGAGCAATTCAACGCGTCGGAAAAACGATATTTGCAACCCTGGTACTAAAGCGTGGGATGACTACAACCAGAGACTTATGGAAATGGTATGAGTTTGTAGGCACTGGAAAATATGCCCATCGTTTGAATGTAATAGTAACAATGTTTGATACCTCAGGACAGGCGGTATTAGCTTGGAAACTGGCACAGGCATTGCCCATTAAATTTAAAGCCGCAGATTTAAATGCCAAAGGAACGGATGTCGCTATAGAAGAATTACATCTTGCTCATGAAGGTTTAAGCCTGATTACTACAGACTTGTCCGGTACTTTGAATTAGTAGGGTAAATAAGGATGCATCATGGCTAATCCTGAAAAAGTAGAACGTGCTTTTTTTAAAATAGAAGGTTCGAATCAACAAATCGATGTTGATTTTAATCCGGAGTCTTTGCAATACACGATTACTAATAATCTGGCAAATAAGGGTGAGGGAAACGAAACGAAACAATATGTGAGTGACAGCACAGGAAAACTGGTCATGGACTTAATTTTTGATACTACTGGAACAGGTGAGGATGTTCGTTTGAAAACTGTCAAAATAGCTAAATTAATGGAACCAATAGATACAACGCCTCCCGTTGTGAATTTTGAGTGGGGTCTTTATACCTTTAAAGGGATGCTGGAATCATACAAAGAAACAATAGATTATTTTTCAGCGAATGGTGTGCCGCTTCGTGCATCAGTCAATATTTCTATGTCTAGCCAAGATCAGGTATTTGAAGGCGGATCCGAGGCAAGCAATGCTGGTACCGGAGGCTCAGCAGGATTACCTAATTCCACAATTCCGGCAACATCAAACAATGGCAAAGGCGCAACAGATGTTGCAACAAAAGCAGGCAATCCAAGTGCCGGTAAATCCATAGCAATCAATAATGGACTTGAAAATATGCGTTTCCCCGGCAAATCATCTTTGGAAATAGGCGGCTCCGCACCAATAAAAGCCCCAGCTGCATTTTCTGGAGGGTTAGATATCAACAGCGGTGTAGATTTAGATCTCGGAGCAAGGGCGAATGGTAATTCTGATGTCTTTTCACGCCTACATACTGTCACTGCTGAATTGGGTGTGTCGGCTTCCTTGAATCTTGATAATTTTTTGAATACAGATATCACCAGTCATTTTGGTGTCGATAATCAGGCACCTTTCGAACTGGGTGGTAGTGCAGGTTTGCAAGGTTCCGCCAGCTTAATAACTGAAGTAGGACAAGGTGGCGAATTAAAAGCAAAAATTGAATTTGATGGAGGTTGATTATGGGTGTCATATTTAATGAAGTGATAACGACAGTAGAAGCACCGACATCTGTGCCACAAGAAGCAAATCTATCTGAACAACAGCTGAACAATAGAGAAAATAATGAAGAAAAAATTTCACTCGTGATAGAAACGCAGCAACGAAGAGCAAAGCGACTGTGGACAGACTGATGCTCTGTGAAGGGATAAAACATTCTAAGGGAGGCACCAATGACTGAAGCCGCAGTCAGTCAAATGGCCGTTTATAGCGCACGACCAACATTACGGATTGATGAGAGGGAATCCGAAAAGGCCAGTGCGTTGTTGATTGGCATGGAGATGACAGAGCAGGAGTGTGGATTATCGGTATTGGAATTACGTTTAAGTAATGTCGCAAGTGATCCGCAAGGCAGTGCGGGATATGCTTTTGAAAACGAGAAAGAATTGCAGTTAGGCTCAAGCATTACGGTGTCAAGTGGTGATGAAACTGCACCTCAAGAAATTTTTCGGGGCATTGTCACCGGTTTTGAAGCGGAGTTTCCTGAAGCCGATCCTCCTGAATTATTGGTGCTTGCTGAAGACTTGTTACAGTCGTCTCGGATGACTCGGCGCTCAAAGATCATTGATGATATGTCAATCAATGACCTGGCCAATTCAGTAGCCGCCAATCTTAATCTCACCCCAGTAATTACTGGATATACCGAAGTGTTAGGCAGCTGGGTGCAATTAAATGAAAGTGATTTGGCTTTTTTGCGACGTATATTGCGTCGTTACGATGGCGATGTACAAGTAGTTGGTAACGAATTGCATGTTTCACCACGCAAAGATGTTCGCAGGGGAGATTTAGAATTGGAAATGTTTGGTCAACTACGTAGCGTGAAATTTATAGCCGATTTAACTGACCAGGTTTCTGATGTAACCGTATCAGGCTGGGATGCAATAGCTGGTCAACGTATTACGGCAAGTAGTCAAGGCGCAAATTTAGGTCCGGGAGATGGTCGGCGAGGCTCTCAAATTTTAGCCCAAACAGTTGGTGAGCGTACCGAGCATGTTGGTCATATTTCAGTGACTACAGAAGAAGAAGCCCAAATGCTGGCTGATACTGTTTATGATCAGCGAGCTCGACGCTTTGTGTGTGCACATGGTATAGCAGAAGGCAATCCAGCTTTACGAGTAGGGACCAATGTACGTCTTACCGGAGTCAGCCAACGATTTCAAAACATCTATTATGTGGTCGCCGTGTGTCATCGATTCGATGTGCGCAAAGGTTATGAGACTCATTTTAAAGCTGAGTGCTACTCCTTGGGGAACACAAGATGAGTGATATGGAATTATTGGAACGATTAAACAATCGCGCAGCTGATTCCAGTTATCTCGCTGAAGTGGTTTCTGTTAAGGACCCTAAAAACTTATCCAGAGTGCAGGTTCGGATATTAAGTTTCGATGGAGTAGATGAGCAGGATGCACTGATATGGGCAAGGGTTGTTGTGCCTTTTGCAGGCGATAACCGTGGTGCTTTCTTAATTCCAGACGTCGGCGATGAAGTGCTGATTACATTTGTAAACGGCGATACTCGCTTGCCCATTGTGCTGGGTGGATTATGGAGTGGGCGTACAACGGTTCCCGAGAGTTTGGGAGGAAGTGGCGATCATATTGATCGCTGGACTATTACTGGTAAACAGGGAACTAGAGTGGCCATTGAAGAAGAAAGTCTATCCACTGCAAAAATTTTATTTACCACCCCCGGTGGAGTAAGCGGTGAATTGACTGACGACGGTGGTGGGAAAATAGAGTTTAAACAAGGTGGCACAACGCTGATTATCGATAATCAAGGTGTGACTATCAATACGTCGTCAAAACTTAAGGTTCAAGCGACCCAAGTTAGCGTATCTGCAGCAATGGTTCAGGTGGATGCAGGTATTTCAAAATTCAGTGGTGTTGTGCAAGCTGATACGGTTATTTGTAACAGTATAATCAGTGCATCGTATACACCAGGAGCCGGAAATATATGGTAAGTCTAACGATGAAACATAGCGTTAGGTGGCAAGCTCCGATGCCATTATGGGCAGAGAGTAGCAGTACCGGTTTGCGTATTAAGGATACGGGAATAGCACCACAGCCCAGTATATTGCGCTTTGCCACTGATGCATTTATGGAAGAGATGTTATTGATGTTAAATGATAACCCGAAACGCATTGTCGAATGGGTTGCGCAACCAGAAACTTGGCGTGAACCAATGAAATCTCCGCAAAAGCTCAGCAAACCACAAGAAGAATCAAGTATTGCGTATTTATTTAATAAAACAAAGCAGCAAACAGACCAACAAAAACCAGCCCCTAACAAACTTAAAGCAAAGCCAAAAGGTAATGTTGTTATCCCTGTTGATGAAGCCGAACAATCTATGCCATTAAAACTGTTTCAAGCAGCACATAAGCGATATTATCTGGTTTCTGCATCGTTGATCAATAGAAATCCAGGCATGCCTGATCATCAATTGAATCTGTCCAAAAATGAAAAAGTAAGCTTTGTCGTGAGGCGTTTGGTTCCACCTGAAGACGATCCGGACAAGCAAAATCTGGATAATATTGATGCCTGGGATGAATTTGCCTTTGTTCAGACTGACAGCGGCAATACCTGGAAAAAACTCGACCAATATAACAAGGGAATTACTCGAACATTAGCGAGTAATGAAGAACAGTTACCGCTTTTTCCTGTGACTTACCAAGACTCCTGTGGGTATGATCGAAAAGTCCATAGTGGTTTAATTCCGGTTGGACGACGAGAAACCTGGATGGCTGCGTCAGCCTCAGAATTAGTAGAGACCGGGCCAGAAGGCATTTCATATGCAAAAATTATTTTCCAGACTGATGTTACTGCACCCTGGAAGGTTCTAGTATCACAAGCACAGGCTAAACAAGACAGTTTAAGTGATTCTGATAAATCTGGTGAAGAGGCAAAAGTTGAAAATGATCGTGTTCGCCGCACAGCTCGTGACAATATTCAAACTGTATCTTGGTATATATTGCTTGATTTAGCTAATTTCCTGGAACAGTATTTACCGACAGTTTGGACGGTGATTAATAAAAATACAGCACAGGAAACTTTAGATGATAAAGAAACACAATTTCTTAATACATTAGAGTCTATTACTCTGTCGGATCCGGTAAAAGAAAAACTAGTTCTTTTACCGGAGATATATGTCAAAGACGGTCTGGATTGTAGTAGTTTTTCTGTTCCTTATTGTCGAGATAATGTCAAATCAAATTTTCTCGATGCCCTAGTCGAGATTAAAGACTGGGAGGAGAACCTGGAAAGCGTTGAAGATGAGTTTGTCAGATATAACGACGATGACCCAATTCAGGTAAATGTCAAATGGCCGGATTTTTTGTTTCCACTAGCCGATCCACAACATCCAGGACCGCTACCGCCACAGATAGAAGGTATCAATTATAGCAATTTATCCAATGTAGATTTAAGCCATGCAAAAATTGATGCTTTGGCTGAGCTGATAGAAAAAATGCTGCCTGCACCCAGTGAGACGGAAGTGATCTTTAATTCACAAGCCGTTTTGGATCAACGCGATGCCTGGTTTGTTGTTCGATGCGTCTATGAACGGCCTTTGTGTGGTCCTTTATTTCCTGCTTTAGTCAGTCATCCAACACGACCCTTTCAATTGGCGGCTTTTTTTGATTCGGATGCGCCTGCCCGTCCGATACGAATACCGATGCCGGTGGATATTTCTCCGGCTGGATTACGAAAATTTCAAAAGAATACCGCGTTTGTTATTTCTGACATGCTCTGCGGCAAAATAAAAAAGATCCGTAAATTAACCTTGGGTGATTTAGTGTTATCAGTTTTACCCTGGCCATTTCATAAAGATTTACCGAATCCGGGTGATACAGGCCCATGTAAAAATGGAGAGTCGAGTTTCGGGGTCATTTGTTCTTTATCGATACCCATTGTTACTTTGTGCGCACTTATCTTAGTCATGATTATGGTGGCTTTGTTTGATGTGTTCTTTCGTTGGATACCATTTTTCATATTTTGTTTACCTATCCCTGGATTCAAAGGTAAAAAAGGTAGTTAAGGTGAGAGTATGTTTAAAGTATTTTGGCTAATGCATTTCATAGGGGAAAACAATGATTGAAAGAACCCAAATTGAAAAAATTGTTAACTGGCCACTATTGCCTTTGCCCGATAACAATGGACATATTAGCTTCCCGACACTTGAGGATAGTGTACGCCAGTCGATACAGATCATTCTGAGTACTCGCCCCGGAGAGCGTCTTATGCGACCTGATTTTGGAGGTGGTTTGGAAAATATGTTGCATCAACAAAATACCTTAACCACGCGTCGACAGATACGCGATCTTATACATGAGTCTCTAAACCGCTGGGAAAAACGTATTATTTTGGACCGGGTTGATGTGTGGGATATAGAAGATCAGCCCACCACACTAAGAGTTGAAATAGCCTATCGCTTGCGCCGTTCCAATCAACCCAAACAAATGGGTATTACTTTGGATTTGGAGGCTTGAGACATGCCAATCGTGCCGCCTAGATTAGATGATAGAAACTTTGAAGATCTTGTAGAAGAACTTCTCGCACGCATTCCGGCGCATACACCCGAGTGGATACCTCAAGCAGGAGATCCAGGCCGTACATTGTTGGAACTGTTTGCATGGTTGGGTGAAACAATCCTGTATCGAGCCAATTTAATTCCAGAGAAACAAAGACTGGCTTTTCTCAACCTTTTAGGTCAGGAAATGCTTGCTGCCAAAGCTGCAAAAGGCATTGTTTCGATTAAGCTAGATGAGCCTGATGCGACAGATGCTATTTCTCTGGCGCCATTGGCAAAGGTGTCGGGGGCCGTTGATTTTGAAACACTCAATGAAATTACGGTGTTACCTGTTAGTGCTGAGTGTTATTACAAACGACCGCTAACAGAAGATGAAAAATCGGAAATGAGTGATGTGCTTGATGGCTTGCGAGAGTTTCATGAAATTGAGGGTGATTTATCTGGCTATGTAACAACCCCTATTTTCACTGATGGACTATACGATAAAGCGGGTATTGATCTTATTCAAGACACCACAGACAATAGCATATGGCTTGCGATGGTAGCGACATCTCCCGGTATGGTGAGTGCTATAAAAAACACCATGGCGGGTGTGGATGAAGGTAGAGCTTCGTTGCTTAACATCGGAATTGCACCAGCAATAGAAGTACCAGCTGCATTTGATGAGATTCAAATCCCTGGTCGTATTCCACATGTATGGGAAATTAGCACTAGCCAATTAGAAAATGACCTCCCTGTCTATTTGCAATTGTCACGCGTCGCTGATTCCACCGATGACTTAACTAAACGTGGCGTTGAACGTTATGTGCTGCCTGGAAATCCGAGCGCTTTCGGTGTTCTTGAAGGTGATGTACGTAAAGATTCCAATGCAGGAGTGGGTGATCGCCCACCACGACTGGATGACCCAGAAAAACTGGCAAACATCGTCGCCTGGTTGCGGTTGCGTCCTGCAAAAAAAATACAATCCATGGCATTAAGCTGGGTTGGTATTAATGCTGTAGACATTGATCAGCGGCAAACCATCAAAGGCCGTGTGATTGGCCAGAGCACTGGAGTTGCTGACCAGGTGATGCTATTGCCGGTTCGCTCAGTGGAGCCTGATACATTTATTTTACAGGTCGAGGAAAGCGGGCTTGGTTATGTCAAATGGCAACGTGTGGATGATCTCGCTCTTATGAGCAGAGATGATGCCGTTTATACGTTAGATAGTGAAGCTGGAAGTGTGACATTTGGCAATGGTGTTTTCGGAAGAGTGCCAGCAGTTGGACAACGAGTTCGTGTAGCAATGATGCGTGCTGGTGGAGGTTTTTCCGGTAATTTAGCCGCTACTTCATTACAACAAATCAGTGCAAAAGATTTCAAAGGGAATCCTATCAACCGGACATTGTCGGTTATTCAAGGTATCGCGACAGAAGGTGGCGAAAATGTCGAAGAATTAAGCGCTGCAGAAAAACGTATCCCAAGTTGGTTACAACACCGTAACCGTAGCGTTACAGAGAGTGATTACAAATCTTTGACAGCAGAAACTCCAGGGTTAAGAGTCGGGCGTATTGAGATTTTACCTCGCTTTATGCCTCAGCAGAGACGTGGTGAAGTTCCCGGCGTGGTTTCAGTGATGGTGTTGCCGTTCAAAGAGTTAATTGAAGCCCCAAACCCCAGACCTGACCAACCTTTTATAGAAAAAGTCTTTGCATATTTGAATGATCGGCGTCCGCTAGCGACTGAACTCTATGTGATTGGCTGCGAGTATATTCCATTGGGCTTAAGCATTGGCATCACTGTGTCAGATGGGTTTGCTTATGATCAAGTCGTCAATGAAGTCCGTGAAACAATAAAGGGATATTTATGGAGTTTGCCACCTGATGGGCCACTGGGGGAAGGGTGGTTGCTGGGAAGGTCAGTTCAAGATCGAGAATTGGAAATTGTTGTAGCACGTGTGGCAGGAGTCAATAGCGTTGGTGGTGTTAATTTTTTTAACAGGGAAAACAACAAATGGATTAAAGTGAATCGGGTTCAGGCTTGCGATGCCATTCAAGTTGATTTGGAAAAATGGCAATTACCAGAATTGCTGTCAATTGTTGTTACCACAGATGGTACGCCAAGTGACGATTTACGTGCGCTACCGGATCCTTTTGCAGGTGCTGGATCTGGTGGCTCAGATGCGAGTGGTATAGCTGTACCTGTCGTGCCGGAAGTCTGTTAATGGATGCGAATAGACAACAATTCTGGATGCTGAGCGAGCAATTGCATTGGCATCTTATTGGTGACCCTGCAGAACTTGAATATGATGTGGCACGTCGCTCTATAAAATTGACTAATCAGCGTCGTCAGATGACTTTTTTTGATGACTTGGTTTTAGCTGAAGAACGATTAGAATTAACCCCTCAAACTCTAGATGAGTTTGGCAACAAAGCTTTCCTGAATAGTGAAACAAACACTATTATCGCAACGGGTGCATTGGATGGTGATGTTGAGATATATGCTCCAGACTCTGATCCCAGTGAAATAACCGATTTGGTGATGGGTTACGATAGCATTTTGTATATTGCTATTGATGGACGCATAGTCATGCACGATAGACGAGAACGCTGGCAACAGCAGAATATTGAAGTGCCTGGGCTAATCGGTTTTAGTGCGTGGCGAATGGCAGCTGATCCTGAAGGTGGTATATGGGTACTCGATAAGAACAGCAAAAGACTGGCAAGAGTATTAGGTATGCCGCTGCATCAATTAGCGCATCAAAGTTTTGATACGGGTATTTCTCGACCCTGCATGAAGAATCCAAACCCACCACATTTAATAGCTGTGGAAAATGTAGTCTGGCCGAGTGATGAAACACCCGTTGCAATTACTTGTAGCCTTGATGGTAATTTAGCAATATTGAGCTGGGTGGATAGTCCTGACAGTGCTTGGGCCAGGTGCCGGCTTGTTAGTGATCAGGGTGAATTGTCTAGTGCACTAGAATTACTGGGATCCAATCATCCCTATAGCTTTCAATGGATAGACAACAATCATATTGCTTTATTATTGGCGGGAGTCAATAAAGAGGCTCCAGTATACAGCATCAACATAAATCAGTCGTCTGCGTGGTCTGTGGGTGATTTATATCCTTTAAAAAAGGATTTTAATAATGGTCCTTTTTTACACAGTCTAGCTTTACCACCCAGCTATCCAACGATTACCGCATATCGTGTTTTGCATCGAATATCTTTTCCCTTCTTTTCTAAGTTAGGTGAGGCCAGTAATAATCCGGTTTTTGCTCCTTTGGATAGCGGGAATGCACAAATGGTTTGGCATCGTCTTTATGTTGAAGCGGTTATACCCAAAGGTTGTGGGATAACAATTTGGTTGTCAGCATCGGATAACAAAGTCGAATTTTCGACTATCCTGTCATCTGATTGGTATGAACACCGGTTTGGAAAAATGTTTGAGCAAAGTGCGCGTTCTGAAATACCGGTCGCCGTATGGGAAACGTTTTCTTCTGAACTGCCACATAACCCAGGCGTATTACCTTGCGCAACAGAAAGAGGTATATCCGGTTTGTTTAGTGCCCTGATTCAGCGAACCAATCGTCGAGTCAGATCTTTAAATGGCCGTTATTTGCATATCCGGGTTCAATTACTAGGCAATGGTCGGAGCACACCGGAGATATTTGCACTGCGGGCTTATGGGTCGCGCTTTTCATATATAAACGAGTATTTACCACAACTTTATAAAGAGTCAACGTATCAACCGGAAACCAACCTGAATGGACCAGCTACAGCGACCGATTTTCTGGAGCGATTTGTAAGCAACATAGAAGGCGTACTGACCAATATTGAAGACCGAATTGCAAATGCTCATTTACTTACCCGCCCTCAAACTGTACCAGATGAATCGTTATCGTGGCTGGCAGGTTGGATAGGTTTCGACATTAACAGTTCATTACCGACGCAGGTTCAACGAAGTTTCCTAAAGGCTGCGCCCGAGTTATATCGCTGGCACGGAACCATGCGGGGTCTCAAGCTTGCTTTGGAAATTGCTACACAAGGCGGAATTAGCGGTGGAGAAATAGTGGTATTGGAAGACTACCGTTTACGCCGAACCTTTGCCTCAATTATCGGCGCTGATCTGGACGCTGTTGACGACCCATTAATAGTAGGTAGTGCAATATCTGGAAACTCATTTATTGGCGATACTTTGTTCATAGGTGATGAAAATAAAAAAGAATTTCTGGCATTATTCGCAGCTGATTTTCCAATCGACACTCGAGAACAGAAAGACATTGATGCGTTGTTTGACAAATTGGCACATCAAGTGACCATTTTGATTCATCAAAAAGTCGAACAGCAAGAGCTGGGTTTGATACAACAAATTGCGCAAAAGGAAATACCTGCTCATGTTGCATTTCGGGTTTTATCAGCATCAAATCCATTATTGGTTGGTATGGCTTCTTTGGTTGGTGTGGATACTTATTTAGCTAAACGAGATGCCCCTGAGTCGGTACGCATTGGAAAAACCTTGATTGGAAAAAAAGATATTATCAAGGGGCCAGCGGCGCTCGATCCCAGATTAGAAGGCATTGGATCAGGCACACAAATCAATCCAAGAATGAAGCCCATCGCCTTCGTTTCCGATGCAGCGGTAGAGGTTGACAATGATATTACTTTGGATGCAAGCGGTTCACGTTCTTTTGGGGGACGAAACTTGACAAAATTCAATTGGAATTACAAAGGTAAAGGTGAATGAGATGGCAACAGTTAATTTAGAAGAAATCCTAGCGGGACAAGTAGTAACAGAAGATTCAAAATTAGTGATCAAAATGCCCGAAGAGGAACCATTGTCCGTTGGGCAACACACATTTCAATTAATGGTTGAGGATGACTCTGGCAATCAATCGCAGCCAGCATCAATAACAGTGATTATAGCTGATACAGCATCACCAACAGCTGTTCTTGAGCTACAGGATGAAGAGGGGCGCAGAATCACAAATGGACAAGTATCATTTAGTTCTGGATTCACACTAAGTGGTGAACGCTCAATAGATGTTGGCGGATCAATTACAAAATATGCCTGGGAACTGATTCCACAATAATATGGCTAATTTTGTAACATCCAGTCGGTTCGAAACACGAGATTCATCGCTATCGGTGGATGGAGGTTTGCCTGTTGGAGATCATATTTTCCAGTTAACAGTTATTGATGAAAGTGGAAATAAAAGTAAACCGGCGCAGATGACAGTGAAAATTATTGATTTATCAATACCAATCGATCCAGTTACACCTGGACCTGTTGTTTTGGCGGATTCGGCAATTATTGAACCGACTCGACAGAGGCGTGTTAATAACTCTGAGTCATTAGCTGACAACACTGCTAAAAAGCCTGGTACAAGAAAAAAATCTGTTAAGAAAAATAAGGCTAAAAAAACGCCACCCAAGGCGTCCTCAAAGAAACCAAAACCGCAGAAAAAAAGTAACACTGACAGTACTTGATTGGAGATGGCAATGGCTAAGCTAAATGATACTTTAACCTCAGTGGAAGGGCCCGATAGAGTCCAGTATGAAACAGGTGTGCTATTAAATGCGGAGGATTTCTTGGCTGAGCAAAATTATCATCGCGGACGATTGGCTCGCGCTTTGGCTTATGTTAATGGCAGTGGAACCCTTGCTGGTTTGAAGGTGGTTTACGAAGCTGCGGTTGAAGCCAGTGACGAAAATGGTGACGGCTTGGACGAACGCATGATGATCGAGCCTGGATTAGCGATTGATCGCATTGGAAGATTAATAGAAGTCCCTAAGTCTTTGTGTCTACGATTAGGAAAATGGTATGAGCAAACAGAGAGTCAGGATTTAATTCAGGGATGGCATGCCGCAGGTGTATTGTGGCCTGACGCTCCATCTGGCGTAGCTGTAGATATGTTTATCCGCTTTATCTCTTGTGGGCGGGGGAAAACACCAGTTTTTGCTCTGGGACCATTTGATTCAATTGATGCTGTTACCGCAGCGCGATTGCGTGATGGTTACGAAACATCGTTAGTGATTCGTAAAGAAATTGATCCCGGTGAACCGCAAAGCTCATGGCCTGATTTAGGTGCTATTGCAGAAGCTGATCGACCTGAAGAATTACGAAATGCTATTTTTGATGCTTGGCGTGAAACCAGTGATTCGTCTAACCTGAATGGTTTGAATCCGTTGCCAGAGCATGCCGCGGGTCAAAATACTACAGATATTTTTCTTGCGAGAATCATTATTCCAGCTGATCAGTCAGTAGGTGGCAGTAAACCTGTTCGCCGTCAAAGCGATGATGTAGTAGTGCGCAATGACTTGCGACCGTTCGTGATCACTACAAATGCATTAGCCAGAATGCTTGGTATCAACATTATTGCAAGTACAGCTTAATCTATTGGGTCTTAATGAGGATAAACACATGCTTAATTTAACCACAGGGCCAGCCAGGGAACTAATTAATCTAGAAGAATTTAATCTAAACAAGTCCAAAGGTACGGTAATAACAGATGATCGCAGACGAAGACCTTTATGGTTTGATGGGCGATTTCTAGATGCCAACGCATTAAACAGCGAACAAAATTATATTCTTGCGCGTCAGGCCGATATTTCGAGGGTTGCGGGTATTGGCGTGGTTCATGGCTTAAATGTCGATAGACTGGAAAACAAATCGAGATCTGTCAGCATAACAGCAGGACATGGCATAACCTCTGCTGGTGAATTGGTCATTATCCCCGATGAATTGAACGTCGATTTGGCTGATATACCAGAGATACAGAAGCTTGATGCCAGGTTCGGAATTTCTATCATTCCTAAACAAGCGTCGCGTAATCGTTCTGGTTTGTATATTTTGGCGCTTCGACCCGTGGAATATACAGATGGACCACTGGCTTCCTATCCGACATCAATTAATGCTGCACGTTCTGTGGAGGACGGCAATATTGTTGAAGCGACTGCTGTTACTTTGATTCCCTATCAAGATCATGGGACACGTGTAGGATTAAACCAACGCCGTAAACATGTGGCCAGGGAAATATTTTTACAAGACAGCAAAAAAGGACAGGCAACCGGTGTTTTACCGTTAGCCATGCTGGCATTAAATCTGGGTGTAATTCAATGGCTGGATACTTACATGGTACGTCGAGAAGTGGGCGCACGGGATCACGATATTTTCGGTTTGGGCTTATCGCCAAGGGCATTGAGAGAAGCTTATTTGAGACAATATCAAAATCAGTTAGCGCAAATACTGACCGAAGATAATGCGGGCAATCCCCATATAATTGCTTCTGATCACTTCCTATCTTTGCCAGCGGCAGGTTCAATGCCTGCATCAAGCATTGATGTAGATGATTTTACCCAGTCTTATTTCCCCTCCGAAATGGATGTTGATTTATCCCTTATTCCAGAAGATGAGCTTGATGCTTTAATCGAAGACAGCTATTCCTTGCCTCCTATCGATTTGACCTTGTCGAGTGAGGAATTTGAATCCACATCGATATTGATTGTTATACCCGTTCCAAGGTCTCAATTACGGCAATTATCACTCGGGCTCAATACTTTAATTCGTCCGTTGCAAGCTGCTGCACCGGGGTTGGTTTCCAAGCGCAAACCGATAACCGCATTAACAAATCTGAATATCAGGCGATTACTCCAGGTAAGACCCAACAGTGTAAACCCGAATGAAAATCAGTGGAGACAGATATTACAAGGCGTAGAAACTCTATGGTTTATTCGTCGACGTAATATTAGTTACAAGGATGAAGTTGTCTCAGACCCTGTGTCGGTAAGTCGTGACGAAGTTGTCATTGAAGATGAGGTTACCGAGAGGTTTAGAGATCTTCAGTTGGTAACCATGGTAAACAATATTAACAACCGAGGAACCACGGCAGCTGAGGGTGAAGTAATAAATCTATTCAGCTCGCCCGTCATGTTGAATGGCTCCGAAATTGCTGTAAGAGCGGCAGTCAAGGAAATCAGTAAGATCGATACTAAACCCACTAATCCTGATAATGATCTTATTGATCGTGCCTCGGTTATTAGAGTGTCTTCAAGATTTACACAACCTGATTTTGGCGAAGGTTTGTCAAGATTGGAGAAAGCTGACCCAAACTTTGGTACAAATAAAAAAATTATAGACGGTTTAGTTGACTCAGGAAAGGTACCGGAACTGGATAAACTGGCCAGAGAATTCACTCCCGTCGAATTTGAGAAATTTGCCAAGGAATTGGCTGAAACTGCCTCAAGTGAAGGCACAGCGCAACCCGCTGAAGTTGCCAAATTTATAGATGAAACACTATTGACTCTGGATAGAAAATCTTTGATAAAAATATCTGATAAACAGAGAGTGAATCTTGGTGCAAATAGGATAACAGGTGTAACAACCCTAAGACGTATTTAGCTTGAGTGAACAATACAAGATAATTATGAAGGATGCGCAATCATGAAAGTTTTCCCTATTAAATCACCACTTGCTGGTGAACAGGTAGTTAGCGTAGATCCTGAAATCAAAACATTCACAGATAAGGATTGGCGTAAACGTTTAAATTATTTTACTGGTCGTGCTTTAACGCATACAGCATTGCGTACAGAACAGGCTGGTCGGTCAGGACGTATTGCAACATTGGGACAAATGCTGTCACCCGGTGTCATTTTTGGTTTGGAAGCTGATAAGGCAAGTATTAAAGATGCTGATGGTGTGCAGCAGGCAATGATTCACATATCACCTGGATCGGGAATTTCCGCCAGTGGTGAAATTGTTACGCTCAATCAGCCGTTGCAAGCCAGAATCAAGGATATTCGCGTTTATGCGCCTGTTAGTGTGTTGGAAGCCGATGAAGAAACGGAGCCATTAGAAACGACGACTGACAGCGGGATTTTAGCTAGAAAACTTGGGGCTAGCTTACAGGAATTGATCGATGCTGGGCAGGATATTCCTTCTGCAGCTATTCTGGTTTTGCAACCAGTTCAGGTGGAGTTGCAAATTCAGCAAGAAGAAGATCCATGTGAACTGGATCCAGCTAACTATGCTTACGAAAACTGGCAGATAGTGGATGGTTCAAGATTGGTTTTATATAGTTGGCCAGAAGAAGTGCTAACCCTGCCAGTGCAAAATGCGGCCTGGCGAAACCGGTTGGCGAATCAAATATTCACACTGGAACAAACTTTATTTGCAGACCAATTACTACCCTGGATGAATGTAGGTGTACCCATTGCACTGATTGGTTTTAATAATGATTGGGAACCGCTGTTTGTGGATCGTAATTCAGTGGTCAGGTCGGGCGGTAAGCGTCGCCGCACAACTTCGGTTTTACCCAATGTAGGCAATCGTTTTTTAGCGCAGGCCAGATTCGAGCAATTTAATGAACACATGGCCGATCTGGTTAGCGATGTCAGTATTGATGATATGGTGACAGGTTCGGCAAATGCCTTTCGTTATTTGCCTCCTATTGGCGTTCTTCCAAAACATTTTATTGATCTGAAACAGTTGCAACACAATTTTTTTCCGCTTAATTATCATGTTGAAGTGGCCGTCATTCCCTATGAACAGCTTGACGTGGTTGTTCAGGATAGTGCAGCGCTGGCATCATTTGATTTTAATCGTGCAGACCGTATTCAAACCCTGGTACCTGTACCACAGATTTACTTTGAACCTGATTTATTAAATGAAGAAAGGATTGATCCTGAATTTGATAACACGATACAGCGATTTACTGAAACAAGAGACAATTGGCTAGGTCGGCGCCTGGAAATTCGCCGTAAAGCGTCTGCAATTAACAAAGCGATCAAAGGCGAGCCACTATCATTTGCACACCCTGATCCCGATGCTGTCGATAATCAGGAATTGGCAACACCTTTTGAAAACGTCATTGTTGAATTTGGGGCTACCTGGCGTTATTTTAAAGGAGTTTCAGCACTACCAGCTATCTGGAAACAACAAACATTTAATGATTCCAACTGGTCAACAGGACCGACAGGCATCGGTTATGGTGCGGCTGTCAATGAAACTGAACTGGACGATATGCAAGGTCGATATGTGTCTGTGTTCTGTCGTAAAACATTCAGTTTGACTGAAGTCGATCAGGCAAAAAGTTACAAATTGGTGATCATAACCAATGGTGGCTTTTCTGCCTATTTAAATGGACAGGAAATTCAAAATAATAATCTACCTAATAAACAATTTGACGCATTGGCCAATTCAGAAATTGAATCTTTACCAGTGGAGTTCGATCTAGGGGACTTAAGTACAACCCTAAAAGTTGGAGAAAACCTACTTGCGATTCAGGCTCATAATTATGATGTTATGAGTGCACAGTTTACATTTGTTCCCAGACTTATAGAAAAACAATATGTTGAAGATATAGAAACTGATGATTATTCAACGACAATTAAATTGGATGGTGACGATAACCCTATTTTGGAGAATTTTGAACCAGTCTATGACACCAATGCGTTTGAAGAGCTCAAAATATTTGTTACTGATCTAACCTTCCTGTCGAGTGATGAAAAAACTAAGCTGGACACCTTGGGCATCGAGAAATATATCGACTACCTGCAAGAAAAAATCAATAAAGCCAATGACAAAGTGGATTTTGGTTTTCTTCAGTTACAGACAAATATTTATCGGGTTCGACAATTTATTTTAGGTAATGCCGAGGCAAGCAAGCTGGCTACGTCACCGGTATTGGCTTCCATTGCTCAAGGTGATAGCGCTTTTGCTTCAAAACAAGAAATCGAAAAATTTGCATCAAAACTGAATACGCCGGATGGAGCTGAAGTGAATATTGGTGGTTCTGGAGGTGCTGCTACGTCAGTCACTACGCTAACTCAATCAGTGACAGGTTCTAACTTATTTATCTCTGGTGACCTAGGTGTAGGATTGATAGGGAGTCCGGTTGGTGACAAGGTAACACCTGGTTTTCCGACGGGTGTAAATTTTGATCTACCACAACTGACTATTAACGAATTTTTTAGCAATGCGACAAACAGTAGTGGTGTGCTTCTTGGACCAAAAGTCATTAAGCCTGTAGAAATAGAAGAACAATCTTTTATTGTTGGAAACTTTCAAACATTTAACAACGTCACTGTGGGGGAACGTTTGAAACAGCCGGTATCCAACGAAGCCAAGAATGCTGGATTGGCAACTAAAGCTGGAACTCTGCAAAGCTTTATAAATCTTGATATCTCGATCGGCGATTTAGAAATACCAGGATTCAAAGATGGTGAAGATGATGTCACGATAACGTTTTCAGACATTAATCAGAACACGATAGCAGAAATTCTAAGCGGTACTCATGATCCTCACGGTGATGATGAAGCCTCACTGGTGAATTCTGGCATAAAAGCAATGGAAAATACAACCGCGTTTCTGCGTCTTCTTGAGGGAAGGATTAAAGCCTATAAGCTGGTAATACCACGCAGCAAGTCAGCGATTGTGAATCTTCGGAAAATACTTAATCGTACGGATACACGGCTTAAAATTATTGCTGATGAACTGGCGGAGACAAGACATGATGTGTCTGTTTCACGTGCTTTAAAGGGCGAAGAACAAGAACGCATAACAGCGATCAATGTACGTAGACAAGCAATTATTGAAGAGCATGTGCCGTTTTTGATATTTCGCCGACCACGTCTGTCTGATGTGCTTTTAAATACTCCTGTGCATACTTTGCATCCTGATTTATCAGAAGCGCCATTGCCTGTTTGCAATGTTAGTGATGAGGAAGCACCCGAAGAAATTTCAGCGATGATGGATGTTATCAGAGAAGCGCCGCTGAAATGGTTTGTGATTTCAAACACCATACTGAGACGTATCAATCGGTTGAACGATTTGCGAGTATTGATAAAAAGTGCAAAGCAACGTGCTACAACCAAAACCACCAAACATCGCTTGTTAAAAGTCCAATACGACGGAGTAAACCGACTGGCCTTGGGCATTAATAAAACCTTGCGGGCTTCTAATCAAAAAGTGGTATTGCAACGTCAACAAACGGCGTTAATAGATCTTGTCAGCTTCGACCGTTTTGGTTGGAATGAAACCCAGAAGCGTGCCAAAGAAGTGCTATCTCTTGGTGACATCATTGATGGCAATCATGGAAGAATGGGCGCCAGCAGAATAGTCGCACAGGAGTTGGAGCAAATAGAACGCGTTGCAATCTGTCTGTACATCCATTTTGCCGAGGTGCTGCCCAGCATAAAACT
>VAPL010376715.1_pt1 | contig 25454 bp, 21 predicted proteins | sample 3395061 | NCBI WGS metagenome assembly VAPL01 (sample SAMN08290444, study PRJNA428436) | hydrothermal vent metagenome | isolation source: Deep-sea hydrothermal vent chimney 2 | place: Pacific Ocean: Juan De Fuca Ridge | depth 2182 m m | reverse complement strand
TCCCTTTGGGAGAAGGCCAGGATGAGGGGGCTAAGCAAATCAATGTGTTACGAGATACACCCCCTCACCCCAACCCTCTCCCCAAAGGGGAGAGGGAGTTAGCGGGAAAGCAGTGAAAATATGACTAATGTATTTATTGGTTTAGGCAGTAATTTAGATGAACCTTTGTCTCAATTAAGAAATGCAATTGGGAATTTAAAGAAAGTTAAAAATCTGAATTTTATTGAAGTTTCGAGTTTTTATAGTAGCGTGCCAATGGGGCCGCAAGATCAACCTGATTACATTAATGCTGTTGTTGAAGTGACAACAAGTTTAAATGCAGAACAATTGCTTGATGAATTACAGGAAATTGAAAACAAGCAAGGACGGGTGCGCTCACAGCATTGGGGGGCTCGGACTCTGGATTTAGATATTTTATTATATGGAAGTGAAGTGATAAACTCAGAGCGTTTAACGGTACCACATAGCGGAATAAGTGAACGAGATTTTGTATTATATCCTTTACGTGATTTAGTTGATGAAAATTTTGAAATACCTGAATTAGGAAATATAAGTCAATTATTGACGGCATGTCCTGTCACTGGAATTACACGGTTAAATGAAGTATGAATGTGAGTGATAACAAACCTGGTTTTATTGTTGTTGAAGGTCCAGTTGGTGTGGGTAAAACTACGCTGGCAAAAAGACTTGCTGAATCATTTAATACAGATTTATTACTTGAAGGCGCGGATGAAAACCCTTTTCTTAATGGCTTTTATGAAAACAAGAAGAACGTTGCTTTTCAAACACAATTGTTTTTTCTATTTCAGCGTGCTCAACAAATGCAGGATTTACGGCAAGCAGATATGTTTCGTCCGGTACATGTTGCAGATTTTATTATGGAAAAAGACAGGCTGTTTGCCGAGCTAACTCTGGATGAAGAAGAGTTTAAACTTTACCAGCAGGTTTATCAGCATCTTACCATTGATGCACCTGTCCCTGATTTAGTTGTTTATTTACAAGCATCAGTTGATGTTTTACGTAAACGAATTTCACATCGTGGTCGTGATTATGAGCATTCAATGAGTCGTGACTACTTAAGCAGAATCAATGAAAGTTATGCACATTTTTTTCATAACTATAATCAATCCCCTTTATTAATTGTTAATGCAGAAGAAATTGATCTTGTTAATAATGAAAATGACTACATGTTGTTATTAGAACAAATCAAGCGAGTTAAAAGCGGTCGGCATTATTTTAATCCGGTTACTGCTTCATTATAAATCGGTTTCAATATAAATATGATTACAACAAACTATTTACGTGAACTAAAAAATCGTAATGAAAAAATTACGGTGTTGACTGCGTATGATGCCAGCTTTACAAAACATCTGGAACAAGCGGGTGTTGAAGTGATTTTGGTTGGAGATTCTCTTGGCATGGTGATGCAAGGGCATGATTCAACAGTCCCGGTTACGATTGATGATATGGTTTATCATACTAAAATGGTTTCACATGCTCGTGAAAAAGCACTCTTAATCGCCGATTTACCTTATCATTCTTATCTTACTAAAGAACAAGCATTAGAAAATGCACAACGTCTAACGGATGAGGCCGGTGCAGATATGGTTAAGTTTGAAGGTGGTGGTGAGTTTGTTGCTGTTGCCGATCATCTTATTAAAAATGGTATTCCTGTTTGTGGACACTTAGGTTTATTACCTCAGTCGGTTAATGAGCTAGGTGGTTATAAAGTTCAAGGTCGTGAACAAACCGCAGCAGATAAAATTGTCGAAGATGCTCAGGCATTAATGAACGTAGGTGTTGAAATGATTGTGCTGGAATGTATCCCGCAACAATTAGCAAAACGTATTACCGATGAAGTTGATGTGATTACAATCGGCATTGGTGCTGGAGTAGATTGCAGTGGCCAGGTATTGGTTCTGTATGATTTATTAGGTATTACGCCGGGTAAACGTCCTAAGTTTAGTAAAGATTTCCTGGTTGAATTAACGGGCGAAAAATCAATTCCTGCGGCAATTGAAGTTTATGTGAAAGATGTTAAAAGTTTAGATTTTCCGGGTGAAGAGCATTCTTTTAACTAAGGGTTATAAAAATCTTTACCTGTGATGCGTTTATCTCTTATTGCAGGTTGCTTGCGGAATCGTTTGTAACTCCATTGATATTGTTCTGGTATTTCACGAATACATTTTTCTATTTCTGTATTTAGATATGTTACAGAGTCTTCTAATGAACCGACATTAATATCATTAAGTGGAATAAAAAATATTTCATATCCTTGTCCCTGTGTTAGTCGTTTGCTGTAAGCAATGATTACCTCCGCATTGGTTTTAGTAGCAAAGCGCGATATTAGTGACATGCTATAAGCTTGAAGACCAAAAAATGGAGCGAATATACCACTGCCTTCTTTTGGTTCTTGATCAGGTAAAATACAAATAAGTTCATTCTTCTTCAGGGCATTAAGCATAGCGCGTATACCCTGATTATCTGTTGGAACAAGCTTTGCGCCAAAACGTTCGCGCCCTTTTTTAACAAATGTATCAAACTGTGCTATTTTTGGTTTTTGGTACATCGTGGTTGTAGGGTAATTTGCAGAACAATATAAAGCGAGCAACTCCCAGTTTCCCAGATGCGGTAAAGCTAAAATGACACCTTTATTATTAATTGCTTGTTGAATAAGTGTTTCGCCATGCACCTTTTTAATCAGTTTAAATAACTTATCTTTATTCCATTGCCACATTAGGTTCGCTTCAATTAAGGTTTTGCCTGTTTCAATTAAGCTCTGTTTGATGAGATATTGCTGTTGCAGTGTTTCCATTTCCGGGAAACACAACTGAATATTGGTTGTTGTTACGTGGAGGTTTCGATTGGGGAAAATAGAGAGTAACCAACCGATAATACTGCCAAGCCGATGGCTGTTTTTGAGTGAAAATAGTGCCAGTAAGGATATAAAAGTTTTTGCGAGTAAAGTTTTTAATTTTTGTTTTATTGTTTTGGAATAGGTCATATTTTTAATATTTAGCAATAATGCAGCGTGTGAATTTTGTCAGTTTTTTGTGAAAAGTACAAAAGTTAGTCTACATGATCTACACATGACTATTTTACGCTTACAATACGCATATAACGATATTAGGATTATTAATAATGCAGATTGTTTCTGAAATACAACAAATACAGAATTTATGCCAAACATGGCGAAATAAAGGGGAATCAATTTCTTTTGTGCCGACAATGGGCTGTTTACATGCGGGACATCTGAGCCTGGTTAAAAAGGCGCAATCTTTGGCTGATCATGTCGTGGTGAGTATTTTTGTAAACCCGTTGCAGTTTGGTGATGCGAGCGATTTTTTGAAATATCCAGACACATTGGAAGAAGATGTGCGCAAGTTAGAAGATGTTAGCGTCGAACTTGTTTTTACACCTGAAGTGAGGTTTTTTTATCCAGAAGGTGAAAGTGCCGTCCAACAAATTGAATTGGGGGCAATCATCTCAATTTTGGAGGGGAAACAGCGTCCAGGACACTTTGCCGGTGTGGCGACCGTTGTAAAACGCTTATTTGATTTAATTCAGCCAAATAGCGCCATTTTTGGCGAAAAAGATTTTCAGCAATTAATGGTGATTAAACAACTTGTTGAGATGTTTTCACTGGATATTGAAATTATTGGGATGCCAATTTTTCGTGAAAGCGATGGTTTAGCCATGAGTTCACGTAATCTTCGTTTAAGTAAGGATGAGCGCGAAAAAGCGTCTGAAATTTATCGGCAATTAGAGTCTGTAAAAGCAGCATTAGATATGGGAGCAATGAATTTTTCTGAGCTTGAAGCAAAAGCCTGTGAAAACTTGGCCTTTGCCGGTTTTATCCCTGAATATGTTGTTATTCGCGAAACAGATACATTATTGCCACCCAAAAAGCATGATGAGTCAAAGCTTATTCTTGCTGCTGCGAAATTAGGTGAAATACGCTTAATCGACAATCTTAGAATATAAAAAACCTTCATTTATCTCTTTTCATAAGCCTTTAGGCCATTTTGAATCTGGCAATGCATGTTATAATGACTGTTGTTTATGTCTTAAAATAAAAGAGCCTGATTTATTGTTATGAATACCGTTATGCTTAAAGGAAAACTGCACCGTGTCACTGTGACTCATTCTGAGCTTGAATATGAAGGCTCGTGCGCGATAGATCGGCATTTGTTGGAAACTGCGGGTATTCGTGAATACGAACAAATTGAGATATATAATGTGACAAATGGTGAACGTTTTACGACATATGCCATTCTCGCTGAAGATAATTCAGGTGTTATTTCTATTAATGGTGCTGCAGCTCATAAAGCAAACCCGGGTGATATCATTATTATTTGTGCGTATGTAGGGTTAAATCAGCAAGAGCTTGCTAGTTTTAAACCAAAACTTGTGTATGTTGATGAAAAAAACCAGATTACACATACACGTCACACCATTCCTGTTCAAGCAGCTTAATTTAGTATGCAAATCGCCATGTTTGTTTTATAGTTTTACTCATTTATTTTCTACTTCCCCCTAGGAAAATATTAAAAAAATTCAGTTTTTTTATTTTTATTCGATTTATCGAGTATAGAAATCTGATTATTTGCCGAATATATTAAGGTATAGCTTTAATATACAGTCTAGAATAGTAATTAGTACTGGAATGCAAAATTTATATCGTGGGAGATATTATGGCTCAGGGCCAAAAACAGTCAGTTAAGAATCAATTGGGCAAAGAACGGCGTGCTTATCCACGTTATTCTATTGCATTAAAAGCTCAGCTTATTTATTCCGGGCAAGGAACGCGAGCAGTCATTGTTAAAGATTATTGCATTGGTGGAATGTATATTGAATTGATTGATACAGCATTATTAGGTCAACAAGCATCGACTTTTACCCCCAAAATAGGTGATGTTCTTAATGTTGTTACAAATGTACAAAGTAATGGTGTAGATAAACAACTTGGCTTCAATACTAAAGTTATGCGAGTTGAAACTGACTATATTGGTGTTTCTTTTTTAAACCCGGATCTTTCAGCAGTACAGACTTTACATAAATTTGCAGCATTAAAGCGTAAACAAGGTGAAAAGACAGAAGAATATTTTGGTACTACACAAACTATTTTTAATGGCAAATCTTCCGCTCAAATATTAACGGAAGCTCATCAACTTGTTGCTAATGAATTACTACCGTTAATGGACAAGTTTCATAGCAGTATTTCAGAGCACTTTTTTGATGCGGCAAAAGAAACATTTGATTTAGCTAAACAAAATGCTTTGTTTGAATCTTTAGGTGTTTTAGAAAAAAATAAAAATAAAATTACTAAATTATTTACTAAATTGTATGAACAAAAAATAAAAGAATATTCACCGAAAGATATATTGCATGAAGAAGCAGCAGAAGAAAACAAAGAAATTTCTTTAGAGTCTTTGTCGCTGGTTGAAGAAGATGATTTAGATAACTGGTTATCTATCTCAAGCATCATTACTAATGTTGATGCCGATAATCGTGATGAATTAAACAAAATTGAACGTAGAGCGAGCGCCTTGTATCAGGCGAGAATAAATAAGAAAAACAATCCTTTTGGCCCGGCTCTTTTTGCCAAGGCTTTTCAGGAATCACTAAATGATATTGAAATTAAACATGCTGTAAAACTGGTATGTTATACAGCTTTTCGTGATGTTTATTTATCAATGGCAGAAAAACTGTATATAAGTATTAATAAGTTTTTTGTCGATAACGATGTGTTACCGGTATTAAAATTTAAAGTTAAAAATTCAGCTGGCTCATCATCTTCAGCCGAGAGTTCTGCTCAGGAACAGCAACAAGAATTTGATGAAGATGTACCTGAAGATCATTATGACGCCGGTTCAGCTCCAGCTGGTAAAGCACCAATGGGTAACGTAAATCCAGGGATGCCGGATGTAACAGGTGGGCATGCAACTCAAGTACAAAACATTGCTCCTGGAAACAGTGGAATGTCACCTGATTTTGCAGGTGGACAAGGACGAGAGTTTGTAAACTCAATGCACCAACAGCAATCGAATGTTTCTGCTGGTGCTGGAAAATCTGCGGGCATACTCGATATCTTTAGTGACATTCGTGGCTTACAACAAAACCTTGATCAGGTTAATGCCGGAGTACCCAGTGATCAACTTTCATCTATTCCAGCCGAATCTACCTTACCTGGAGGAGGAATAGCCAAACATTTTAGTACTTCTGATTTATTGGATGCTTTATCGAGCGAGCAGTTAACCGGTTATGATTATGCTGCGCAATCTGACTCAAACCAGGTCGATTTTAAAGAAAAAATTCAGAACATACTGGCGGCGAGTGGTGGTGCTGAAAATAAAGTTATTAGTGCACGTGAAGGACAGGTTATTGATGTTGCGAGTAATGTCTTTAGTTCCTTAATGAGTGATTTTCAGGTTGCGGAAAGTATTCGACCATGGATTAAGCAACTTGAAGTGCCTGTGCTTAAAATGGCGATAATGGATCCTAAAGTCTTTACCGATACATCGCATGTTGTTCGTAAAGTTATCAATAAAATATCAGATTTAGAGGTATTAGCTGACACAGCTGATGCTGATGAACAAGAAGCCGTAAAACGTGCATTTGATTGGCTGGTTAAAGTTATTAACGAAGATTTTGACGGCACGCCAAAAGTATTTGAACGCATAGCACAACAGCTTGATATTTTAATTAAGATTCAGGATCATGCTTTTGATAAAAACCTGAAAGTTGTTGTTGATGAGTTCTTGAAAGAGGATGATGTTGCTGAAGGTGAAATAATTAAGCCTGAAGATGTTGTTGTCGATATTGAGGATGAATGGGCTCGTCGTGTTAGTCGATTAGAAGAAGGTGACTGGGTTTTATTTGATGCTTTTTCAGAAACACCACTACGATTAAAAGTGGGCTGGGTTGCCAGACGGAAAGGTAAGTTTGTTTTTGTAAATGTATTAGGTAAAAAAGAGAAAGTATTAAAAGCAGAGGAACTTATTGAATTATTTAAGGAGGGTGAAACTCTCGCTTTAGATGGTGCAGAAGAGCCAGCAATGGATCGTGCACAGTATTCAATGTTACAAAGACTACATAAACAATTATTGTTTCAATCTTCACATGATCAGCTTACTGGGTTAATTAACCGACGTGAATTCGAAATTTGTCTTGAAAAAGCAATTGATGACGCAAAAATTTCTAATGGAAAACATGCGCTTTGTTATATTGATTTAGACAAGTTTAATGTTATTAACAATAGCTGTGGTTACGAAGGTGGTGACGCTTTAATTAAAGAAATTTCCGAGATTCTGAAAAAGAACTTATCTGAAAATAGTGCATTATCGCGTTTTAGTGGTGATGAATTTTGTATGCTGTTATGTGGCTATGGAACAGATGGAGCTTTAGAGATCGTTGAAAAAATATTAGACGAACTTAATAACTATCGCTTTGTTTGGGAAGATAAACGTCTTTCTGTTGCCATGAGTATCGGTTTGATTGTAATTAAAGGTTATGGGCAAAATGTTTCTAAGTTATTGCAAGATGCAGAAGCAAGTTGTGGTGTTGCAAAAGAAATTGGTGGACATCGAGTACAGGTTTACCATGAAGGTCACGCACGTTTAAGTAAACGACATGCAGAAGTGCAATGGGCTTCAAAAATAGATAAAGCACTGGATGACAAAGCCTTACACTTGCGTTGCCAACGAATTATGCCATTAGCCTCTGACGATAGTTACCATGATCATTATGAAATTTTACTCGGTATAACCGATGAATTAGGCGAACAAAGTTCCTTACAAGAATTCATTAATGCCGCTGAAAATTATAAACGCATGGCCGATATTGATCGTTGGGTGATTAAAAATTCATTCAAATGGATTGCAGATCATCGAACTCAGCTTGATCACGTTAGTAGTTTCTCCATAAATCTGTCCGGTCATTCATTAAATGATCTTGGTTTAATGGCATTTGTTATGACGCAAATGCGTAATACCAATGTGCCTATAGGAAAAATTTGTTTTGAAATTACTGAGACTTTAGGTATCGCAAATCTTTCTGATGCTGCTGATTTCATTAAACGATTCAAAACTACGGGTTGTATGTTCTCGTTGGATGATTTTGGTAGCGGTATGTCTTCTTACGGTTACCTGAAAAGCTTACCTGTTGATTATCTTAAAATCGATGGTGTCTTTGTTAAAGAAATGGCAACGAATCCAAATGATTATGCTGTAGTAAAATCAATCAGTGAAATCGGTCATTTTATGGGTAAAAAGATTATTGCTGAATATGTTCAGGATGATGAAACCATCCAGTTACTTCAGGATCTTGGCGTAGATTACGCACAAGGGTATGGTATCGAAAAACCACGCCCACTTGACGATATCCTCCTTTAAAAACAATCTGAGACACAATTACTGCGTTGTAAACAAAAAAGAGAAAACTCACTTATTAACCATAAGCTACGTTTTCTCTTTTTTATTTACGCCTTGTTCTTGAATCTCAGATTGCTTTTAATAAAATATACGAGATTAAAGTAAAAGTTAGCTGATTTACAGTTACTATATTTACTCTAAAAGATTAGCTGGCTTGCAAGAGCAAGGCATAAAAAAATCCCGGTAAACGTAGCTTATATTAATAAGTAAGTTTTCCGGGATTTTTTTATAACGCCGCTATTGTGAGCCAGATGATTTTTTAGCCTGTGTTACGCATTCCGGCGGCTATCGCACTGATGGTGCGGAGTAGTGGATGCAACCACTGCGTCCTGACTTCATCACTTAAAGACTCATCACGGTATTTCTTAATTAATGTTAATTGAATCTGGTTCAGAGGATCAAGATAAGGATTACGACGCGTTAAAGATAAAGCAAGGTGTGGTGTTTCTTCCATTAACTCGTTTATCTTAGCGATGTTTAATACATTATCAGTTGTTCTCTCATACTCTTTAGAAATAATTTTATATACATTCTTTGCTGTATCCTGATTTTCACAAAGCGTCATATAATTTTTAGCGATTTGCATTTCACCTTTATATAAAGCCATTTGAGAATTACTAAGCAGTGCACGGAAGAATGGCCATTCTTTATACATTTTTTGCAATGTTTCTAAGTTATTTTCATTATTTGCTAACCATTTTTCTAATGCTGTACCAATTCCAAACCAGGCGGGCATAGTGTGGCGTGATTGTGCCCAACCAAATACCCAGGCAATGGCGCGCACAGATTCTTTAGAACGATTGCCTTTCTTTCTATGAGAAGGACGTGAACCAATATTCATTTGTCCAATTTCATAAACAGGTGTTGCTTCATAAAAATAATCCAGGAAGCCTTCAGTATTGTCAGTTAATTGACGATACTGATTTTCACCTTCTTGTGCGAGTTCAGACATAATTTCAAGATATTCTGGATTGTCAGGCTTGGGTTCTTTTATTAAGTTAGTACTGGCTTTTAATAGGCCGGTTATACCCATGGTCAATTCGTATACAGCAGTCTGTTGATTGCTGTATTTGTATGAAAGAACTTCACCTTGTTCGGTAAATTTAATTTCACCGTGTACCGTGCCTGTTGGTTGAGACAAAATAGCATCATGAGTCGGTCCACCACCGCGGCCTACGGTACCACCACGGCCATGGAACATGCGTAAACGTACTCCACGTGAACGAGTGAGCTCAGTGATTTGTTGTTGTGCCTGATACAAGTTCCAAACAGAAGCTAATATACCGCCGTCTTTACATGAGTCTGAATAACCTAACATTACTTCCTGAAGGTTACCCGAGGCTTTTAATAACTCAATATAGGTAGAGTTATCAAATAACTGAGTCATAACGGGTTGGATGTGAGTTAAATCTTCTACAGTTTCAAATAAAGGTGAAACTTTTACATGGCAGAACCATTGATTGTTATTTTTGCCTGCAAGCCCTGTTAACCATGCAAGGAACATAACTTCCATTACGTGACTAGCAGCGTGAGTCATTGAAATAACATAAGTACCAAATGCTTTTGGACTTATTTCTTCACGCATTTTTACCATAACTTTAAAAACGTTAACTGTTTCTGCTGACATTTCACTTAATTTAGCTATATCAAATTCAGCGCGTGCATTCTTGATGTGTTTAGATAATGTTTCTAAGCGGCTAGCTTCGTCCAGTTTTGTATAATCTGAACCATCAATTTGTTTGAGTATTTCAGCAACCGTTTGGCTGTGAATAGTCGATTCTTGTCGAACATCTAATTTAGCAAGATAAAAACCAAATGTTTCAACCTGACGAATGAGATCTTGCAATTCACCAGCGGCAGAATTTCCATCACCATGACTTATTAATGAGTCACGAATCAGGTATAAATCATTTAACATACCTTGTTCGTTGGCGTAATGACACGTTGAACTATTCGGCTCTATTTCATTCAAACGTGCTTCAACTTTGTCCAAATTACATTGGATGCGGTATTGCATGATGAAAAGTTTGCGGCGATAAGGTTCTTGTTTAAAGCGGTTAGGCGTTTCCGCAAAAAGTTCAACAACTTCTTCTTCATCAATACTAAGTTGCTTTAAAAATGCATCAGATGGCTGACAAAATAAACTTGACTGGGTTAATATTTTGCTAAGAAGTTTTATTTGTTTGATGTACTCATTAAGTACTTCACGTGATTGCATGCGTAATGCAAGTATCGTTGTTTCGGGTTTAACAAAAGGGTTACCATCACGATCACCACCAATCCATGAGCCAAACTGAATAACACTTGGAACAGTGATGTCTGAGTCTTTGCCATAAGTACGGCCAATGGCTTTTTCTAAATTACGGTATGTTTTAGGAACAGATTTAAACAGGCTTTCACGGTAATAATATAAACCGTTTTTAACTTCATCTGTTACTTGAGGTTTTTGTATGCGTACTTCATTCGTTTTATAAAGAATCTGTATGTGTTGTTCTAAATCTTCAACGATATTTTCTTTCTGAATTTTATTTAATTTAGACTCATTTAACTGATCACTAATTAAATAAATACGACGAATTGCTTCCATCACCGTGCGGCGTTTTGATTCTGTTGGATGTGCTGTAAAAACAGGAATGTATGCAGTTTGATTTAACAACTCTTGAAGTTGTTCGGCACTAACATCATTTTTCTGAAAGTCATTTAAAGCATTATAAAAAGAGCCCTTCCAGGTAAAGCCTTTCGCACCGACTTCTCTACGACGTTGTTTGTGTTGGAATTCTTCTTCTGCGATATTGACCAAACTAAAGTAAATACTAAAGGCACGAACAACGTGTTCAGTTGTTTCTGGATCAAGTGTAGCCACTAATTTATCGAGTCGACGGCGTCTGGCAGAATCATTTTTGTTGCGCAGACTAATATGTCCTTTGCGCAACTTTTCCACGGCAGTAAATACATCTTTGCCTGCATGTTCGAGTAATACTTTGCCTAAAATATTACCAAAAAGCTTAACGCGTGAGCGCAGTTGCTTATCATGGCTGGAAAACATAATTTTAGTTACTGGAGAATCTGTATTTTTTGCGTTAGCTGTCATTAGGTATAAACTTTCTGTTTCAAAAGGCCGCATATTATACCGCCACTTTGTCAGAAAGCCTCTATTGACAAGCTAAAACATAGGTGAAAATACGTTAAAAATACTGAAGTGGTGAAAATTCAGCCATTTAAGGATAATAGAGATGATATATCCTTAGTTTCTGCCCCCTTTATCGTTAAAATATTGCATAATTTGCATTCAAAAATTACAAAAAATGATATGAATATGGAAAATTTAACGAATTCGCCCGCCTGGCAAGCCTTATTTAAGCATAAAAAGCAGACTGAAAATGTTCAAATGCGTGATTTATTTGCGCAGGATAAAAATCGATTCAATGATTTTCATTTACGCTTTAATGACATTTTACTGGACTATTCTAAAAATCGTATTAATAAAAAAACAATGTCCTTGTTAATGGATTTAGCCAAACAAAGTGGGCTTGGAGATTGGATTGAAAAAATGTTCAGTGGTGAGAAAATAAATCACACTGAAGACAGGGCGGTATTACATACTGCATTACGTAATCGCAATAATGAACCTGTTTATGTAAACGGCCAGGATGTGATGCCGGAAGTGCAATCAGAACTTGAAAAAATGCGTCAATATTCAGAAGCTATTCGTTCCGGTCATTGGCTGGGATATAGCGGTAAACCTATAATTGATATTGTTAACATCGGGGTAGGTGGTTCAGATTTAGGCCCCGTAATGGTGAAAGAAGCTTTGCATCCTTATGGTAAAGCAGGCTTGCGAGTACATTTTGTTTCAAATGTTGATCCCAGCCATATTTGCGACACGTTAAAGGGACTCGATCCAAAACGAACCTTATTCATTGTTTCTTCAAAAAGCTTTACCACCCAGGATACCATCATGAACGCACATACAGCGCGTGACTGGTTAATGGAAAATGCACGTGATGAATCTGCGGTTGCAAAACACTTTATTGCGGTTGCAGCAAATGTAGAAGCTGCAACTGAATTTGGCATTAAAGAAGAAAATATTTTTAAAATGTGGGATTGGGTGGGCGGCCGTTATTCACTATGGTCTTCAATTGGCTTATCCGTTGCAATTTATGTTGGCATGGATCGATTTGAATCACTATTACAAGGCGGCTATGAAATGGATCAGCATTTTCGTAATGCACCATTTGAAGAAAATCTTCCTGTCGTTTTAGCTTTACTCGGTATTTGGTATACCAATTTTTATAATGTGGAATCACACGTAATCTTACCTTACGATCAGCACTTGCATCGTTTCCCTGCTTACTTTCAACAGGGCGACATGGAAAGTAATGGTAAAAGTGTTACTCGTGATGGTAAAAAAGTAGATTATGCAACTGGCCCTATAATTTGGGGAGAGTTAGGTATCACGGGGCAACATGCGTTTTATCAAAACCTGCACCAAGGTACACACCTTGTTCCTGCAGATTTTATTGTTCCGATTAATAGTTTAAATCCTGTTGGTGATCATCACCTGGTTTTATTAGCGAACTTTTTTGCGCAAACCCGGACATTAATGACGGGTAAAAATGAAAAAGAAGCACGCAAAGAGCTTGTTGATGAGGAGTACTCAAAAGAAGAGGTTGAACGTTTATGTCCTTCACGACTTATGCCGGGTAACAAACCATCAAATACCATTTTACTTAAAGCCTTAACGCCAAAATCTTTGGGATCGTTAGTTGCTCTCTACGAACATAAAATTTTCACTCAAGGCATTATTTGGAATATTAATTCCTATGATCAACCTGCGGTTGAACTGGGTAAGAAAGTTGCAGCAAGTATTTATGATGATTTGAGAAAACATAAATCTGTTGATCAATATGATGACTCAACCAATGGATTAATTAATTATTTTCTGGAAAACAGCACTGATTGATTTTAAAGATATGGTAGCGGTGGCCGGACTCGAACCGGCACTGAGTTGCCCCAACTGGATTTTGAATCCAGCGTGTCTACCAATTTCACCACACCGCCATAGACTTGACCTTTGCAAACAGATAACTGCGAAAGGCCGGCCATTATAGGGCACATCCTCATTCTATCCAAGCCAAATTTTTCTTTCGTTTAAGATATACTTATGTTTTCGGATTTGCTATCAGCAACTTCAACTCCTGGTCTTGTGACTCGTTTCATAGTATTAAGAGTCGAGATGTTGAAAATTTTAGTTTAGAGACAATATATAAATGCGTCGTACTGATTTTACTTTTGAATTACCCGAAGAACTTATCGCTCAACAACCTGTTGCTGAGCGCACGGCCAGTCGGTTGTTAGTTTTAGACGGCCAGACCGGGATAATGGATGATAAAGTTTTCACGGACTTTATTGATTTTTTACAAGCCGGTGATGTACTGGTTTTTAATAATACTCAGGTTATTCCTGCACGATTACATGGTAATAAAGCATCAGGTGGAAAAATTGAAGTATTGGTTGAACGTATAGTTGATGAGCATGTTGCTCTGGCTCATATTCGTGCCAGTAAATCTCCAAAGCCAGGTACAGAATTAACCTTTGAACAAGGTGTTACTGCTGAAGTAACAGGTAGGGATGGTGATTTGTTTATTGTTAAGTTTAATCACAATAAACAAGAACAAAATACGGTGTTGGATATCCTTGATGCTATTGGGCATATGCCACTTCCTCCCTATATACAGCGTAAAGATGAATCCTTTGATCAAGAACGTTATCAAACAGTTTATGCTAAAAAGCCTGGGGCTGTTGCAGCCCCAACAGCTGGATTACATTTTGATGAAACCATGCTGCAACAATTATCGACAAAAGGAATTGAACAAATTCATGTCACCTTACATGTTGGTGCAGGAACATTTCAACCTGTTCGAGTAGATGATTTAAAAGATCATCATATGCATAAGGAATGGATTGAATTAACAGCAGAGAATTGTGAAAAAATAAATAAAGCAAAACAACAGAGTCGACGTATTATTGCAGTAGGAACGACAAGTGTACGTTGCCTGGAATCAGCCGCTTTATTTGCTGATGATGACGGTAAGTTAAAACCCTATACAGGTGAAACAGATATTTTTATTACGCCAGGTTATGACTTTAAAGTGATTGATGCTTTAGTTACTAATTTTCATTTATCAGAATCAACGTTGTTAATGTTGGTTTCGGCATTTGCTGGTTATGAAAACATTAAAAATGCGTACCAACATGCAATAAAAGAAAAGTATCGTTTCTTTAGTTACGGTGATGCGATGTTTTTGACTAGGAATTAGATAAAAGCTTTTCAACGCAGAGAACGCAAAGACGCAGATTTTTATTTAAGTGAATAAATTTTAATGTTTATTCCCTCCCCTTTAAGGGGAGGGTTAGGGTGGGGTGGTATAATAAATTTCCTCCCACTAGCCCCCTTCCTGTGGGAGGAGTGATAATCAGTGTTATTATTTTTCTGCGTTCTTTGCACTTAAGGAACCGCTGGCGCGTTTCGTCAGTATTACCTTAATCTGCTCCGCACGTTCTGGCATCGCCTTTGCGTTGAGGTTTTTGATTTAATATTTGAGTAAATAAATGAAATTTGAATTAGATAAAACAGACAGTTTTGCCCGCCGTGGACGTTTAGTGTTTGAACGCGGCACAGTTGAAACACCGGCATTTATGCCGGTAGGCACTTATGGCACCGTTAAAGCAATGACACCGGAAGAACTGCAAGATTTAGGGGCACAAATTGTTTTAGGTAATACCTTCCATTTAATGCTCAGGCCCGGCACCGAGATTATTAAAAAGCATGGCGATTTACATAACTTTATGCATTGGCAGGGGCCAATACTGACTGATTCGGGTGGATTTCAGGTTTGGAGTCTGGGTAAATTAAGAAAAATTACTGAAGAAGGGGTGAAGTTTAATTCTCCGATTGATGGCAGCAAAGTTTTCATGGGACCGGAAGAATCGATGCAAGTGCAAAGAGATCTTGGCTCAGATATTGTGATGATTTTTGATGAATGCACGCCTTATCCAGCAGAAGAAAAAGAAGTCCGTGAATCTATGGAGCTCTCACTACGTTGGGCCAGACGAAGTAAAGACGCGCATGGCGATAACCCTTCGGCATTATTTGGAATAGTGCAGGGTGGCATGTTCCCCAATTTACGTGAAATCTCGTTAAATGGTCTGACAAATATTGGGTTTGATGGTTATGCCATCGGTGGACTCTCTGTTGGCGAACCGAAAGAAGAAATGATTAAGGTGCTCGATCATTTAAAATCACATATGCCAGAAGACAAACCACGCTATTTAATGGGGGTTGGCACACCGGAAGATATTGTCGAAGCAGTACGCCGTGGTATTGATATGTTTGATTGTGTCATGCCAACGCGAAATGCGCGAAACGGCTTTTTATTCACCAGTAAAGGTATGGTACGGATTCGTAATGCACAATATACTGATGATATTGGGCCTGTGGATGATGAATGTGAGTGTTATACCTGCAAAAATTACTCTCGTGCCTATTTACGTCATTTGGATAAATCAAAAGAAATCCTTGGTTCACGCTTAAATACCATTCATAACCTTCATTATTATCAACATGTTATGTCTGGGTTGCGGGATGCAATCGAAAAAGGCGAATTGGATGAATTCGTGACTGAATTTTACGCCAAACGCGACCTGACGGTACCTGCTGTGTCATAATAGTGCGCTATATTTGGTAATTATTTAAAACATTATAAAAAGGTTAAAAAATGAGCTTCTTTATTTCAGATGCTGTTGCCGAAGCGGCACCAGCGGCACAACAAGCAGATCCAATGACATCTTTAATTTTCTTTGGTGGCATGATTCTAATTTTCTACTTCATCTTAATTCGTCCACAATCAAAACGTGCAAAACAGCATCGTGAATTGGTTGGTGGTTTATCGAAGGGTGATGAAGTTATAACAAATGGTGGTATTTTAGGAAAAATTACAGACGTTAGTGAGCAGTATGCGACTGTAGAAATAGCCGATAATGTACAAATTAAAATCCAAAAAACAGCTGTAACAACTGTGCTACCGAAAGGTTCATTGAAAGCTGCGCAAAAGGATTAATATTTTAATGGCCCTGCTTGTAAGTTAAATCAAGTAAGGTCATTTTTATATGTAATAAAAATAATTCGATTCAGGTATTCCCTCTATGTTAAATCAGTATCCTTCTTGGAAGTACGTTCTGCTACTTGTAGTTCTTGTTGTTGGTAGTCTTTATGCTTTGCCTAATATTTACGGTTCAGATCCTGCGATTCAAATTTCAGCAACACGAAATAGCGTTGTTGATTTAAGTGTTGAAAACCAAGCTCGCGAAATTTTAAAAAACGCCAACATTCATTTACGCCGTTCAGTTTTAGATGACAAAGGTCTATTGTTACGTTTTGATGGTGTTGAGCAACAGTTAAAAGCAGCAGACAATCTTCGAGATGTATTAGGTGAGAATTATACGGTTGCTTTAAACCTTGCACCTGCGACGCCGAGCTGGTTAAGAAGTATGAATGCTCAACCAATGTATCTCGGTTTAGATTTACGTGGTGGCCTTCACTTTTTAATGGAAGTGGATACTGAGTTAGTATTACGCCAGGCAATGGAAAGTAACGCGAATGATATTCGTGGTGAATTAAGAAAGAAAAAAATTCGTTACTTATCTGTTCGTGATACTAAAGAACAGGTAACGGTAAAATTTCGTTCAATAGAGTTACGTGATAAAGCAATCTCAGCAGTACGTGCAGAGCTTAATGATTTACAGCTGAGTGATTACGAAGAAGCTGGTGCATTTTATTTTTCTGCGACATTAAAGAAAACGGCATTAGTTACACTGAGAAAATCTGCGTTACAACAAAACGTAACCACTCTACGTAATCGTGTGAATGAATTAGGTGTAGCGGAACCTATTATTCAACAACAGGGTGATAATCGAATAGTTATTCAGTTACCGGGTATTCAGGATAGTGCCAGAGCAAAACGAATTTTAAGTGCAACGGCAACTTTGGAGTTTCGTTTAGTTGATGTGAATGTTTCTCCGCAAGATGCGATTGAAGGCAGGCTTCCTCCTACCGCACGTTTATATCGTGAACGTGATGGCTCTCCTGTTGTATTGAAAAAACGTTTAATCATTACAGGTGATAGAATTACTAATGCCTCTTCTGGTTTTGACAGTGATTCAAATAGTCCAATGGTATCAATTACGTTGGATGGTGCTGGTGCACGCATTATGGCGCAAACCACGAAAAAGAATCTTAAAAAACCGATGGCAGTTGTTTTTATTGAACATAAAGAAAGCAGCAAAATGGTCGATGGCAAACGCATTCGTACCTCGCGTAAAGTAGAAGAAGTTATTAACGTTGCCACCATTCAAGGTGTGTTTAGTAAACGTTTTCAAATTACCGGTTTAGATGATGGTAACGAAGCGCGTAACCTTGCTTTATTATTACGTGCTGGTGCCTTAGCGGCTCCAATTCGTATTATTGAAGAACGTACTATAGGTCCAAGCTTAGGTGCAGATAATATTGCTCAAGGTTTAAACTCCGTTGTTATTGGTATGATTTGTGTCCTGTTCTTTATGTTGTTCTGGTACCGCGGATTTGGTCTGGTTGCTAACGTTGCTTTGGTTGTTAACCTGATATTAATTGTTGCGGTATTATCAATGTTGCAAGCGACTTTAACCTTGCCGGGCATTGCCGGGATTGTATTAACGGTGGGTATGGCCGTTGATGCCAACGTATTAATCTTTGAACGGATACGTGAAGAAATAGCGATAGGTAATACACCGCAAGCCAGCATTCATGCGGGTTATGATAAAGCTTTATCTACCATCATGGATGCAAATATCACAACATTAATTGCCGCTGTTGTACTTTATATATTTGGTACCGGCCCAATTAAAGGTTTTGCTATCACATTATCAATCGGGATTTTGACTTCGATGTTTACCGCTATTATGGGAACACGCGCCATTATTAATTTATCGGTTGGCGGCAAGAAAATTAAAAAACTGTCTGTTTAAATAGATAGCGAAGGAAAGACGTTATGAAAATTTTTAAAAAAACACCAACCTTTGATTTTATGGGAAAACGAAAAATTGCTTTGGCATTTTCAGCTCTTCTTATAATAGCTTCAATTTCATCTTTAGCTATGAAGGGATTGAACTTTGGTTTAGATTTTACTGGAGGCACTTTAATAGAAGTGGCTTATCCACAAAGTGCAGATTTACATAAAATCAGAAGTCGATTAGCCAGTTCTGGATTTGATGATGCCATTGTACAAAATTTTGGTTCATCAAAAGATGTATTGGTACGTTTAGCGCCACGTGAAAATACCTCTTCACAATCATTAGGTGACAAAATTTTAAGCGTATTAAAAGAAGATGATGATAATGTTGTGATGCGGCGACAAGAATTTGTTGGCCCACAAGTGGGTGATGAGCTGCGTGATGACGGTGGTTTAGCCATGTTAATCGCGTTAGGCTTTATTCTTGTTTATGTTATGGCACGTTTTGAATATCGTTTTGCTTTAGGTTCAATTGCTGCATTGATTCATGATGTGATTATCACCATGGGTATATTTTCATTTTTTCAATTTGATTTTGATTTAACGGTATTAGCAGCCGTACTGGCGGTTATTGGTTATTCACTGAATGACACGATTGTTGTGTTTGATCGTATTCGTGAAAATTTTAGGCTCATGCGCAAGCAAGAGCCGAGGGCGATTATAAATAGCTCTCTTAATCAAACGCTGTCACGCACAATCATGACATCGTTTACAACATTAATTGTTGTCCTGGCGATGTTCTTCCTCGGTGGTGAGTTAATTCATGGTTTTTCTATTGCTTTGGTTATCGGTATTTTAGTGGGTACCTATTCATCAATCTATGTTGCTAGTAGCCTGGTTATTACCTTAAAAATTACTGCAGAAAGTATGATACCAGTGAAAAAAGAAGGTGAGGATCAAGAAGATCGTTATAAAGAAGGTGAATACATCGATTAACGAATAGCGAGAAACTAGATAACGGCGTTTACCCTCTATTTTAAAATATAAGAGGGGCACTACGAAAACCTTCTTCAAAATGCTCATTTATTTGAACATGGATGTTCTTATGCCGTGAAGCACACGGATGTGCGTAAACGGCCTTATTGTAAGCTCCGCTTTTTCATCAGGTTTTGCCTTGTTCTCTAGCTTCTCGCTATCCGTTAAAATAAAAAAAGCCCGTTTACTTTTAAGTAACGGGCTTTTTTATTTAATTTAGGTTTCACTGAAATTTCTTTATTTCATCCAACGGGTTACTGTCATCCAGTTTTGATTTAACTGCACGACAGAGTGAACTGGGATTTTTATCGCATAAATCATCGGCTTCGATGCCCTTAATTGTGAGCTCTGCCCAGGTGGTTGCTATAGCCCATAAAATGCCACCCAACAGGAATGTACCACGACTAAAACCTTCAGTTTCAGCAGGTCCACCAAAAAAAGCGTAAATGATACTCACCATTCCTGCTATCCAGAAAACACTAATGGGGGCCGCACAACATCCAGCACAGCCATAGCGACAAACGGCTACAGGTGGAGCTATTAAAGCGAGAAAACGTCTTTTCACGGTGTTATCCATAATGTACTCAATTTCCTAGTTTCGATAAATGCTAAGTAAAATATAGGGTTATATAGATATCATGGTTTGTCTTTTTAGGTCAATGAGTATTCTTTAAATAGGGGTATAAATTAGACTGCCGCAGGAATAATGAGGTTTAACAGTATTTGTTTAGGCTGATTTTTTGAGCTCACGCTGAATCAGATAATTGACAAAATCAGCATTGATATTGTTATCAATTGGAAGGTTTATTGGGATAATATTCGCATTAGTTTGAATAGGCCGGCCAGGCGGTTCGATTGAGAGAATTTCAATAATATCGGGTGATGAATGATAGTTCATGTAGCTTGCAGCATCTTCCAGGCCATCAAGTACATCACGCATAGTGATTTCGAGGCGTTTAATCCCGCGTATTGATAGTTTATTAATTGACATGCCCTTAATCCAATTCTCTATTTTGGCTACTTAATATTAATAGCGTTCGAAATTGGAATTACTTAAGGGCTGGCAACGACTAAATCTTATTTTTTGACGAAAGGCTTTATTCTCTGCAACATACCTTTGAACACTTTTGGATTTGCGGCAACGATATTACCTGTTTTTAGATAATCCATACCGCCACTTAAATCACCAACCAGGCCACCCGCTTCTTCAACAAGAAGAACACCTGCGGCGATATCCCAGATATTAAGATCCATTTCCCAGAAACCGTCTAAACGGCCCGCTGCAACAAAAGCGAGATCAAGCGCGGCTGAACCTGGACGACGAATACCCGCAGTACCCGGTACGATGGCTTTTAACATACCCAAATAATCATCCATTAAATGCATATGATCATCACGGTAGGGAATGCCTGTGCCGAGTAGAGCACCTTCAAGACTTTTTCGAGGAGTAACACGTATACGGCGCCCATTGAGTTGCGCACCGTTACCGCGGCTAGCACTAAAGAGTTCTTGAGAAAGTGGGTTGTAAACAACACCCTGAGTAATACGGTTTTTGTGGCGTACTGCAATAGACACCGCAAATTGAGGAAATCCATAGAGGAAGTTGGTCGTGCCATCGAGTGGATCAATAATCCATTCGTATTCATTACCTTTATGATTGCCGCTTTCTTCTGCAAGAATGCTGTGATCAGGATAGGCTTTTCGAATGATATCTATAATAGTTTTTTCAGCCCCTTTATCCACTTCACTAACAAAATCATTACGTGATTTTTCAGTGACATTGAGTGAGTCAACACGATCGACATAGCGGGAGATAAAATCACCACCGGCACGCGCTGCACGCACGGCAATATTTAGCATTGGATGCACAGTATAAATTCCTCTGGATTCTTAAAGAGCAGATATCTATTCAAGAGATATCATTTTAGCGCATTCTAACAGTCTATTCGTTTCAGTGTTAGATTTAACTGCGTATAATGCGTGCCATGGAATCTGATTTTTTAAATATTCACATTGTTATGGTCTGCACCACGCATCCGGGTAATATCGGTGGTGTGGCGCGGGCGATGAAGAACATGGGCTTGTCCCGTTTGTCGCTAGTAGCACCCGAAGCGCCTTTTCCTCATGCAAAAGCGCGTGCGCGTGCCTCAGGTGCGGTAAATGTGCTTGAAAACACAAAGATTTTTGCAACGCTTGAAGAAGCCATTGCCGGTTGTTCTTTGGTCATTGGTGCCAGTGCGCGCATGCGAACGCTACCCTGGCCAGTGGTCGATCCACGAGAATGTGCGTCTCGTGTTGTTAATATTGATAAAGGCGCTGAAGTAGCCATTGTATTAGGTCGTGAAAATTCAGGCTTAACCAATGAAGAATTGGAGCTTTGCCAACTGCTGGTGACGATTCCGACTAATCCTGATTTTAGCTCTTTGAATATTGCGGCTGCGGCACAAGTCTTGTGTTACGAGATTCGATTAGCAGCTAATTTAGATAAAGTGCCAGAAGATGAGCCTGATTCACCACTGGCAACATCTGCTGAGCGAGAGGGAATGTTTACTCATTTTGAAGAAACATTAACCGAATTGGAGTTTTTAAAACCTGATAACCCAGGTCAACTCATGCGCCGATTAAGGCGTTTATTTACGCGAACCGGGGTTGAGCGGTTAGAAGTAAATATTTTGCGCGGCATTATGACGGCAGCACAAAAAGCAAAGTCAGATAAATAAGCCTTGCAGCAGTTGTATAATCATCATTGACAGTACTGCTTAAGAAGCTTTTAATAGCCGCCTTAAATTTAGTAAATACTTAATTATGGTAAACCCATATGTTTAAACGACTTCGTGAAGATATAAACTGCGTTTTTGATCGCGATCCTGCGGCGCGTAACAGTTTTGAAGTAATTACGGCATATCCCGGTGTGCATGCTTTGCTGTGGCATCGTGTTAGTCATTTACTGTGGCGTATGCATCTTAAATGGTTAGCGAGAATGCTTTCTCAATTAACTCGACTTTTAACCGGAATTGAAATTCATCCCGGTGCTCAAATTGGTCGCCGTTTCTTTATTGATCATGGCATGGGTGTGGTAATTGGTGAAACAGCGGTGATTGGAGATGATGTCACCCTATATCACGGCGTTACCTTAGGCGGTACAAGTTGGAGTAAAGGCAAACGCCATCCTACGTTAGGCAATGATGTTGTCGTGGGTGCGGGCGCAAAAGTACTAGGGCCAATAACCTTAGCCGATGGTGCTCGAGTCGGTTCAAATGCCGTTGTGGTTAAAGATGTTCCGGAAAATGCCACTGTTGTTGGAATTCCTGGGCATGTTGTTTCAGTTAAAGCCAAGGATGCCTCATCAGATAAACGAGAAGCATTTGCCAAGAAAATTGGTTTTGATGCTTACGGCACTTCCTCAGGTATGCCAGATCCAGTCGCCAATGCGATCGATATTATGCTGGATCATATTCATGCCATGGATATACAAATGCAAAATATGTGTAAGTCATTGAAATCATTAGGAACTGAGTTGGATGTGGTAAAATTACCCGATCTCGGTGGTTGCGAGATTTCATCTAAACCATTACCTGGACACGTGGAATCAGAAGATCAAGAAAAGCCCTCAGAATAACTTCGCTCGTTAATTAAGGCCTGAATGATTAAGTACTAAATATAAGTAAAAATACTTGACTAAAACGCTAGGTTTTGTTATTTTTATCAAGTTGGTATATCAGATTTTACTTAATTACGCGGGGCAATGCAATGAGACTGACTACTAAAGGACGTTACGCTGTAACGGCAATGCTTGATTTAGCATTGCATTATAAAGATGGGCCAATCACTTTGGCAGATATTTCTCAACGCCAGGGCATTTCACTGTCTTATCTTGAACAATTATTCTCACGTTTACGTAAACAAGAACTCGTTAATAGTACTCGTGGACCAGGCGGTGGTTATCGTTTAAGTCGTGACTCACACGAAATCGCTGTTGCTGATGTTATTACTGCGGTTGATGAAAAAGTTGAAACAACACGTTGTGGTGGTTTATCTAATTGTCAGGATGACAGCCAATGTTTAACTCATGATTTATGGACTGAACTTAGTACACAAATTCACGATTTCTTAATGGGAATTAGTTTGGGTGACCTGGTTGAGCGTAAAGGCGTGCAAGAAGTTGCGGCACGTCAGGAACAAGCGGAAACAAATTTTAATGCATCTGAAAATGTAGTTGTAAATTCGTAAAAATCATCCCCCACGACCCTAAGCTAAGAATTTAGCGATATGGATGTGCTTAGGAATAAATTAGAATTATAGTAATAAAACCAACTTCCAGGAAATGAAATAGTGGATGTTGGTTGGAGAAGTTATGAAAACACCGATTTATTTTGATTACTCTGCAACAACACCTGTAGATAAACGTGTTGCGGAAAAAATGTGTGACTGTTTAACAATTGAAGGAAACTTCGGTAACCCGGCATCAAGCTCACATGAGTTTGGTTGGAAAGCAGAAGAAGCGATTGATCAAGCCCGCAAGGATGTCGCCAATTTAATTAATGCAAACCCCAAAGAAATTGTTTTTACTTCTGGTGCAACTGAATCAGATAACCTTGCGATTAAAGGCATTGCTCATTTTTATCATAAAAAAGGCAAACACATTGTCACATGTAAAACGGAACACAAAGCCGTTTTAGATTCCTGTCGCCAACTTGAGCGAGAAGGTTATGAAGTTACTTATCTTGCCCCTGAAGATAGTGGTTTAATTGATCTTGATAAATTAAAAGCGGCTTTACGCGATGACACTGTTTTAGTTTCTATTATGCATGTGAATAATGAAATTGGTGTTATCCAGGATATTAAAGCAATTGGCGAAATTACACGTGAACGTAAAATAATGTTTCATGTAGATGCAGCTCAAAGCGCAGGTAAAGTACCAATTGATATGGATGAACTCAAAGTTGATTTAATGTCATTCTCTGCACATAAAATTTATGGTCCAAAAGGTATTGGTGCTTTATATGTAAGCCGTAAACCACGAGTTCGTTTAGAAGCACAAATGCACGGTGGTGGACATGAACGTGGTATGCGTTCTGGTACTTTAGCAACACATCAAATTGTTGGAATGGGTGAAGCCTTCCGTTTAGCCAAAGAAGAAATGGCAGCAGATAACGAACGCATCCGTATGTTGCGTGACCGTTTATTAAAAGGCTTGGAGGTTATCGAAGAAACCTACATTAATGGTGATATCGATCAGCGTGTTCCACATAATCTAAACATTAGTTTTAATTATGTGGAAGGTGAGTCTTTGATAATGGCGTTAAAAGAACTCGCAGTTTCTTCAGGTTCAGCATGTACATCTGCAAGTTTAGAACCTTCTTATGTTTTACGTGCACTAGGTCGTAACGATGAATTAGCACATAGCTCAATTCGTTTTTCACTAGGCCGTTTCACAACAGAAGAAGAAATTGATTTTGCTATTAGCAAAATTGCAGGCAACATCGAAAAGTTACGTGAACTTTCACCTTTATGGGAAATGTTCAAAGATGGTATTGATATCAGTGCTATCGAATGGGCAGCGCATTAATTAAACGAATATAGAGGCACGAGTCATGGCTTATAGCGAAAAAGTAATCGATCATTATGAAAACCCACGTAACGTAGGTTCAATGGATAAAGACGAATCAAACATCGGTACAGGTATGGTAGGCGCACCTGCATGTGGCGATGTAATGCGTTTACAAATTAAAGTATCGGATGACGGCGTTATCGAAGATGCGAAATTTAAAACGTATGGTTGTGGTTCAGCAATTGCTTCAAGCTCACTTTTAACTGAATGGGTTAAAGGTAAGACGTTAGATGAAGCGGGTGAGATTAAGAATACTGAGATTGCTGCCGAATTAGAATTGCCGCCGGTTAAGATTCATTGTTCGGTACTAGCAGAAGATGCTATCAAAGC
>VAPL010040537.1_pt1 | contig 25487 bp, 20 predicted proteins | sample 3395061 | NCBI WGS metagenome assembly VAPL01 (sample SAMN08290444, study PRJNA428436) | hydrothermal vent metagenome | isolation source: Deep-sea hydrothermal vent chimney 2 | place: Pacific Ocean: Juan De Fuca Ridge | depth 2182 m m | reverse complement strand
TCGGTAGATATACTTAGAGTTGGGTTCTTTATGTTCTGATCATTCATTGCCTCAAATGCATTTCGAATTAAATTGACCAGCACCTGTTCGATTTGCAGGCTATCAACTTTTACCTGTAATGCCGTTTGTGTTAATGACAGCTGGGGCTGTAGCATTGAGTATTTTTGATCGAGTAAAACAAAAGTAATTGAGCGTTGTATTAATTTGTTTATATCTTCAACTTTATAATCAAACTTTTCATTTTCTTTATGAGAAAATTCTTTTATTCGTCGAATAATGCCAGCAGCACGTTTTGCTTGTTCATCAGCAGATTTTACTGCATTTATAATCTCATGGTTTATGTTTTCGTCTGAGCTACTGCGACGTAAGCAGCCCTGTAAATATAAGCTGATAGCAGCTAGTGGCTGGTTAAGTTCATGCGCTAGTCCTGTCGCCATCTCTCCCATAATATTCAGACGGCCAGCATGATTTAACTGGATGTAGTGTTGTTGACGTTGTCTTTCATTTTTTATACGCTCGCGTATATCCCGAATTAAAATAAGAAATAAACTTTGGTTGTCGTGTTCTAACTGATTTATATGGGCCTCAACAGAAATTTTATTGTTATTGATATCAAATGCGGTCATTTCACAAAAACGTTCGGACGTGGGTTTGTTAATGTTTTTCTTTAGCTCATCAAAATTAATTATTTTGAAAATGTTGGTTTCAATTATTCTGTTTATATTATATCCAAAAATATGATTTACTGCGTTGTTTGCGGACTCAATGTTTCCATTGGAGTCGCATACGATTACGGCGTCGGCAATATTGTTTAGCATGATGCGTATTCTTTTTTCTTTATCGGCTAATTGCTTGCCTCGGTTAACCAGTTTGTTACGCATGATTTCAAGACTATGTGATAATGTTTTCACCTCGTATACATTTGAGTTGATATAGAACTGTTCATCTAATTTTCCTGAGGATATTTTATTGGCACCATTTGTTAAATTACGCAACGGTTGAGTAAAAACTCTATCTATAATTCCGATAAAGATAAGTACAATGAATATGTAAGCGACTGATATTATGATGCCGACTCGATCAAGCTTGTTTATTTCATCTACTGTAAGTGATTCATCAAATGCCATTTGTAACATGCCGGCATAATTTCCATCATCTGATGATAGCGAGCTATTTATATAATATAAGGTGTCAAAGTTTTCGCCGAAAAAGAAGTCTTCTTTTAATATTGACTGTGCCTGTTCTGATTCGGGAATATTTTCAGGGTAAATTATAATTCCTGAAGGGTTCTTAATAACAATAGAAACAGGCTGTCCACCGGTCAGTATGCTGTCAATTAAATGTGATAAATGTTGCGGGTTTCCTTGCTGTAGTGCATTGCTTATTAAATCGGCTATTCGGTGATTGTCGGTGCGTATGTGATCAATGAACTGTTCAGTGTAGTTGTTCTTAACCAGCAGTAATATAGAGTAAAATGGAATAGCAAGCAGCAGAAGGTGTAGGCTAAGCATAGCTATTAACAACCTTCCTGATAAACTATCAGACCATGATTTTAGTTTGTTCCAGATGTCCATATCTCCTGTACAATATTCGGTTTTGATTCTTCGGGTATGTCGTCCTTAAATATAAAACTAATGGCAGTAGGGTTAGCTTTTATTTCTAGTAATAGCTCATTTATATCAGTATGAATTTTGGGAGGTGTGACTCCCTGACGATACAGGCTTGAGACCAATACCCGTTCATAGCGTTTATGCGACATTCCGAGAGCAGACTGCAAAAAAACCTGATAGCAAAAATCACTTTTTTTATTTATTAATGGCGTTAAAGCTTTACCGGCGCGGTAAACTGCTACGCCTAAAAACAACTGTTTTATCTCGTTTTTTGTCAAAGGCGCTATATTTGTTTTATGATTAGTTATTATTAGTAGTTGTCTGTGTTGTGCAACAGATATGTTAATATCAAAAATTAACAGGGTAATGAATAAAAATATTAACTTATATAGCTTTATGTTCACGGGTAAACCAGGCTCCATTGAAATGATATCTGGCGATAGCTGTCACCGGAAAATCGCTCACTTTCTTCTAGTTCAAATTTTATTGACTGATTTTTAGTTAAACTATATCTACTGCCTAACATAGTTCTTTTACTGATAAATCGTGGAAAGCTGCTTACATATATATTGCTGTTGTCATCAGATGTATCCTCGATTCTTGTGTAAATATTCCAGCTACCGGTGAGGTTATAATCTGCCATAACATAAATATTAGTGAAGTAACCCATGCTCTGTGAATGGGTTGTCTGGTTTATTGCGGTGCTTTCAATTTTATTTATTTCTGAAGTAATTATAATGTCTTCAAAATCCCAGTTGATATATGCTCCATAGAGAAATTGTTCGATTTCATCAGGTGCCTGCATTTCATTCGGTATATGGTTAAACGAGGAGTACAGGCCGGTTTCATTGCCGCCGGAGAATGAATCGAAATGATAAGCCAGTTTAAAGGCGAATGAAGAATCGTGAACTCCCCTGTTGCTTTCAACCAGATCCGGTACATCAAGCCCGTCTTCGTTCAAACTTGAACCATAGCCAGCACTAATATAATAGGCCACGCCTTCCCGGTGATTAACAGCTGAACCGCCTTCGTACATTAATCCAGTGATATGTGCAGGTGTTATGCCTCCGGGGGTTTCAAACTCTGCTATAGCCGGCCGGGATATTGTTGGTTGTAGCCAGCCGCCATGATGATACTGGTCTCGCCAGTAACTGGCCGGATTGTGACTGCGTCCTAACCAGATTAAGCTATCTGTTGCAAGTAACCAGCCAATTTTGACTCGACCGAAATGGCTTTTTTTATCGTTAGCGACGAACTCAGCCAGGACTTTTATATTATCGAAGTTATCGGAATAGAATAGAGTGGCTTTGGGTAATAAGTCATTCTCGGGTAAGCTGGATGTCTGATCAAGATCATTTCTTTGAAATGCAGTCAGATCAACGAATAGCAGTCCCTGAGCCTGTGCGCTAAAACCATAAAGTAATAATGCCAGAATGTAGCAATATTTTTTGTAACTGTTTAAGAATAGCGTTATAAGATTATTATAGAAAATCCCTTTAACGTGTTCTGATTGTCTAAACTCCATCTTTTCTCCTGAGCGTGTAAACATATGGTTCACCCGCGCGACTTCTACTGGCTTTTAAAGCTTTCCATAAAATATTTTTAATAGCTGTATTATTTGATGGGCCGGGTTAAAGCAAACGATAACCGGAGGCATCTTTGGCGTCATTCACAGCTGCCAATAGATAGTATATACATAAATAGGGGTTATTACCTATTTATTCATGCATTGTTAGACAAAAGGTTGGTTTAGTGTAGGCAGTCTGATTTCCAGCTCTCTGTTACTTATTGATTTATAGGTAAATATTTCAATATATAAATTAGATATAGGGATTTAAGGTATACGGCTTAATGTGTATGGCACTGCCTGTTTGTACTTATTTTTTGTCCTGTAACCCTTTCGTGTATAGATGATTTCATCAATTGTATTAAAAATATAAAGAAACATACTCAGTTTGAATATATTGCATTCAGCAGGAGAAAGAGTATGGGCTTATCAAAATTGATGCTAATGACCGGTGTGAGTATTTTGTTTTCTACTCAGAGTGTGTTCGCAGATGGGCTGTTAACAATAAAAGATAACAATACGAATTATGTCCAGTGTATGAAGGGTATTAAAGGCGTTGATTTAAAGCTATGTAGTGCAAATAGTGAAAACTATTGCAACGCTGAAATTGTAAATAATTATTTTATGGCGTCAGCAATTAAATTAAACTGTATCAAAAAATATTCCGGACCGGAGCTTATCTACCGCTTTAGTTCGTGAAAAATACTAATTAATAAGTAAATATCGACGCCTGTAGAGCGTGGTTTTAACCCTTAATAAATATTATTTAACACTCATACTTTTTCTGATAATACAGAACATAAAGCACTGGAATTAGAAACATTGATACTAAAGGTGCGCTGATCATGCCGCCTATTAGGGGGGCTGCGATTGGAATCATAAGTTCAGTGCCGGTGCCCTGCTGAATCAGTATGGGTAACAGGCCTCCAATAATAACGGCTACGGTCATGGCTTTAGGGCGAACCCGTTGAATAGCTCCCTGTAAAACAGCGGCTTTAAACGCCTGCGTCGTTTCTGGTTTTGCGCTCTTAACTGACTGGTTGATATATACCAGCATAATAATACCAAATTCTGCTGCCAGACCGGCCAGTGCAATAAACCCGATGGCAACCGCGACTGAAAATTGAATATCCATCAGGTAAATTAACCAGAAACCACCGATTAATGAAAAAGGTACTGCCAGCATTATTATTACTGGCTCGACCATGTTTCTGAAACTTAAATAGAGTAGAACCAGAATAATAATTAATGTCTGTGGGATAATGCTCATTAATTTTTCACTGGCGCGTTGCAAATATACATACTGTCCTGCCCATTGCAGGCTATAACTTGCCGGTAGTTTAATGTTGTTTGTAAATGTTTCTTCTGCATCTTTAATAAATGAAGCCAGTTGATTTTTTGGCAGGTCGATATATATCCAGTTACTCAGCATACCGTTTTCACTTTTAATTAATGCCGGGCCATTCGTCAGTGTTATTTCTGCAAGTTCACTCAGCGCCAGATGCTCGCCCCGTGATGTAACAATTGGCAGGTCTTTAAGCTTATCAACTGAATTGCGTAATTCCTGGGGGTAGCGAAGATTAATCGGGTAGCGTTCTCTGCCTTCTATGGTTTCCGTTAAATTCATCCCGCCGACAGCGGTAGATAAAATATCCTGCACATCGCTTAAATTAAACCAGTGCTGTCCGGCATTAAAGCGGTCGACTTTAATGTCAATGTAGCGGCCGCTCTGTACTCTTTCAGCGATAACAGAATGTTTTCCGGGGAGGGCTCGGAGTTGTTTTTCAATTTGTGTAGAAAGTGTTTCTAAGGTGGAAAGATCCGGGCCTGATACTCGCAGCCCCAGTGGTGTTTTCACACCGGTTGAAAGCATATCAATACGCGCGCTGATTGGCATTAACCAGGCATTAACCAGTCCTGGTACCTGTACGCGTTGGTCCAGTTCCTGCTTGATTTTTTCGATGGTCATGCCCGGGCGCCACTCACTTTGTGGTTTAAGTTGAATGGTGGTTTCGAGCATGGTTAAAGGCGCAGGGTCAGTGGCTGTTTCGGCACGCCCGGCTTTACCAAACACGCGCTTTACTTCCGGTTGTGTTTTTATTAGCCGGTCGGTTTGTTGTAATAGTTCTCGGGCTTTAGCAATGGAAATTCCCGGAAAAGTGGTAGGCATATAGAGCAGATCACCTTCATTTAATTCCGGCATAAATTCATAACCGGTTTCAGAGAAGGGCCATAGAGACGTGGCGAAAAGCAATAGCATGAGTGCAATGCAGCGAAATGGACTGTTTACCGCTGTTTGAATGAGCGGGGTATAAAGTTTAATTAAAGTGCGATTAATCCGACTGTCTTTTTCGGCTTTAATATGACCTTTAACCAGTATTATCATCAGTGCCGGAACCAGCGTAATGGATAAACCTGCTGCGGCTGCCATGGCGTAGGTTTTAGTAAACGCCAGAGGTGAAAACAGGCGACCTTCCTGTGCCTGCAATGCAAACACCGGAATGAAACTCAGGGTAATAATTAACAAAGAATAAAATAGAGGTGGACCAACTTCTGTTATGGCTTTTTGTATTGCAGCGAGCCGGTCACTTTTTTGTAAGCTGTCTTTTTCAATGTGTTTATGCACATTTTCAATCATAACAATGGCCGCATCTACCATTGCGCCAATTGCGATGGCAATTCCCCCGAGTGACATAATATTTGCATTTATTCCCTGCCAGCGCATGACAATAAATGCAGCCAGAATACCCAGTGGCAAGCTGAGTGCAATTACCAGTGATGAGCGCAGATTGCCGAGAAAAATAAAACACACCAGCACTACGATTAGCATTTCTTCCAGTAAACGATTCTGTAAATTATTGACGGAGGATTTTATGAGTGTGGAGCGGTCATAGGTTTCTATAATTTCAACCCCATCAGGCAGGCTTTTGCTGAGCTCTTTAATACGTTTTTTAACGCTTTGAATGGTAGTTAATGCGTTTTCCTGCCAGCGCATGATAACGATACCGCCTACCACTTCGCCTTCGCCATTCAGTTCGGCGAGACCGCGGCGGCTTTGCGGGCCTTCGCGAACCTCGGCGATATCTTTTATAAACAGGGAAGTGCCCGCTGTACTTAAACCAACCGGGCCGACATTGAGTAATTCTTCGCGGCTGTTGATATAGCCATGCACCCGGATCATGTATTCTGCTTCGGACATTTCAATGACAGATGCGCCACTTTCGCCGTTGCCATTACGAATGGCTTTAATGACATTTTCCAGCGGCAGTAAATTGTAGCGAAGCTGGTTAGGATCAACAATAACCTGATACTGCTTTACCATGCCGCCTATTGTGGCAACTTCTGAAACACCGGCTAAGGTTTGCAATTCGTACTTTAGAAACCAGTCCTGTAAGCTGCGAAGTTCAGATAGATCATGCTTTCCACTTCGATCAACCAGTGCATATTCATAAACCCAGCCAACACCACTTGCATCCGGGCCAAGGCCGGGTTTTACACCGGCCGGTAGCTGACTCTCGGCCTGATTTAAATATTCCAGTACCCGTGACCTTGCCCAGTAAGGGTCGGTGCCGTCTTTAAATAAAACATAGATATATGAGTCACCAAAAAACGAATAACCACGCACGGTGGTGGCACCGGGTACACCGGATAAAACACTGGTTAAGGGATAGGTTATCTGATCTTCAACAACTTGTGGTGACTGACCGGCATAAGTGGTTTTTACAATAACCTGCACATCAGATAAGTCAGGTACGGCATCAAGTGGAATTTGACGCAGGGCGTCAACTCCCCAGAACCCGAGTAATAAACTTAATAAAAATATCAGTGGGCGATTACCTATTGACCAGCGTATTATATTTTCAATCATATGTTTTTCCTAATGGGATGAAGTAGAGACTTCACCGCTTTGCATACGACTGAGTTCGTTTAATAAATTACTTTCAGAGTCCAGTAAAAATTGCCCGCTGGCAACAACTTTCTGGTTTTCTTTAAGGCCGGATTTTATTTCTACATATGTGTTGTCGGATAACCCAATGGTGACTTTTTGCGGGAAAAAATGCCCGTTATCATCCAGTACAATTACCCGGTTTTCGATGCCGGTACGAATCACCGAATCGTAAGGTACAGATAAAACATTTTTCTGCGGGTCAGATAAAATAGTAATACTGGTTTGCATGCCGGATCTTAATTCTATTCCCGGCTGCAGTTTAAAACCGATACGGCTTTTTAAGGTGCGCGAGCGACTGGCAACAATATCATCGACACTTTGTACAACACCGGTCCACTCTACACCGGGAACGCTTCGCATATGCATTAATGCGGGCTGGCCGGGTTTAAGCCATTGCCACTGCCCTTCAAACATTTCCGCGTAGGTAATAATAGGGTAGAGCGGTGCTATTTCCAGTAATACTTCACCGCGTTTTACCGACTGGTTATTTTTGACATTGAGTTTTGATAGCTGGCCATTTTTTTGTGCACGGATAATTATATGTTCAATGGTTTTTTTATTTACTTTCAGCTTCTGTATTTCAGCGAGACTCATGCCACTTTGTTTAAGCAGGCTGCTTAGCTGGCGTATCTCATTCAGGTTACCCTGTTGTATTGCATTAAGCAGTTGTTCCTGCATGGTTAGCCAGGTAGCGGATGAAAGAAGAAGTAGTTGCTCGCCCTTTTTAACATCGGCATTAACGTCAGGGGAAAGAACCTTAATGACTTTGGCATCGACCGGTGCGGTAACTTTTTGTGTGCCGAGTTGCTCCAGTTGTTTGATATAGCCATAGGAGTGAATGGGCCGGTAAATAGTTCTGCGGGTAACGCGGGCCGTTTTTATTCCCAGGTTGTTTTGCATAACATGGCTGATGCTTATTTGCTGATGTGATGATGGCTGTTGCGGTATTTTTGCGGCTACCAGATCCATGCCGCATATTGGGCAGCTGCCTTTGTGTTCAGCGTGTATGCTGGGGTGCATTGAGCAGGTGTAAGACAGTGTCTGGCCGGTAGCAGGTTTTGTGTCCTGCAAATTTTCTGTTTGAAAATAGGCGGGTATATACATGCCGGCGATAAAACCGGCCAATACTAACAGGCTAACAGGCAATAAATTTTTCATAATTTAAACTTCAGCTGAGTCATACTTTTTATTGTTTTAAGCAAAAGAGGGAAGTGTTGATATTACTATCAGGTAGAAAATCGAACCAGCAATTTTTTACATAAAAATAAAACGATACGCAAATCTCATGAGGTGTATTAAACGCTTTATAACAAAAGGGACCAGGCTATGAAAGCCCTGGTCCCTTTAGCTATTTCCCTATATGTTTCTACTGACTAAGGCTGAACTTCAAAGTTCGCCATCATTGCGAAATCTTCATGTTCAAGGTTATGGCAATGGAATACATATAGTCCGGTATAGGTATCAAAGCGTCCGATAACCCGCACCGTTGACATGGGGCGTACAACAAATACATCGCGCTCTCCCATATACTCAGTTCCCGGTTGCTGGCCATTTACATCGAGTACCTGCCACATAATATCGTGGATATGTATCGGATGATTCATCATCGAGCGATTAGTGAGTTCCCATATTTCAGTGGTTCCCAGCTTTGGATTAACATCAATTCGCTGTGAGTCATAAGAGCGGCCGTTAATCACCCAGCTGCCCCGGCGCATACTAAATGTGAAGCGACGTGTAACCACCGCATCCGATTCTTTTAGTACTTCAATGTCGGTGCTGAGTACAGCAGGTACCGTGCTGGTGTCTGTTGCGCTGCGCACAACATCAAAGCGCATGATTTCAGCGGTGCTGCCTGAGCCATCCAGATTTTGCAGTACCACGCTTTCGCCAACCGGTACCTGTGAGAAATCGATAACGATATCGGCACGGTAGGCGGGTGACATAAAGATATTATCAACATCAACCGGCGACGGTAATAAACCACCATCAGTACCAATCTGTGTCATCGGCTGGCCATTGCTTAATGAAAGAATATATTCACGACGGTTAGAGCCATTCAAAATACGGAAACGGTATTTAGTGTTAGATACTTCAAGATAAGGCTGAGGTGCGCCATTAATAATTAATGTATCACCCAGTTCGCCAGAACGGTTGCCGGTATAAGCGAATGAACCATCTGAATTGAATGAGCGATCCTGAATAACAAATGCAACTTCATTATCACCGCTAGGTAAGTTTAATGCCTGTTCAGCATCATCTGTCAGTATGTAGAAGCCAGCAAGGCCTTTGTATACATGCGCTGCAGTTAAGTATTCCGCGTGATCGTGATACCACAGGGTAGTCGCGCGCTGAATATTTGAATAGGTGTAATCTTTAAAATTGTCCGGTTCAACAAAATCAACCGGGTGTCCATCACTGGCTGCTTCTATATGGCCGCCGTGTAAATGGGTGGTGATATGTTCCGGTAATGCATTGTACTGACGAATCTTAACTTCACGGCCGCGCTGTGCCACGATGGTTGGGCCGGGCGTGATGCCATTATAACCCCAGATACGCGTAGTGGTACCGGGTAAAATTTCAACATCAGCTTCCATCTGCGTCATTTCATAATAGTCTGTGGTTGCATCAGAGCTAATGGGTTGCAGAACCGGTGGAATAGGCAGAGGAACCTGAAATGCTGCAACGGTTGTGCCGCCGCCACCGCCGCCAGTACCACCACCGCCGCCACCCATGCCACCACCACCGCCGCCACCACCACGATGCATGGCACCGGCTGACATGGGCAGAGCCATCGCTGAGCCAGCTGCTAAGGATTTGAGAAACTTACGGCGTTTTTCTATATTATTTTTATTTTCTTTGCTCATCTATTTATACCTGTAGGTTTATTCATCTGCATAAAAATTATCAGACTCCCCATTTGGCTAAATAACACCAGCATTCTTCTTAGCCATGATCATCCATAAGCTTGTGGGGAAGCGGACAGATTCATCTGTCATGGAATGCATGCTACTAGGGTTAATCCCTATTCGTATGTATCATTTGTCACATTGTTCTTAATAGTTACAAAAAGTAAGGGAATAATCAGTTTGGGTTGAGTGTGAGTAGAAGATTTCCACTATTAAAGTGATTTTTATACTGAGCTATTGCTGTTTTTTTTGCTTTGTATCTTGGTCGATATACCTAAATGTTTTTAGCATCTGGTGGCGTTTTATTAACTGATTCACTGTGTCAGTTGCAATATTGTGATTGTTTTTAACATACTGTTTATTAAGTGAAAAATATTCAATGCTAGTGTTTATATATTCAAGTAGTGCATGTATTTAAAAAGCTTATGTGACTTTAGGTACATAAAATAGGCATTTATACCGATAGGGTTACCTGCATAGGAATGTACTTATCTTGCTGAGCCAGAAATGCTGTTTTAAGTAGTCTGGATAAATTAATTATAAATTGTATTTTAGCTAAATATAATATTTTGGTATATTTAATTAGTTTTAATTTGGCTCGTTTGTCTTCACGGCATAAAAATTAATAATTTATATGTTAAATAATTTAATGATTTTTCAGATTAATGGTGATGTTGCGTAGTAAAAGTCACATACAAGCAGGTAAATACCACTATTATCATAATTACATTGAAGGAAGTGCTGGCAGCAATTGATTTTATATTGATGAGCTGTAGGCTGAATACAGAACCGGCAAAGAAATGATGTTGGTCAATTATTCGTTGTATACTAATATATTACAGTGATTGAACAGTAATAGTTAAATAAGATAGAGGTGATAAAGATGGGAATTAGTATTTGGCAGTTAGCCATTGTTTTAGGTATTGTTATTTTATTGTTTGGGACTAAGAAGCTGCGTAATGTTGGCGGTGATATGGGCTCAGCTATCAGTAGTTTTAAGAAAGCCATGAAAGATGGTGCGGCGGATGCAGATACAGCAACTGATACAAAACTGGAAAGTAAAAATACGTCAGCAATTGAAACGGATATTATATCTGCTGAAAAAAGCCAGGCTTAAGCCAATGAAAGTTATCACTTATGTTTGATATTGGTTTTCTTGAACTGGCCGTTATTCTAGTGCTGGGCTTATTGGTACTGGGTCCTGAACGTTTGCCTCTAGTCGCTAAGAAAATAGGCTACTGGCTGGGTAAAGGCCGGCGTTATATGGATACGGTGAAGTCTCAGGTCGAATCTGAATTTGATACAGCTGATGTTAAACGCTTGCTCAAAGACCAGGAAGACAGTATACGAAAATTGCAGGCTAAAATTACGGATTCAGGAAAAGAGTTGAATGCGCAATCAAATAGCAAACTGCAAAATGATGATCTTGCTTCATTAGCTGATTCAGTAAACGATGTAGAAGATGTAGTCCCTTATATTGTGCCTTATAAAGAAACGTTAAATAAATAAGTACAGTTAATCCCTTAATACTAGCTACGTATTAATTGTCAAAAATCTGGGCATGAAATTAATTTTATGATTCGCCATACCTGCGAAGGCAGGTGTTTGGTGGCTGTCGCTCTCTTAGCGTCACTCGATTTCTGAAACTGCCGACCCGGGAATGACAATGCTTTTTAAGTTAACTGGAGCTGCAGTTAAGTTTCATTATAAATATTGCCATGCGAGGCTAAAATAAATATTCACACCGTCTGGAATGTAGTTTTAATGGTTAATACATTTAGCTGTTCTTACCCTTCCAGGGTATAAGACGTTTTTCAGCTCTACGCATGAGTACATCAATCGCAAAGCCAATAATGCCGATTAAAATAATGCCCATTATGACAACATCAGTCTGTTGAAACTTTGATGCAGTGATAATCATTTTACCAGCACCTTTTTCAGCTGCCACCAGTTCGGCAGCAACCACTGTTCCCCAGCAAATGCCCATTGCAACTCTGGCACCGGTGAAAATTTCGGGTAGGGAATTAGGCATAATAACGTGAATTAATATTTGCAGTTTTGACGCACCCAGTGAATAAGCAGCATGAATTTTTGATATATTAATACCGGATACACCGGCTCGTGCGGCAATGGTCATAATCCAAAGTGCGGCCAGAAATAGCAAACTGATTTTTCCGGTCTCCCAGATACCAAACCAGATAATAATGAGAGGAATTAATGCCAGTGGTGGAACCGGTCGCATGAACTCCACAATGGGATCGAACCATCCGCGTACCCAGCTATTTAAACCCATGGCATAGCCTAATGGAATCCCGACGATACAACCGAGTAAAAAACCGGCAAAGACGCGCACTAATGACCAGCCAATATTTTCAAATAATGTAACATTTTGATAACCATTGCGGGCTATTTCTATAAATCGGGATACCACAGCTTCCGGTGGTGGCAACCAGATGGCTTCCATTTGCCAGCCTTTATCCGGGGTAAAAGACAGGCTGCCTTTTTTAGTTAAAATAACCTGCCCGTTATCGACTTTCATTATTTCGCCAGGACGAATGGCCTGACCATTAATTCTGGTGATTTGATAGGTTTTATCTCTACCGCCTTTATCATTTTTTTGTACGCGAATCAGTTTGCTACGCCATGCATTGACGATAACACTATCATCACGGGTAAAGTTTTCCTGATTACTCTGGCTTGTATTATCTGCAGGGATATTGATTTTTTCAACATCATCGTCGATGGATTTGACCCGAATATAAACACTTGCACCTGCAAGTTTACCTTCAGCATTACGTGCGCTGTAGCTAAAGGATGTATCACCTATAAACGGGCCGGGGACATGCACCGGCGAAAGGCTTGAACCGGTAAATGCCGCCCAGATAAGAAACAGAGTCATTATAGAAAAAAATGAAGCAAAGCGGTTGGGCGTGACGGCACTTTCATCGCCGAAGGTTACGGTTTTTCTCTGGTTAAAATCATTTTTAGCCTGTTGTTTTTTTGAAAAAAAGGCATAGCCAAAATAGATAGCGATATACAAAATGATATAAAGAATCAGTATCGACATGGTTATTGTTCATCACCCATAATTTCTTCTTCCATATTCCAGATTAGAGAAAGAATTTCTTCATGTTTATCACGGTACTCGGGTATGTTTTTAATCGTTCGCAAATTTGATGTGCTGGCCTGTTGTGCAAAATCAAGTCGATACTCTTTATGTATGCGTCCGGGTCTGGGTGCCATGACGAACAGTCGTTCACCCAGTAGCAGGGCTTCTTCAACAGAGTGAGTAATAAGGATGATCGTCTTGCCGGTGTCTTTCCAGATTTTAAGTATCAGCGATTGCATTTTTTCACGGGTTAATGCATCGAGTGCCCCCAGAGGTTCGTCCATTAAAATAATGTCTGGATCATTGGCAAGGCAGCGAGCAAGTGCAACCCGTTGCTGCATGCCCCCGGAAAGCTCGTAAACCGCTTTATCAGCAAAGCCCTGCAGCCCTACTGTTTTTAATAACTCATCAACCCGCTGATTAATTATATCTGTAGCGATACCTTTCATGGCAGGGCCGAAGGCAATGTTTTTTCGAACGTTCATCCATTCGAATAGTGCGCCCTGCTGAAATACCATACCACGCTGGGCATCAGGGCCTGTTACCGCTACTGTATTTAATACAACCTGACCTGAAGTCGGAGATAAAAATCCGGCAATAATATTTAACAGAGTGGTTTTGCCACATCCGGATGGACCCAGAATGGAAACCAGCTCGCCTTTGGCCAGGTTCATAGAGACATTATTTAATGCCTGCACACAGCTGCCATCAGGCAGGCTGAAAGTCATTGATATGTCGTTAATCTGTAGGCTGGTTTGTTTTGATATAGTCAAAATTAATTACGTTATGTGTTTACAGTTTTGTAACCGCTTTAAGATAGCTGGCATCTACCGCATCATTATAACTTTTGCGTGATTTTGGAATAATACCCTGCTCTACAAAAAAGTCAGCAACGTCTTTCAGAAACTTCTGAGTGCCACCCCCCAGCCATTTTTTACTCAGTTGTTCATCAATGTCCGGAAAAGAAAAACCGTCAAGGGTTTTAACGGCGGTTTTTACATCCATGCCCGCTGATGATGCAATCGTTGTTAGCATTTCTTTGGAAGGATTGTTTTTGTATTGTGTATTCATCTGTGCTGTAACTTTCAGAAATTTTTCCAGTAGCTCGGCATTTTCCTGTGCCCATTGGGTAGCGACGGTGGTTGCATCAAAAACCTGAATCCCCAGAGCTTCCTTTTCAGTACCGGTCATTAATACATTGCCGTACTGTTTCATTCGATGCAGTGCTCCACCCCAACCACAAACCATATCAAGGCTGCCGGTTGCAAAGGCAGCAGCACCATCTGCAGGTGACATATCGACAATTTTCATGGTTGATGTGTTTACACCAAAGTGTTGCATCTGTTTCAGAAAACCATAATGAGCTGCTGTGCCAATGGGTACGGCTACCTGTTTTCCCTGTAGCTCTTTGGCATTGTCTTTATCTATTTCCAGATCAGTGCGCACTACGCAATTATCATTCTCTGCATAGGAGACGGCAATATCAACAATGACAATATCCTGCCCAGCTGAGGTGGCAACAACAAAAGGCGGGATGCCCTGTGAAAAGGATATTTGTACATCACCTGATGCCATTGCGGCGGACATGGCTGTGCCCGCATCAAACGCCACCCATTTAATGTTAACACCCAGCTGGTTATCGTATATTTTTTTAGCCTGAGCAAACTGATTCGGGGTTGGCCATTCCATAAAATAACCAACCGTCAGTTCTTCTGCATGTGCGGTTGCAATAGAGGTACATAAATTCAGCAATAAACTGATGCAGATTGCGCTAATGCGGGGTGTGAAAGCTGTATATTTCATATTCTAATTGTTTTTAGGTGCCGGAAGTAAGCAGTATAAACTATTCTATCTTATGCGGAATAGTAAACTTTTTAAGTGAACGACATGGCAATGTGATAAATATATGAAATGGCGGATAGCTAAGCCTGTCTAATGTCACCTATAAACTGACGGATTGTTTTTGACAGCCATTCAATAAATGATGTAAAGGGCTTGTAAAGAACATAATAAACGATTTGGGATGTAATGGAGTTCATAACGATACATGTCTCTTTGTTAGTTAAACAATATGGCTACTGTGTTTATTTACAATAAACAAAATATGTGAACATTGCGTGTCACCTTCCGCCAATCACTAATCATTTATGGTGGTGTTTGAATTTAATCGATTTTTAAAAAGCCTCTAATATTTATAGGCTTTAAGTGTACAATTAGAATTTTATGGTAAATATAAAAATATGGCATCTGGATCTAAGAAAGTCATCATTGCGGCATTAATTGGTAATGCGCTCATCTCGGTTACCAAGTTTATTGCCGCTATTGTCACCGGCAGTTCAGCTATGTTGTCTGAAGGTATTCACTCGCTGGTGGATACTGGCAATCAAATGCTATTGCTTTATGGAATGAAACAGGCAGAAAAGCCCGCCGATGAAAAGTTTCCATTTGGTTATGGTAAGGAAATATATTTCTGGAGCTTTATTGTCGCAATTTTAATATTTGCATTGGGTGGTGGGATATCGGTTTATCAGGGTGTACAGCATGTTTTGCATCCGGTAGAAATTGTAGACCCGTTTATTAATTATCTGGTGCTGGGTTTTGCTATGTTATTTGAAGGTACTGCCTGGTATTTTGCTTTACGTGAGTTTAAGCGAAGCAAAGGCAATTGGGGGTATATTGAGGCGGTTAAACGGGCCAAAGACCCCAGTGTATTTGTGGTGCTGTTTGAGGATTCGGCAGCAATGCTGGGTTTAATGGTGGCATTTGCTGGTATTTTATTAACTGAGCTGACAGGTGTGCTTTATCTGGATGGTCTGGCATCAATCATTATCGGCTGCATTTTAATTGCTACAGCTATCTGGCTGGCTTATGAAACAAAAGGACTGTTGATTGGTGAGTCTGCTAATCAGCCGGTGGTGCAAGAGATACGCAATATATTAAGCGCTAATGATAATGTTGAAACGGTTAATGAAGTGCTTACGATGCATATGGGACCTGATTTTATACTCGCAAATATTAGCGTGGATTTTAAAGATCAGTTGACCGCAGAAATAATAGAAAACTGCATTGCCGATATAGATAAAAAGATTAAGCAGGTGCAGCCTCTGGTGAAACGTATTTTTATTGAAGCTGAACGGGCGCCGGCCGCAAAAAGTTAATAATAGCTTGAAGTCAAACTCGAGGGCTGAAAAGTGTTAATTTAAAAAATCACAATGCTGTCAGCTTGCAGGGTTTATGACTCTGTCTATATCCTTGATAGCCTGATATTCCTCAAAGCTGATTTCGGCTTTTTTAAAATCCATGGCGTCCGGGTATCCACTGGCCTGTTGTGCCAGTTCAGTCGCTTCTTTTAGCCAGTTAGCTGACCATATCATCAGCAGACGAATATCATCGTCACTGATCGATTCGATGGCTATTTGTAAAATGTGATAAAAACCATTTCTGGATAAAGGTGTATGAATCGCAGCTAACAGTTTTGGGTTACATTGTTTTAATGCGCTAACTAAATCCAGAGTGTTTTTTTCGAGTACTTTTTGACGGCTATACTCTGTGATTTCATTAATCGTTTGTTCAATGATTTGATATTCAGTTGTGCCGTGATGCACCCGACCGAAAATAGAAATAAATGATTCGAGTGTAATTAGCGCATCATGGGTTTTGGTAATGTCACGTGAACGCTTAAGCAGTTGATCGCAAAACTCTTTGAGCTTTGTGGTATCTATAGTGATATTGATGGAGGCCTTATTTGTCATGATGTTAGAAGTGTTTTCTTAGTTTAGCTGAGCAAATTCAGAATGAATTCCATTGCTAACTGCCTTGCCATGCAAATACAGAGAGATAACCTTAAATGGTAGATTGTCGCCGGCTTTTTCGGCTATATTCGTTGGGCTAATGGTGTGGCGGCCGAGGGCAGATTTTGTCGGCCAGCTGGTGTTTGTAAATGAAACATAGATTAGTTCTGAGCAAACAATTTTATCATTGGTTTCAATGTCAAAATTAAAATCATAAGATTTACCAATTTGACGTAATGTACGAATAATAGTATCTGCTCTTTGTTTGTCACTGAGATTGTTTTTGCGTAAAATTGCTAGGTCATCAACATTCATAAATCTGGCAAGGGAATTTAATTCAACACCGCTTCGCAGTGCTTCAGCAATGTGCTGCGATGAACGTATGGATTTATGATGTTTTTTGACAACAGGATGATCCCATATTTCAAGCTGTTTTAATTCTTCTTCAGTTCCAACCCAGATAGCAACGTGGCCCCAGTAACCGGGAATTAGTTTATCGGTTAATCTAAATGGTGTTTTTTCCAGCAGGATGTCGCCGGCTTTTAGTTGCAAAGATATCTTACCGTACGCCGTAGAATTGTTTTTGAGCAAGCCTTTTCTCGTTTCAATAATACCAATAGAATTTCCAAATACCAGACTGAATAAATTAACGCCATTATTACTCAAATAGCTTAAGGTATCGCGAGTGACGCCGGTAAAATGTTTTTTCTGCTGATTAAATACTTTGAAAGGAGAAAACTTCAGAATGTGATTGTACGAAGGGCTTTGGGTAATTAGTAAGTTCAGATACATGTTGTATGGGCTGTGTCTGAACTCGTAACTTTGTTGCGGCCACTGTGTTTCAAAATATTTAATGGCTTTGTGTACGCGATTGCGTTTGGCTAATGAATTATACTGGCGGGTGATTTCAGTCAGCTGTGAGTTTTTAATGTTGTAACCAACATGCTTTGAGTTAATGTATCTGCGCAGCTTCACATCTTCTTCAAATATAGAAATAGAGAGCAAGTAGTTGTCATATAAAACCAGTGCAGCTGACAACGAAAGCATAATGCCTTTTAAGCGTGTCGCATCATTTATATTGATGGCTTTATCATAAAGTAGATATTCGTAATAACCAGCGTAGGTGTAGAGTTTTTTTCGCAGGGCTAGATGCTGCAGTATGCCGGTGTTAAGGGTTTCTATATTGCGACCCGAGAGGGGGATGCCATTTTTAAAATTAACTTTAATATGCTGGTAGGTTTGCAGGGTTACATCTCTGTAAGATAAAGCCTGCTCAACGAGGTTCTGATACGCAACCGCATCATTATGAATTTGCAGGTTCAGTTGAGTGTCTTCAGCTGTGCCGGCAAACAGCACAGGTAAATATAAGTTAATGCAACTACAGATTAGTAAAGCATGATGCCATTTTTTCATTGCAAGATTATATAATGATTATTTAAAAACTCGTAGGTAATTTTTAACGAATTTTTTGTTGTAAACCTGAGATAGCAAAGTTTAGTTATCAGGTTTACGCAAATGGTACCAGTGGCCGGACTTGAACCGGCACTCTATTGCTAGAACCGGATTTTGAATCCGGCGTGTCTACCAATTCCACCACACTGGCATTAAGTGATGGCGCTATTCTAATGATTTTTATCGGATGAGCAAGCGATTATGCGGATTACTAAATATTGCATCGGCTAGCCATTTGTCGCAGGGCTCTCTCTTAATGCCTTATCGCAATTATGATTTATCGGGTTATTCGCTGTCAGTCTGTTAAGTTATCCAGCCGCTGGAAATACCTGTTTGAAGGGCTTTACCATAACCTGTTGATAGACGCCTGCACTGACGTAAGGGTCTGCATCGGCCCACTGCTGAGCCTCATTCAGTGAAGTGAATTGCGCCACTACCAGGCTGCCGCTAAACCCTGCTTCGCCGGGATCATTACTGTCAATATTCGGGTGTGGACCGGCTAATATCAGACGGCCAGCATTTTGAAGTTGCTCGAGCCGGGCAATATGGTCTGCACGAGCGCTCTTGCGTAATGGCAGGCTGTTTTCAACATCCTGTGAAATTATGGCGTAAAGCATAGATGAACCTTTTCAGATAAAGTAGTGAAATGTTATTTGATAATCATTGTGTTTAATAAAAATTAAAATTACGTTATTAAAATTTACAGACCTGTTTAAAAAGCATGCTGGTTCAGTGTTATTTAATGAGATGTGTAGTCTTTATTTAATACCAGTCGAATTCGTTTTGCCAGATTAATTTTACGGTAGGGCTTACTTAGCATCTGTGCAGCGAAGCGGACCTGATCATCCTGGGTAACGGCACTGGCCGTTAGCCCGGAAGTCAGTAGTATTTTCAACTGAGGGTATTCGCGGGTCACTTGTTGTGCCAGCTCGTAGCCATTTATTCCACCGGGCATTACTACGTCACTAAACAGTAAGTCGATATCCCTGTGCCGGGCTAAGATGGTTAATGCCTGCTGTGCGCTTTCAGCCAGAATGGTTTTATAACCCAGCTGTGATAAGTAATTATCCGCCAGGTGTAACAGGTCTACTTCATCATCGACGATGAGTATGGTTTCGTTGCCCCGTGGTGCAACTTCATTTGTGTTGTCAGTTTCCAAAGTGGTTGTAGATGTTCTGGTTCGAGGTAGATACAGGCGAAGTATAGTGCCGCAATCTATTTCAGAATCGATGTTAATAAAGCCGTTGCCGCGTTTTACAAAACCGTAAACCATCGCCATGCCCAGGCCGGTATTTTTGCCTTTTGCTTTGGTAGTGTAAAAAGGCTCAAAAATGCGCTCCAGATTTTCCAGACTCATTCCACAGCCATTATCACTGATCATGATTTGCACATATTCGCCGGCCCGGGCCAGCGGATTGAGTGCGGCGGACTGTTCATCCATAAACTTGTTACTGGTTTCAATTAATAATTTGCCACCTGCCGGCATCGCATCCCGGGTATTGTTGATGATGTTGAGCAGGGCGTCCTGAAACTCCGCCGGATTTAGTTCGGTTAGCCAGAGGTTGTCGGATAAAAAATATTCAGTTTTTATGGTGGGCCCGAGGGTACGGGCAATCATCGGCTGTAATTTTTGCAGCGTCATATTGATATTGAGCGTGTCTGTTTGATGGCTGGCGGTACGTGAAAAAGATAATAACTGGCGGGTAATGTCGGTGCAATGCAGGGCAGCATTGGTCGCGGTATCTACCCATTTTTCCTGTTTTTGTTCACCGCCAAGGTGCTCTTTCAAAAAATCCAGATAGCCAATAATAATGCCCAGCTGGTTATTTAAATCATGAGCAATACCACCGGATAATTCGCTGATGGCCTCCATTTTTTGAATGCGATGCAGCGCCTGCTCGGTAATGCGTCGTGTCATTTCTGCGGCGGCTCGGGAGGCGTAAATATCAAACAGCTCTGACATTTTGTCAGAATGCGGTGCTGAGTCGATATCCAGCATTAGGATTATGCCCAGAGCCTCGCCGCGATAGTTGCGCAGGATTTTACCGGTATAGTTTTGTGCATTAAATTCTTTGAGTAATTCATCGTCAGGAAATTGTTGCTGAACGTTATCCAGATAAATGCAGGTGCGCTTATTTGATACGCTAAAGCAGGGGCTGCCCTGTAGCGGGTATTCAATGTTTTGAATGATTTCACCATCGACATAAACCGCCAGTGAGTTAATCAGCTGCTCGTTATTTTTGTTTAATATCCCAATAAAGCTAACGCGGGCATTGAACTGCCTGGCCATCTGTTTTACCAGTTGCTGGAAAAAAACATTATCATTTGCGCTGGACGTGATAATGGCAACTTCTTTAATCGCCTGTTCGTGTTGTGCTTGTTGTGATGCGAAATGGCGGTTACGTTTGATTTCGTAAACCAGGGCGATTAATCCCAGTAGCCAGAGGCTTGCATGAATTAAAATGATAATTAGATTGGTTTTAGTATAGTCAGGTTTGACGTGTGTTGTTAGTTGTTCGGACTGGATGTGAGGCTGAGTTTGAAGTTGGTGCCCTGGTGAGTCAGGCGCCGGCTGATTGAGATTAAAAACATTCCAGATGAGAGAGGTGACTAAAAGCAGTGTCCATAGCAATAACGTAATGGGTATAAAACGGTTTTTAGTGAATGCGGTTAAACCATTATTGCCATCTGCCGTCATTCATTTATCCTCGGGTGCTAATTATGGGTTGGTTACAGTTCAACCTGAGTAGCACGGGTTATGGTCATTTAGTTATAAACGACTTAAGTATATACCGGCACGAGTATAAGCGAAATTTAATACCGACTGAACTGTCAATAACGGGTTGCAGATTGATATGTTTCAAGTGAATTTTGTGATTCTGGGCATTTGCGTTAAGTTTTGCTTTGCCTGTTGGCTCACTTTGCTTCAAAATACGCCGCCTTATGAGTCAATTTTTTGAAATTCATCCACAGAATCCGCAGAAGCGACTAATTCACCAGACCGTTGAAATTATCGACAATGGCGGCGTGGTGGTGTATCCCACTGATTCCAGTTATGCCGTTGGTTGTCATCTGGGGGATAAATCGGCGATGGAAAAAATTCGCCGTATCCGTCAGGTTGATGATAAACACCACTTTACTCTGGTGTGCAGTGATCTGTCTGAAATCGCCACCTATGCGAAGGTTAGCAATGCAGATTATCGTCTGCTTAAGTCCCTTACTCCCGGCCCCTATACTTTTTTGCTTAAAGCCACCGGTGAAGTGCCGCGGCGTTTAATGCATCCAAAGCGGCGGATGATAGGCATACGGGTAATTGAAGACCCGATTGTGCAGGCAATGCTTGAAGAGCTGGGTCAGCCGATTATGAGCTCGACCCTGATTATGCCGGGAAAGGATACGCCGGAAACCGATGCTCACGATATTCGTGAACTGCTGGAGCATCAGGTTGATCTGGTTATTGATGGCGGCAATTGCGGTTTTGAAGCCACCACGGTTATTAATATGGTTGAAAGTCCACCAATCGTGAAACGACAGGGCAAGGGGACAGATCATGGTCTTGATTAAACGGGAAATAAACCGCTAATGGATTTGACTAATATATTACTGATGTTAATTCCGGTGATCACTGCGATTACCCTGCACGAAGCGGCTCATGGCTGGGTGGCGTTAAAGCTGGGAGATTCTACAGCAAAGGATCTGGGGCGGATTACGATCAACCCGATAAAACACATTGATCCGATTGGTACCGTGGTGATTCCAATTGTAATGATAGTCGCCACCGGCTTTGCGTTTGGCTATGCGAAGCCGGTGCCGGTGAATGTACGCAACTTTGCACATCCACAAAAAGATATGGCATTAGTTGCGCTGGCGGGGCCACTGTCGAACTTGATTATGGCGGTGTTCTGGACACTGGTGCTGGTTCTGGCTTTTAAGCTGCTGGCGTTTGGAGAGGTGTTAAATGCCATAAAGTATATGGCCGGTGTGGGGATTATCATCAATATTGTGTTGATGGTGGTTAACTTATTGCCGATTTTACCACTTGACGGCGGGCGTATTCTCACCGGTGTATTACCTTTTAAATGGGCGGTGATGTTTGTACGCACAGAAAAGCTCGGCATGTTGCTGGTAATTTTGCTTTTAGTCACAGGGATTCTAGGTAAAATACTCACCCCCATGGTAAACATGGTGCAAAATCAATTATTCAGTCTGTTTGGAATAGGTTAATTTAGGAGATATCTTGAACTCAGTTTTAACGCAACATCAACGCGTATTATCCGGTATGCGCCCCACGGGGCTACTTCACCTTGGTCATTACCATGGCGTATTAAAAAACTGGGTTAACCTGCAACATGAATATGAGTGTTTTTTCTTTGTTGCCGACTGGCACGCGCTAACCACTCACTATGAAGATCCGCGCATTATTGCCGACAGCACCATCGATATGGTGATTGACTGGCTGGCGGCGGGGGTTAGCCCCGGTGCGGCAAAAATATTTGTGCAGTCGCGTATTCCCGAGCATGCGGAGCTGCATTTATTGTTATCGATGATTACACCGCTGAGCTGGCTTGAGCGGGTTCCCACCTATAAAGATCAACAGGCCGAACTCAAAGAAAAAGATTTAGCGACTTACGGCTTTTTAGGTTATCCACTGCTGCAATCCGCGGATATTCTGGTGTATAAAGCCGGACAGGTACCGGTGGGTGAAGATCAGGTGGCTCACGTTGAACTTACCCGTGAAGTGGCGCGACGCTTTAACCATATTTATGGTCGTGAGCCGGGCTTTGAAGAAAAAGCTGAAGCGGCGATTAAGAAAATGGGTAAAAAAGATGCCAAGTTGTATCGTGATCTGCGCAAACGTTATACCGAGCAGGGTGATCAACAGGCACTGGATGTAGCGCAGGCGCTACTGGAAAATCAGCAGAATATTTCTCTGGGTGACCGGGAGCGTTTATTTGGCTTTCTAGAAGGTTCAGGTAAAATTATTCTGCCGGAGCCACAGGCTTTATTAACACCGGCATCTAAAATGCCGGGGCTGGACGGGCGTAAAATGTCCAAATCCTATCGTAATACAATTTCATTGCGTGAAGCACCGGATGATGTGGCAAAAAAACTTCGCACCATGCCTACGGATACCAACCGGGTAAGACGTACTGATCCCGGTGATCCGAGCCTTTGCCCGGTGTGGCAGTTGCATGCGGTTTACTCTGACGATGAAACCAAAGCCTGGGTGCAGGAAGGTTGTACGACGGCGGGCATAGGGTGTGTAGACTGTAAACAGCCGGTGATTGATGCAATGATTGCCGAATTAAAACCGATACGTGAACGTGCCAAAGATTATATTGATGACCTGACCGCCGTGCAGGCGATTATCGATGAGGGGTGCGAAGCCGCAAGGGATGTTGCCCGTGATACACTGGACGAAGTGCGCAAAATGATGTGCCTGAGTCGCTAAAACAGTTCAGAATAAATGTCACCCCGAATGCCTGTGTCTGGTTAAACGATATTACAACGGGCAGAGTATTTTGCTCATAACGTACGAGTTAAATTCAAAATCAACCTAAATGAGCTTGCATGAACCAACCCGAAAACACAGCTGAAAATACCGTATCTAAAGAGCAGCCGGCCCAGTCGGAAATGCCGTTTGCAGTGATACAGGGTGAACCACTGGCGATATTGCCGGAGGATTTATATATTCCGCCGGATGCTCTGGAAGTTTTCATGGAGGCTTTCGAAGGGCCACTGGATTTATTGCTATATCTGATTAAACGTCAGAATCTTGATGTGCTGGATATACCCATTGCGAATATCACTAAACAGTATATGCACTACATCGATATGATGGAAACCATGAAATTTGAGTTGGCGGCTGAATACCTGTTAATGGCGGCGATGCTGGCGGAAATCAAGTCACGCATGTTATTGCCCCGGCCCGAATCTGAAGATGATGAGGGCGACCCTCGTGCCGAGCTGGTGCGGCGCCTTCAGGAGTATGAGCGTTTTAAACAGGCCGCTGAAGATCTCGATGAAATTCCTCGTCAGGAGCGTGATAGCTGGGTGGCGAAAGCCGAAGCGCCACCACTGGATTTAACCCGGCCTGAGCCGGAAGTGGATTTGCGCGATTTACTCACCGCGTTTAAAGATATATTAAACCGGGTAGACATAAGCAGTAGTCACATGATTCAGCGGGAAACCCTGTCGATTCGAGAAAAAATGACATTTGTATTGTCTGCTATCAGTGCCGACGGGTTTACCGACTTTACCAGCCTGTTTAACGTGAAAGAAGGTCGTAAAGGTGTTGTAGTAACCTTTATGGCCGTATTAGAATTACTCAAGGGAGCGATGATTGATCTGGTTCAGTCTGAAGCCTTTGCGCCGATTTATGTAAAAGCGGCCAGTGACTCGGAGTTACCTCCGGATCTGGAAATACAGGAATCACCTATCAGTGCTTCTGACTGATTATCATAAAAACACGACCGAAAGAATCAAATAGTAGAATTTATGGAACAAGCACAACTTAAAAATATTATTGAAGCCATTTTGTTAACTGCTGACCAGCCGATGGAGATGCGTAAGCTCGAAGTCTTATTCGAATCGGATGAAGAGCAGCCCCCTGGCCGGGATAATATTCTGCAAGCACTGCAGGATTTACAGGCGGATTATGAAGGTCGTGGTATCGAGCTTAAAGAGGTTGCCAGTGGCTATCGCATGCAGGTTGATCCTAGTAATGCACCCTGGGTATCGCGAATGTGGGAAGAGAAAGCGCCACGTTATTCCCGTGCGCTATTAGAAACACTGGTGCTGATTGCGTATCGACAGCCGATTACCCGTGGCGAAATTGAAGAAATCCGTGGTGTGAGTGTTAGCAGTCACATTGTTAAAACTCTGACTGAGCGTGAGTGGGTGAGAGTTTTAGGCCATAAAGATGTGCCCGGTCGTCCCTCAATGTATGGTACAACCCGGGATTTTCTCGATTACTTTAATCTGAAAAGTCTGGATGAGCTGCCCAGTCTGGCGGATATTACCGATCTGGATAAGTTGCACCCGGAGCTGGCACTGGAACAGGACGTGCCAGCTGCGCAAGCATCTGAAGATACTGAGGCTTC
>VAPL010180417.1_pt1 | contig 25519 bp, 27 predicted proteins | sample 3395061 | NCBI WGS metagenome assembly VAPL01 (sample SAMN08290444, study PRJNA428436) | hydrothermal vent metagenome | isolation source: Deep-sea hydrothermal vent chimney 2 | place: Pacific Ocean: Juan De Fuca Ridge | depth 2182 m m | reverse complement strand
GGCGCGCTGGGGAGGATTCGAACCCCCGACCCCTTGATTCGTAGTCAAGTACTCTATCCAACTGAGCTACCAGCGCGCGGACAGGCGGGATGTAGCGATACTGGGCGGGCTTTGCAAGGCCAGAATTATTCGGCTGCGGTATCCAACACCACTATGGATTTCGGTAGCGAAATTGCAAAGCTGGTACCGTTCTTGCCTGTGTCCAGAAGTTCAAGCCTGCCGCCATGCCCACGAACAAGTTCTGTGGCAATCGCAAGCCCCAATCCGGTTCCACCTTTTCGTGCGCCACCCTGAAATGGCTGAAACAAATGATCAACCGCCTGCTTTGGCAGCCCCGGGCCGGAATCTGTTACATTAATAGTCCAGGCAATGTCGTCTTCTGTTGCTTTGATGGTAATTTCACCTGGCGACCCCGATGTAACAATTGCCTGGCGTGCATTTCCGATCAGATTGGACAAGACACGATAAAGCTGCTCAGAGTCCGCCCGCACCACCATTCCAACCGGCACATCTACCACATAGCGCAGCGCGAAATCCCCAACCACAAGGCGTTCGCTTTCGACAACGTCGTCAACAATATCCTTCAGTGAAATTCGATTCAATGTCGGGGGGGGTTCTTCTGCTTTACCAAAGGCCAGCGTAGATTCACATAGGTTCACAGCACGCGATATGGAATTTAGCAGCTTGGGAATTGTCCGTTTCACGTAAGGGTCTTCGCTGCCTTCCATGCGGTCGGTGAACAACTGGGATACAGTCAGGATATTGCGCAGATCATGGCTGATTTTTGCAACGGCACTGCCAAGCTGGGCAAGGCGTTCCTTTTGTTTTAGCGCGCCGGTCAATTGCGTTTGCATCATTTGCAGGGCTGTTTCTGCCTCTCGTATCTCAATCACACCGGCGCTTGGTTCAATGATCCGACGGGCATCTTCCGGTGCGGAAGCATAGGATTTCATGGCCCCGACGACTCCTTTGATCGGCTTCACAATAAAATAGCGAACCGCAAAAAACAGCAGGAAAGCTGTCAGTACAGAAATCACCGCTGAAAGGATAAGGATGCGAATACCGTAATCGATCATCGCCGATCGTAAGGGCCCGCTTTCCATTGTTACTTCGATCAACAAACCGGCTTCCTGAACCGGGTGACCAATTACCCGGATCACGCGGTTCTCCGGTTCCAGTAAGCGGGAAATAGCATCCATGATCAGGTTCCAGGCCCCGGGGTCACGCAGATCAAAGGTTTTTTCAATCGCAGAGGGCATGGTTGATGAAAGCATCAGTTGGCGGATTTCGTCCCGTGCCAGAACCACGTTGAAAACCCCGGCATTCTTTAAAAGCTCTGCTTCCAGTTCTTCCTCAATCATATCGTTTGCCAGCAATACAAGTGAGGCGATCTGAGCCCTTTCAAGCCGCAAAAGCAGATAGTCTTCCCGGAAACGCGCAACGGATGGCACGAAGATCAATACTTCTGCCAGCATGACAAACACGGTCGTCAATATCAGGAAACGGCCTGAAAGTGTGTTCAGAATCATATCCTACCTGCGTTTCTGGTTGTCAGGGCAATACACGTTGCACAAACCCAACGACACGTTTGACCATAGAACTATCAAATAGTCGTGGCGAGAAATAGGCCCCCACGACGCGCTTATTAATTTCGCCCAGCGTCGGGTACGGTGCAACCATTGCTGCCACAGCTGACATTTTCAACTTGTTTGCCAATACCAGCGCCCAAATGCCAATAAGCTCACCGGCTGCAGCACCGACTATACTGGCCCCCACAGGGCGGCCCTTTACGACCATCACTTTGATCATGCCGGTGGTTTGCCCTGAAGCGATGGCACGATCGTTTTCTTCGTATTCAAATCGAACTACTTCCAGCCTTTCACCATGAATTTCGCGCGCCTGAGCTTCTGACAAACCAACTTGAGCCAGCTCCGGGTCGGTGTATGTAGCCCACGGAATATGATCAGTGCGGGTTTTTGCCGGCAGGCCGAACAGCATAGAGCGGATGATGACACCTGCGTGGTAGCCAGCAACATGGGTGAATTGCAACCCACCTGTCACATCACCAATTGCATAGATCTTTTTATTTGTGGTTCGCAGACCCGCATCAACTGTAATGGCACGATCAAATTCAATTCCGGCGGTTTCCAGCCCCAAATTGTTGATATTTGCCTTACGACCGACCGCCATCAGTAAATGCGAGCCGCTGAATACCCGACCATCCTTGGCGACGATTTCGATCGCGCCGGCTTTGCCGCGTATTTCCTGGGCCAAGGCATCTTCCGCGATTTCCACCCCCTCTGAACGCAAACGATCCAGAACGATTGCGGCAAGTTCCGGATCATCTTTACCCAGAGCTTTCATACCTTCTATTACGGTTACCTTTGAGCCAAGGCGAATATGTGCCTGAGCCATCTCCATGCCGATGGGACCACCACCAACGATCAACAAATGTTTAGGCTTGGTGCGCAGATCAAAAATGGTTTCGTTGGTTTCGTAAGGGACATTTTCCAGTCCCGGAATTGGTGGCACAAGTGGTGATGATCCCGTGGCTATTACAAAGCGGCGCGCTGTGATGACAGTATCGCCCGCCTGAATTTCTGTTGGCGAGATAAACTGGCCAAATTCCCGGATGACATGCACACCGAAACTTTCAAATCGTTCCTGACTGTCCACTGGTTCAATGGTTTGGATAACGCGCTTCACGTGGTCTTTCGCCGCCGCGTAGCTAACCTTGGGCTTGACCGGGGTGACACCGAAATCAGCACCGGATTGCATATCATATGCGTGCTTACCTGCAGCAATTAAAGCCTTAGATGGGACACATCCAAAATTCAGGCAATCCCCACCCATTAAGTGGCCTTCCAGCAGAACCACTTTTGCGCCCATTTGTGACGCGCCTGCCGCGACAGATAATCCACCGGACCCCGCGCCGATAACGCAGATATCTGTTTTAATTGTATTCATTTTCTTGCTCGCTTTAAAATTAGTTGTTTGATCTGTTGCGCCAGGCTTTGATCGCAATTGGCAAGGCGGCCAGTACGCTTAAGCCGAGAATCGGGAACAGGATTTGGGGTTCGAATATAATGCCCAGGTTTGGGGATTCGCCGCGCTCAAAAACCTCACCTAATCCAGCGCCAACCGATGTATAGACAACCGCGCCGGGGATTATTCCAATAAATGTGGTGACAACAAACCGCCAAAGACTGACCCCGACAAGCGCTGGAATGATGTTTGCAACAAAGAATGGAACGGCAGGTACAAGGCGCATGAGGAACAACACCGACCATTGGTTTTCATCAATGCCGTCCTTGATTTTCTTGACCGCCCCGTCTGACGCTTCCATTTTTGCTGCCAGCCTTTCACCCAGCCCCCATTTTGCAGCGAGAAAAATGAGCGTGGCACCCGTTGACGCCCCAACCACATTAAACAAAGCACCGGGGAATGTTGCGAACAAAAATCCGCCGGTCAGCGTGGCGATGGTGGCACCGGGCAATGAAAACGCAACAATCGCGATATACGCCCCGATAAAGATCAGGACCGTCATCAGATAATTGGCATCGCGAAAAGCTATCAATGCCTCGCGGTTATCGCGTAAGGCGTCAAAGGACAGATAATCGCGCAGCGTGAAGAACCCGATGGTTGCCACAATGACAATCGCAATCAACGGTATAAAGCGAGCGAACGCGGACTTTCGCGCCGTTTCGGGGATGTCGGTCATTTTATTGTCCTGCATTGGAGCCCTTGAATATCAGCTAACATGACGTCGCAATGGTGATTGAAACAGCCCGATCACGCGCGGTTGATCAATATTGAGAACATGTTTCAGCAAATGCGTGCATAACCGGCAAACTGAAACATAATATAGGCCCTTTGGCGGCCAATTGTTGCAGAAATCACGCCAGTTGCGAATTGACACCGACGCCATGAGCGCCTAAAGCACGGTCTTCGAACATTCCCGGCCTTCGAATCCCCGATGGATTTGGGCTGAACACGACGGAGAGACACCATGAAACGTACATTTCAACCTTCGAATCTGGTTCGCAAACGGCGCCATGGGTTTCGTTCACGTATGGCGACCAAAGCCGGACGCAATATCTTGAATGCGCGCCGCGCCAAGGGCCGTAAATCCTTAAGCGCGTAAATCTTCTGCCAAAAGGCATTATCCATGGCACCGCCGGGGACACCAGCAGCAGGCAAGAACGCCAAGGCTGTTGATGTTCAGCCGGCGGTTTCTGTTTGTTTGGGTACCTTACAAAAGCGCACGGATTTTCTGAAGGCGGCGCGGGCAAAACGCCGGTCAACGCCTGCGTTTATGTTGCAGGCGCGAAAGCGCGACCCCGGGGAAGACCGCGTCGGTATTTTTGTCGGTTACACCTGCTCCAAAAAGGTTGGCAATGCAGTCATTCGCAATCGCGCCAAAAGGCGACTGCGGGAAGTCGCACGGGCTGTGTTGCCGGTGCATGGGCGCCCTGGCTGGGATTATGTCCTGATCGGGTGGGCAGGAAAAACCGTCAAACATCCGATGAAGTCGATGTGTGATGAGTTGATCGAAGCACTAAAAACGCTACATCCCGAGCAGCCATGACCCCTATTGCCCATATCCTTGCATTCCCGGTGCGTGCCTATCGAACGATTTTCTCGCCCTTGGTGGGCAAGAATTGTCGCTATCAGCCAACTTGTTCGGCCTACGCGCTGGAAGCACTGGAAAAACACGGTGCGTTACGGGGCGGACTGCTGGCGATACGACGGGTTGGCCGGTGCCACCCTTTGGGAAGTGACGGATATGACCCTGTGCCAGATACCGACAAAAAGAATGACTGAATAATTGGCTTCAGTACCATTTTACAAAAAATCAAAGCAGTTTTCGCCGGCACATTAACGCGGGGATTAGTTATAAAGCCCTACATTTATGTGACCTGCGGCTTGTCCGCCAAATCAGTAAGGGTTGCAGAATGTTCGCTGGTATTTCGATCAAATTTCAAAACTACGGTAAACAGTTGCGTTCTGCACTGATTGGGCCGCAGACATACGCATTTTTGCCAGCAATTACCCTGGGCGGCTACTGGTTTGGCGGCGAAGGCATGTTACTATTTTTAGCCTTGGTATTTCCCGCGGCTTTTGCCATTGCCGGCGTATTCTCGGGGACTGGGCCTGCCTGGGCAAAAGCACGCGATCGAGAAACCGACCTGCCTTTTCGGGCTGCTGCGGAGCAGATGGCAGCCGGAATATTAAAAGCCAGTTCAAAAACCGGCAAGACCACAGCTGCATTAGTGCTGGAGCTCGATGAGTTTCCAGCCTTTGAGCGGCAATATGGAACCCAGGCTGCACAGTCAATTTTACAACAATCCGCCCAAAGACTGCGGGCTGTGATGCGGGCATCCGATATTGTTGTTCGTCTGGCTGGCCCACGGTTTGGCATCGTTTTAGGCCCGGTCAATCGTGCCGAACTTGAAACTTTGATCCAATTGTCTGCCCGAATTCAGGCGGCAATCTCAGAGCCGATTTCAGTTGATGCAACCCGTGTGTTTATTACTGCAAGCGTTGGCTTTTGCGTTGCAAAACATGCCGTCGGAGACGACGGTGCAATACTGATGGAACTAGCAGAAAAAGCGATGCAAACTGCGCGCGCAAACGGAAACGGTTCTATTCGGGCATATTCTGCGCGTGAAAAACAAAAGGCCGGAAACCAAAAGGAAACCAATAAAGACATCGAATTTGCTTTAGAGAACGGCCAGATTCGGCCCTGGTTTCAGCCGCAGGTTTCCACCCATACTGGCCAACTAACCGGATATGAAGCGCTGGCGCGATGGGAGCATCCGGAAAAAGGTTTAATTCCGCCGGCAGATTTTTTGCCCTCACTGCAGGAAATGGACCTGTTAGAACGCCTGTGTGAAGTGGTTCTTATTCAATCCCTAATAGCCCTGCGACATTGGGACAAATCAGGGTATAATGTACCAAACATAGCGGTAAATTTCTCAAGCCAGGAACTTTCAAACCCCAAGATTTGCGACCGGATAAAATGGGAGCTGGATCGGTTTGACTTAGCACCGAACCGATTGTGCATCGAAATTCTAGAAGATGTGATTGCGGATTCAAAAGATGATGTGATCGTGCGTAACATACAGGCTCTGGCCAGTTTAGGGTGTCTCATAGATCTGGATGATTTTGGCACTGGTCATGCTTCAATCGCAAATATTCGTCGGTTTTCGGTGAACCGGATAAAAATTGACCGATCCTTTATCACCAGAGTGGACAGGGACAGGGAGCAACAAAATATGGTTTCAGCGATCCTGACAATGGCGGAGCGCCTTGAAATTGATACGCTGGCCGAAGGCGTTGAAACCGTGGGTGAACACGCCATTCTGGCGCAGCTGGGGTGCAATCATGTGCAGGGCTTCAGCATTGCGCGACCGATGCCGTTTGAAAAAACGGATGGCTGGATGACACAGTATCAGGAAAAGCTTCCTGAGATGCTGAAACTTGGCCGGGAAGCCAGTTAGTAATGGCGCAATTGACCTAAAACCGCTTGACCTTTTGCCCCCTGACCTGTTGAACAACCTGACCCGAAAATTGACAGGTGGTGGGCCTTTATGGACGATCAGAACAAGAACCTGATACTTGCAACTGTGCTTAGTGTGCTTGTTATCTTGGTATGGTTTATTTTGTTTCCACCTGAGCAACCCGTTACTGACCCGAATGCACCTGTTGTTTCAGCGGAAACAGTCCCAAGTGCCGAAACCGCACCCGAGTCAGAAGTTTCAACCACTGAGACGGCGCTTGCTGATGCCTCACCCGTGGCAACGGCGGGTCGTATCAATATTGAGACGGCGCAACTGTCGGGCAGCATTTCACTTGCAGGTGGGCGAATTGATGACCTGTCTCTGAGTTCTTACAAGGAAACACTTGAACCCGGCAGTGAGAATGTAACGTTGTTGAAACCTGTGGGTGTTGACGAGGCGTATTACGCGCTTTTTGGCTGGGCCCCGGGCCTTGATCAGGCGGCATCGGAGGTGCCCGGTGCAAACACCATCTGGCAGCTGGCAACAGGCACAACACTGACTACTTCCACACCTGTGCAGTTGGTCTGGGATAATGGTAACGGGCTGGAATTCAGACGCAAGATCGAGATTGACGAAAACTACCTGTTTAGCGTCACTCAGGAAGTCAAAAATTCATCAGACAACACTGTCCGCATGGCCCCTTATGCAGAGCTGGTACGCCACGGCGAACCAAGCAATCAAAAAGGCTTTTTTATTATCCATGAGGGCGCCATTCGTCAGTCCGGCGAAGAAATGAATGAATTTGATTATGGCGATTTGCGGGGCTTTGATCGTGATGAGCGCTGGGGCGCAAGTACAGATGTTGTTAAAGCCGAGCAGAATGGCTGGATCGGATTTACCGATCACTATTGGATGACAACCCTGATACCGGCAGCAGACCAGCCCTTTGAGGCCGTTCTGCAATATGGGGCGAACAGTGACACCTATAAAGCGATCGCCCGACTGGCGACCCAGGAAGTTGCCCCCGGGCAAACAGTTTCGCTGACCACCCAGGTTTTTGCCGGGGCCAAGGAATGGGAAACCATCCGGAATTATGAGAGCGAAAAAGGGATTTACAAGTTCATCGATTCCATCGATTGGGGTTGGTTCTTTTTCCTGACCAAACCAATTTTTGCGGTACTGCATTGGTTAAACGGATTAATCGGAAATATGGGTTGGGCGATCATCGGGTTGACGCTGGTCATCAAGGCCATCCTGTTTCCGCTTGCCTATAAGTCCTATGTTTCAATGGCAAAAATGAAAGAGCTTCAGCCAGAGATGGAGAAGCTCAAGGAAAAAGCCGGTGATGATAAGCAAAAGATGCAAAAGGGCATGATGGAGCTTTATAAGACCAACAAGGTTAATCCAGCATCGGGTTGCCTGCCCATCCTGTTGCAAATCCCGATTTTCTTTTCGCTCTACAAAGTGATCTTTGTCACGCTGGAATTGCGCCATGCGCCGTGGATCGGCTGGATACAGGATCTTTCAGCCCCTGACCCATCTTCAATACTGAACCTGTTTGGTTTGTTGCCCTACAACACGCCGGACGCAAATTCATTCCTGTTCATTCTGTCTCTGGGTGTGCTGCCGATCATTCTGGGCATCTCAATGTGGCTGCAACAAAAGCTGAACCCGACACCCACTGATCCGACGCAACAAATGATATTTGCGTGGATGCCCTGGGTCTTTATGTTCATGCTTGGGCGCTTTGCCAGCGGGTTGGTGGTTTACTGGATCGCGAACAATACAATCACGTTTACCCAGCAATATATTATCATGCGAAGCCACGGTGCTAAGCCCGATGTCTTTGGCAACATCCGGAAAAGTTTTAAACGAAAGACAAAATCGGATAGTGAGTGATGGCGTTCCTGTCCCAAATCTGGCGGCATCCGATCAAAGCACACGGTCGCGAAGAACTGACGCATATTAAACTTAGCGAAGGCAGTACAATGCCCTGGGACAGACGCTGGGCTGTCGCGCATGAGTTATCAGATTTTGATCTGGATGCCCCGGAATGGCGCCCCTGCGGTAATTTTTCCCGTGGTGCCAAAGCCCCGCAATTGCAGGCAATCACCGCCAGTGTGAACCTGCCCAAGCAACTGGTCACTTTAAGCCATCCAATTTTGAAAAACCTGACAATTGACCCGGACAATGGGGCCGATAGCGGATCGTTCGTTCAATGGGTTATGCGCATCAGCCCGCCTGATCGCGCACTGCCCGCGCGCTTGGTCCGGGCCCCAAAACGCGGTATGACTGACACGGATTACCCGTCTGTTTCTTTTATCAATCTGACAAGCCACGCAGCGGTTGCCCAACATATAGGACAGGAAATTTCACATCTTCGCTGGCGTGGAAACCTGATCCTTGGTGGGTTGGAACCTTGGGCGGAGTTTGACTGGGTGGGTAAACGTGTTCGCGTTGGCCGCGCTGAATTTGAGATAGTTGAACCAATTACCCGCTGTATGGCCACCACAGCAAACACCAAAACAGGTGAACGGGATGCCGACACACTTGGTGCATTAAAAGCTGGGTTTGGGCATCAGCAATTTGGCGTTTATGGCGTCGTCATTAAGACCGGAGACATCCGACAGGGTGACCAGGTGGAGATAATTTGACATGGCGCTAGCGTTTGCGGAAGCTGTTGTATCTGACGAAGCTGTTGAAAGGGGCCGCCTGTTATTTGCACGGGGCACCGAGTTCCTGAAAGGAGTCGTGGCTATGGACGGCCTGCCACCGGCGGACCGTACTGAAGTTTGCTTTGCCGGGCGTTCCAATGTTGGCAAATCCAGCCTTATTAACGCATTAACGGGTCGTAACGGCCTTGCGCGGGCATCAAATACCCCGGGGCGCACCCAGGAAATAAATTTTTTTACAGCATCCGATAATCTGTATGTTGTTGATTTACCGGGTTATGGCTTTGCGAATGCCCCGATCAAAGTTGTCGAAAAATGGCAGCGGTTACTTAAAGATTACCTTGCGGGCAGGCAAACCCTGCGACGGGTCTTTGTATTGGTTGACGCCCGACATGGCGTCAAAAAAGTCGATGCTGAAATAATGGACCTGCTGGACCGGGCAGCGGTAACTTTTCAGGTTGTGATGACCAAAACGGATAAGGTTAAGGCCGCTGATCGTGAGGTAGCATTGTCCCTGACACGTAGCGCATTGGCGAAGCACCCAACGGCATTTCCTGAAATTGTAATCACCTCATCTGAAAAAGGCGACGGTATTGAAACACTGCGCGCAATCATTGCAGATATCAGTTAAAACGATCTGCCAACCATCCCCTTGGCAGAATGACCCGATCAGGCTAACTAGGACCGCCAAAGGTCTGAGATGAAAAAGCAAACAGCCATGAACCGCGATTGGATTGCCACAGCCCGCACACTGTCACAGGCGTTGCCCTTTCTGCAACGTTATGACGGGGCGACGGTTGTAATAAAGCTTGGTGGCAACGCCATGGGCAGTGATGAAGCCATGGAAAGTTTTGCGCGCGATGTTGTGCTGTTACAGCAGGTTGGGGTTAACCCCGTCGTTGTTCACGGTGGTGGGCCGATGATCAACACCATGCTGGATAAGCTGAATATCAGGTCAGAATTTGTTGACGGCAAACGGGTGACAGATAAGGCAACCATGGACGTGGTTGAAATGGTCCTGTCCGGCACTGTGAACAAACGCATCGTTCAGGCGATCAATGCACAGGGTGGCAAGGCTATTGGTCTGTCCGGTAAGGATGCCGACCTGATGCAATGTGAATATGCCGATGAGAAACTTGGGTTTGTCGGTAAGCCGACGCGGGTACGTGCTGATTTTCTGGGTAATTTAGCGGATTCCGGCATGATACCGATCATTGCCCCCATTGGATTTGGCATGGCTGGCGAAACTTTTAATGTAAACGGCGATACAGCGGCCGGGGCAATTGCGGCGGCGCTAAAGGCCGACCGTCTGTTGCTACTGACAGATGTTTCCGGGGTCAAAGGTTCTGACGGCAAAGTCCTGACCGATATAGACAGTACGCAAATTCGCAAGCTGACACGCGATGGGGTTATTGCCGGGGGCATGATCCCGAAGACGGAAACCGCCCTGCTGGCGCTGGAGGGCGGTGTGCGGGCCGTTGTAATCTTAGATGGTCGCGCGCCCAATGCCTGTCTGCTGGAGCTGTTTACTGAACATGGTGCCGGTTCTCTTATCCGAATGTAGTTCACGGTTTCGTTGAATGGCTTGTTACAGGAAAAGAACATCAGTAATCCTTGGCCATGGAAAATGAAGTCATATATCGCCTTGGAACTTTTCTGGTTCTTTTCACATTGTTCGCCAGCCTGGAGACGCTTTGGCCACGTCGGGTGCGTCGACAAAAGCGAAGCCGTCGGTGGGTAGCCAACTGGGGCCTGATCATTATTGATTCAATCGCGTTGCGCGGGTTAGCCATTTTGATGCCCCTGCTGGCAGTTGGGGCTGCGTTGGATGCCAGTCAAAACCAGATTGGGCTATTCAATTACCTTAGCTGGAATCCCTGGGTGGAAGCGGTAATTGTGATCCTGTTATTTGATGTGGCGATTTGGTTTCAACATCTGATAACCCACAAAATCCCGATACTCTGGCGACTGCACCGGGTTCACCATTCTGACCGGGATATGGATGTGACCACGGCAATCAGATTTCACCCCATCGAAATACTATTGTCTATGTTGTTGAAAATTGGATTGGTTTACATCCTTGGGCCTGCCGCCTGGGCAATTATAGCATTTGAAATAATTCTGAATGGCACGGCGATGTTCAACCACGCCAACATCAAACTGTCGCCCGGGCTTGATCGGGTGGTTCGCAAGGTAATGGTGACCCCGGATATGCACCGCATCCACCATTCGCGCATTCGCAGTGAACACGATAGCAACTATGGATTCTCAATAAGCCTGTGGGACCGTCTGTTCCGAACCTATATTGACGACGTTGAAGGGGGCGATGAAGCCATAGAAGTTGGGTTGGCCTGGCAGGATGATGCGCCAAGTCGGTTGGGTTGGACCCTATCCTTGCCGTTTTTCAAGAAATAACCACCAACGCTTTTGTATTGACCGGATTTGGGTCATGTTTATCCAATGAATAAAAACACTATTGGTTTGCAGATTATTAGTGATGCCGCCTCTGGGGTTTTTCTGGAGGTTCTTGGAGCAATTCGGTCGCTTCACAGCGACCCGGTTCCTGACTCTACGAAAACGATCGTATTACTGGGGCCAAAAGAACCCGGTTTCTGGCCATACCTAAATGAACAGCCAGAGTTATCTGACGGTAAGACTGACCCCATTGACCGGTGGTCTGAGCGCGCGGTTTCATGTCTGGCGAAGCAATCTGGTGGCACCGCAGTATTTCCGTTTGGCGGGCCGCCCTTCGCCCCATTCATAGACTGGGCGCAACGCACAGGTCAGGTGTGGCAATCGCCGGTCAGCCTGTTGGTTCACGCAACTTCGGGGTTGTTCCTGTCCTTTCGCGGTGCAATTTGCCTGCCCTATGACATTGACGATCTGGAAGTCGCCCAAAACCCCTGTCAGCGATGTAATGACCAGCCTTGTAAAACTGCCTGCCCTGTCAATGCAATTGGCCCCAATGGCTATGATCTGGGTGCTTGTCATGGGTTTCTGAATACAAAATCTGGTAGCGATTGCCTGAAAAATGGCTGCGCAGTTCGGCGCGCTTGCCCGGTTTCCCAGCGCTACGGTCGACTACCGGCCCAGTCCGCCCATCATATGAAAGCATTCCACCCATGAGCCTGCGATTAATTCTGATGCGACACGCCAAATCTGACTGGGCAAATCCGGTACTAAAGGATTTTGAACGGCCCTTGAACGGGCGCGGCCGCCGTGCAGGCAGGGCGATTGGAATGTGGCTGGCCCGAAATCAGATCAACCCCGATGTTGTATTGTGCTCTTCAGCTGTGCGAACCCGGGAAACTTTGTCTCTTGTGGGCGATAGCTTTGCCAGCCGGCCGAAAATTGAGTTTCTAAAGTCATTATACCTTGCCCCACCGGAAACCATGCTTACCGAGCTGTCAAAAATAACATCAGCAAAAACGGTTTTACTGCTGGCCCACAATCCCGGATGTGCAACCTTGGCCGAAGCATTGGCGGATGTGGCACCACCGCACCCCAAATTTCACAACTACCCCAGTGCAGCCACGTGTGTTTTTAATTTTGATGCTGAAGACTGGGCGCTCATTTTACCGGGCGCTGGTAAAGTAGTTGAATTTATCGTGCCGCGGGATCTGGAATAATCATTGCGGCAATGAAAAAGGCGCCGGACCAGCCGGCGCCTTTTTGTAGTTTTGGAATGGATCAGTGACCTAAAATCTGGCTTAGGAACAGCTGAGTACGCTCTGATTTTGGATTGTTGAAGAACTCTTCCGGTTCATTCTGCTCAACAATTTGACCGGCATCCATAAAAATCACTCGGTTTGCCACCTGTCGCGCAAAGCCCATTTCATGGGTCACACAGATCATCGTCATGCCTTCTTCTGCAAGCTCGATCATCGTGTCCAGCACCTCTTTGATCATCTCTGGGTCAAGCGCTGATGTGGGTTCATCAAACAGCATGATGCGGGGCTCCATGCACAGGCTGCGTGCAATCGCCACGCGTTGCTGCTGACCACCGGAGAGTTGACCGGGATATTTATCGGCCTGCTCGGGGATCTTGACCTTTTCAAGGTAGCGCATCGCAATTTCTTCAGCTTCCTTTTTGGGTGTCTTGCGAACCCAAATCGGTGCCAAAGTACAGTTTTCCAGAATGGACAAATGCGGGAACAGGTTGAAGTGCTGGAAGCACATGCCAACCTCTGACCGGATCTTATCGATGTTTTTCAGATCTGACGACAGTTCAGTACCATCTACGATAATCTGACCTTCCTGGTGCTCTTCCAGCGCATTAACGCACCGGATCAGCGTAGACTTGCCCGAACCCGAAGGTCCGCAAACCACGATACGTTCACCCTGGTTTACCGTCAGGTTGATGTCTTTCAAAACATGAAAGGCACCGTACCATTTGTTCATGCCAGTAATCTGAATCGCGACCTCATCAGACACTTGCATTTTTGATCGATCAATTTCTTCTGCTTGAGACATTGTAATTCTCCCTATTCTCTAGTGTCCGGTCTTAAGCTTACGCTCAAGATACATGGAATAACGTGACATTGAAAAACAGACCGCAAAGAACAGCAGCGCTACAAATCCATAGAGCTCCCATACGATCCCGTTCCATTGTTGATTGGCGCGAATTGAGTTGGTCAGACCGATGGGGTCGAGCAAGCCAATAATTGACACAAGCGTTGTGTCTTTAAACAAACCAATGAAGTTACTGACGATATTCGGAATTGAAATCTTCAATGCCTGTGGCATGACGATCAGCCGTGTGGCTTTCCAGAAATCGAGACCCAGCGCATCTGCTGCCTCATATTGACCCTTGGGTATGGCCGCAAGACCACCCCTGATCACTTCGGCCATATAAGCCGAGGCGAACAGTGTCACCATGATCATGACTCGCAGTACCAGATCAAAACTGGTGCCAGGGGGCATGAAGTAGTTCAACAGCGTTGAAGCAACAAATAACAACGTGATCAGCGGGACGCCCCGAATGAATTCGATGAATCCCACACAGATTACTTTCACCACGAACAACGGCGACTGCCGACCAAGAGCCAGCAGTATTCCGATAGGTAACGACAATGAAATACCGACAATTCCGATCAGAACTGACAAGGTAAATCCGCCCAGTTTATCACTGGTAATTGATTGAATTTCGAGTGGAACGATATTTTGCAACAACCCGGCAAATGGGCCAGCGAGGAACATCCACCAAAGGACTGGCAAAATAAGCGCGGCAATGATCGCTGCCAATGAACCAATTATATTTGGTAGCTGCACCGAAGCGTAGTAGCCAATAACGAACCCAAGCATAACACTGATCGGGAACCAGACGGATCCACCCCAGACGAGCCAGAACATCAGAGCTGGGTAAAGCATCGTGAAAAACAACATTTTACGTGGCAGTTTTTCAAACAACACCGGCGCAAGAGCAACTCCAAGCAAGATAAATGCCAGAATTGGTCGCCAATATAGTTCTTTTGGATAGAACCCAAACAGCAATTGATTATAGCGCTCGCTAATAACCGACCAGCAGGCACCTTCTGTTCCTTCGCCATATTTCAGATTGATCACTTCGCGGCATTCATTCAGAGACTTTGCTGTCCAGCTGGATTGAAACATCCAAGGTAAAACGACGCTGAGTAGTTGAAAAACAAAGTACAGCGCAAGGAGGGTAAGTATTCCGCTCCAGATACTGGAAAACATATTCTCGCGAAGCCATTTTATGATCCCGGTTTGCCCCGTTGGCGGGGGTTTTTCACCAAGCATTTCGGTGCGGACATACGAAATATCACTCATTTTACCGCTCCTTCATTTTAATTGATTCATTGTACCAGTTCATAAAGACTGAAACTGTAACTGAGATGCTAAGATAAATCGCCATTACAAGAAGCAGGCTTTCCATCTCGCGGCCCGTTTGGTTCAACGTTATGCCGCCAAGAGTACCCGTTAGATCCATATACCCCACAGCCGCGGCCAATGAAGTATTCTTGGTCAGGTTCAGGAACTGAGAGATCATCGGTGGAAATATCACACGCAACGCCTGCGGCAATACAACCAGCGACATGGTCCGCCCCGGCTGCAAACCCAATGCGAATGCGGCCTCTGATTGGCCGTGCGATACAGCCTGAATACCGGCCCTTACGGCCTCTGCGATAAAGGCAGCCGTATAAAGAGATAAAGCGAGCCATAATGATATAAAGGACAAGCGAATTACGTAGCCGCCTTCAAATCTGAACCTTGCCATTTCTGGGTATTCCAGCGTAACCGGTCGCCCCATTATATAGAACATTATCAGGGTGGGTATGAAAAACAGACCCAGCTTGATCCAGAAATTCGGCAATATTATACCTGTTCTTGCCTGGCGTGCTTTGGACCAGCGACCAAAAAACCAGATCGCTACGATGGACAATAAAAAGGTTATTACCACCAGGTTCGACCCAGTACCAAAAACCGGGCTTGGAATGAATATGCCAGCGTTGGTCGGGGCAACAGAGCCCCATAATATCAAATTGGATGCAGGGTCATCCCCGCGATATGATGCTATTTTTGGAAGTGCTTCAATAAGAACGGCGTTGGCCAGAACAATCCAGAGCAATACCGGAACATTACGAAATGTTTCGATATATACTGTCATAAGCTTGGAGATGACCCAGTTATTAGACAAGCGCAAAACACCAACTGAAACGCCGATTAGTGTAGCGGTAATACAGCCCAGAACAGCCACCAGCAGTGTATTAAGTAGCCCGACCAATGCGGCCCGGCCGTGCGACATCTGGTTGTTATATTCAATCAGTTTTTGATTGATATCGTAACCAGCGGGTTGGGACAGAAATCCAAAACCCAGCGGCTTACCCAATGCGGCCAGATTACTGGCGGCATTACTAAGCAGCCAACCAACGCCAAGCATGAACAATATCAGCGTGATGGTCTGGATCGTCATTGAACGGTAACGAGAATCGTAAATAAGCATACTCAGTCGGAACGACTGGTTAGATGCCGCTTGGTCTGCCATAGCCATGGCGTACCCCCTGTTCTGGTTAAATGTGTGAAGCGTCTGATTGCGGGTCGGTTTTCCCGATCCTGCGCGCTGTCATCACTAACCTGATTTGTGTGGATAAAATGATTGGGGCGCACCAAGTGGCGCGCCCCAAAGTATTGATCAGATCAACGGAATGGTGGGGAGTAGATCAGTCCACCATTTGTCCACTGCGCGTTCAATCCACGTGCAAGGCCGATAGATGTGCTTTCACCAAGATGCGTTTCGAAAATCTCGCCGTAGTTGCCGTTTACAGCAATTACGTTCTTGGCCCAGTCACTTTCCAGACCCAGCATCGCGCCCAGTTCACCTTCAGTACCCAGCAAACGGTTGATTTCCGGGCTGTTCGTACCATTGGACATTTCTGCCAGGTTAGCCTTTGTGACACCCAGTTCTTCAGCTGAAATCAGTGCATTCAGTGTCCAGCGAACAATGTCTGCCCACTGGTCATCACCATGGCGAACAAGAGGGCCGAGTGGCTCTTTTGATACGATTTCTGGCAGAATGACGTGGTCTTCTGGGTTCTCAAAAGTTGCACGCGCTGAAGCAAGTGCAGATGCGTCAGTTGTATACACGTCACAGGCACCAGCCAGATAGTTCTGCTGGTTTTCGGTGTTTGTATCAAATGGAACCGGCTCATAGCTCATGCCGTTTGAACGGAAGAAATCAGCCAGGTTCAGCTCGGTTGTTGTACCGGTCTGGATACAAACGGTTGCACCGTCGATTTCCTTAGCAGACGTCACACCCAAAGATTTTTTAACCATGAAGCCCTGACCATCATAGTAGTTCACACCAACAAATGTGAACTTCAGGTCGACGTCACGTGAAAATGTCCAAGTTGTATTACGAGCCAATACATCGATTTCACCAGATGCAAGCGCGGTAAAGCGTGTCTTGCTGGTCAATGGAACGTACTTAACAGCATCGGAGTCGCCGAGAACTGCAGCAGCAACAGCGCGGCAGATATCTACGTCAAATCCAACCCACTTGCCGTTCGCATCCGGAGCAGCAAAACCGACCACACCAGTGTTTACACCGCAAGCCAGTTCGCCTTTTGCTTTGACGTCATCGAGCGTCGCAGCGGACGCCATACCTGCTGCAAGACTTGCAACAGTTAGCGCGCCAATAAATGTCGTTTTTTTCATGTTTACCTCTTCCTGATTTTCTACCCGTTACAGGCAGTTCTTCCGGCTGATTTTAGCCGGGGGCGATAGTTTCAAGGGGGTGGTCCCCTCGATAGCGTTGATATTGCGTGGATTCATCGCGAATCGTCAAGTGTTTGATCACAAAAACTGACACATAACCTAAGGTAATCTCATAAAATCAGGCGAATCCCTAAGATATTCGAAACTCAAGCTTTTTTTTGAGACAAACGGAAAAATGATTCGGCACTAATAAACGATTCTAGCTTTATTGTATCCCTTACACTTTCTTCTTCATCTTCCCCCCATTGTTCTTTTTGCCAATCCTCATCAATCCGCGACAGTTTCCAAACAACAGTAGGTGGGTAAAGTTGGTGTGCCGCTGCCAGTGCAAGAACCAAAGAACCGCTAAGTGCCACAAGGTCATGAAAGCCGGCTAATTCAAACACTGAAAACGCGTTTACTTCGGAACCCAGCCGGTCAATTGCACACCCGGATTGGGCAACATGCATGATGCCCTTACGCGTCATTAGTCGCGCCCCAAATTCTTTGTCAGCCCAATCCAAAACAGGATCCCAGGCATCTTTCTGGCGTTTCACCAATTCCACAGGGCTTTCGGCCCGATAACATATTAAATCAGCATCGCCGTAAGCAATAAGCATTTCCGCGACTTCAGCAGTTTTAGAAGATACTTTATCAATCGCCGAGTTTGCGGTTCGGGTAAATGGCATCTTCTCGGGATCAATTTTGTCTGTTTGGCTGTCCCATTCCTGCGCAATTTTCCGGGCAAGCTGCAAAGTGGGTAACACAAGACCAGCCTTGGCCGGGGTCTTTAAAGGTTTCTCATCGAGCAGCACAGTGTAACCACCGCCCGACTTTTGGACCGTCGCGCGATCCCAAAAGCGTTTATTGTTCTTCCAGTTCATTCAAAATCTTCAAACGGGTCTTCCGGCACGTCTTCAACATGCCATTCAACGCCCGCCCATGTTGCTTTCATATGTTCCGGCAAAGGAGCGGTGAAATTCATGATTGCATGGCTTATCGGATGTTCAAATCGCAGAGAACGCGCATGCAGGTGCAATTTGCGACTATAGTCACCACCAAGCTGCGCCCCCCAGCCATCGCCAAGGTTTTCCTGACCTGAACCACCATATTTTCCATCACCCACGATCGGATGCCCAATCTCAGCCATATGGGCCCGCAACTGGTGCGTGCGACCGGTGATTGGGGCCATCGCCACCCAGGATGCCCGTTGCCCAAGATTTGCAAGAACGGCATAATCCGTTGTGGCCCGTTTTGCCCCGGGGGTGATGTCAATATCCGCCGGATGAATGCAGCGCATTTTCTCACCGCCACCCTTGCCACCGCCGGACTTAATCAGCGCAAACTTAATGGTCCCCATACGCGGTTGCGGAACCCCTGCAACCGCAGCCCAATATAGTTTGCGCGTTTCACGGTGCCGAAATGCGGTGGTTAATGCCGTTGCCATCCGCTGGGTACGCGCCAACACCAATATACCAGAGGTATCTTTGTCCAATCTGTGAACAAGACGCGGTTTTTCGATCAATCCAAACTTTAGGGCTTCGGCCAATCCGTCGACATGGCGCGTTTGACCACTGCCCCCCTGACTGGCCAGCCCGGGCGGTTTGTTCAGCACGATCAGGTGATCATCACGAAACAGAACCGAAGCCCTGATCATTTCCGAATCTTCTGCACTGATCGGTTTATTCAAGTGTATCGGGGCTGCATTATCGGGCAGCGGCGGCACCCGGATTTCCTGCCCCGGAACCACGCGAGTCGATGCTTTTACCCGCCCGCCATCGACGCGGATATCGCCCTTGCGACACAGTTTTTCGACGCGCCCCTGCCCAACATTGGGAAAGTGACGGCGGAACCAGCGATCAAGGCGTTGTTCTGATTCATCAGACCCAACCGTTATCAGTTGAACCCTGCTCATCCCTGGAACCCCCGCATTACGTTGATCGCGATAAACAGTGCCATCAGGGACAGCATCACAGAGGCCAGAACATATCCGCCGGCCGCGCCAAGTCGGCCGGCCTCATACAATTTGAAGGTATCAAGGGAAAAGGCAGAAAACGTTGTAAAGCCCCCCAGTACACCGGCCAAAAGTATTGGTGTCCAACGCTCCAATCCTTTTTCTGCAAGAAGCACAAACCCCACACCCATCATAAACGAACCAAGGACGTTCACGGTTAATGTCCCCAGTGGGAACGAAACGTATTGCCCGATCAGGTATCTGCCGGAGGCACCGATCGCGCCACCTATTGCTACTTGGATAACAGTTGAAATCATGGGGCTTCTCTTTCCTGCCGGGGCGTCGTTGTCAACTGCTCTGACGCTTGGCGCGCTGCTTAACAAAGTAATCCAGTCGCTTTTTAAGCTCCCGCTCAAAACCACGTTCAACCGGTTGATAATAAACACCCCGTTTCATGTTGTCGGGAAAATAGTTCTGACCGGAAAACCCGCCCTCAGCGTCGTGGTCATAGGCGTAGCCATCGCCATACCCCTGATCTTTCATCAGCTTGGTCGGGGCGTTCAGAATGTGCTTGGGCGGCGGTTCTGAACCGAATTGCCGCGCAGCGGCCATGGCGTTTTTGTACGCAGCATAGGTGGCGTTTGATTTGGGTGCCAACGCCAGATAAGTAACCGCCTGGGCAAGGGCCAGCTCACCCTCCGGCGATCCCAGCCGTTCATAGGTTTCCCAGGCCTGCAGGCACATATGTTGTGCTTGCAAGTCTGCCAAACCAATATCTTCCACTGCCATTCGGGTAATACGCCGCGCCAAGTATCGCGGGTCTTCACCCCCGGTCAACATGCGCGCAAGCCAATAAAGCGCGGCATCTGGATCCGAGCCGCGTACGGATTTATGCAAAGCCGAAATCAAGTTGAAATGTTCATCGCCGGATTTGTCGTAATTCACTGCCCGACGCATAAGCCGAGTGGCCAACGTGTCGGTGTCAATTTTGCCTTTGATTTTCCACGCAGAAATCTGTTCGATCAGGTTCAGCAAAGCTCGGCCATCCCCATCGGCCATTTCCAACAATGCCTCTCGGGTGTCAGGGGGCAATGGCAAGGGTGCGCCAATTTCTTTTTCCGCGCGCTGTGCCAAATGTTCAAGATCTGCGAATGTCAGGCGTTTCAACACCAGAACCTGCGCCCGCGATAACAGCGCTGCATTCAGTTCAAAGCTTGGGTTTTCGGTGGTCGCACCAACCAACAAAATTGTGCCGTCTTCCATGTAGGGCAGAAAGCCGTCCTGTTGTGCCTTATTAAAACGGTGGATTTCATCAACAAACAGCAACGTTCCTTTGCCATTTTGGTGGCGAATTTTTGCGGATTCAAACACCTTTTTAAGATCAGATATCCCTGTAAAAATCGCACTAATCTGGACAAAGTGCAGATCGGTCCTATCCGCCAGCAGGCGGGCAATCGTAGTTTTTCCAACACCCGGCGGGCCCCAGAACACCAGTGACGACAGGCTGCCGGACGCCAGCATAGTTCCAAGTGGACCGTCTGCGCCCAACACTTCATCCTGACCCACGACATCTGTTAATGTCTTGGGCCGCAACCGATCCGCCAAAGGTCTGGGGCCTTTTGACGGTTCTTTGGATGCGCTGGATGAAAACAGATCGGCCATGGCCGACATGGTAGTTGGAGCGGCGTTCTTGTGAAAGGCGAAAGGGGTGCGCTGATTGGAGCGCACCCGGTGTATTGAAACTTAATGCAAATTTGATGCGAAATTCATCGACACCACCTGGTTGTCGATACCGTCAATGTCCATGACCGGACCCATGGCTGTCATATCTACGCCCACGCGTTTGGCCCAACGTGGCCAATTCGCATTCAATAAAGTCAAACATTGCGTTGCACCCACATTTCGCGCCGCTGACGCAAGCGCCATCACCAGTTGAGCATGGACGCGACGTCTGATTTTCGCAGGAACATTGCTGGCGACAAACAGGCGGGAGCTTTCCCAAACGGTTTCCCCGACCGGAGCTTCATCGTATAAAAGATTTGAAGGAATGGTATCCAGCAAACCCTTTTGGGCATCCCGGATCATGTATGAATAAATGCCACAGCGCGCCGTGCTTGGCGTCAGTCGATTGCCCGCCAAAACCTGGCCCAGGTCATCATGCACCACCACCCAGCGACTTGCCGGGGTGTCATACTGATCGTATTCCATCCCCATCGCTTCGGGCAGATCCCATTTATTTTGAACGATAAATAATTCCCGTCTGGCGCGAAACATATTCGCAAATAGCTCGCCATGGTTGTGCAAATTTTCGAAAGAAAGTGTAGTGGTCTGCATAACAGCCTCCTGCTGGTTGGTAGTAGAAATTAACCTAGCGGTAGGCGGGAACCATCAAAGCAACCGATAATCCTTGGCACGCTGAACGGCTTCGGTTGTTGTACGCGCCATCAGCCGTTGACGGGCTGAAGCCAATCGGGCCTTAAGAGCGCTATCCGAAATGCCAATCTTTGCAGCTGCCGCTGCATGCCTGTCACCTTCCGCAATATACTTCAGCGCTTCAATTTGTGGTTTGGTCAGCGTTTGCGGAGGTTCTGTCATTTCGTGAAGCCGAACAACGATGTCATGTAAAACATCAATCTCAGCGTCGTCGAAATCGCGGTCTGCTCGGGCAATACTGGCAATTGTTCGGGAACGAATTGCACCACAGGAAATTGTTACGCCATACCTCAATCCAAACTCTGCGGCTTTTTTGAAAATGCCGAACGGGTCTGGTATTTTTTTGTTACTCCACCGGGTCGAGCCAGTGGTGCAAAAGCCCCAAGCGGTCATAGGATCGCGCAGGACATATCCGTTTTCTGTATAGTGATCCGTCCAGGCCTGGTCGTAGGTTTGGAAGGACATGATCGGAGAGGTAAAACGGATGTGCAGCCCCAAAAAGAAACCCTTTGGGGACAATTCTTCCAGCTTTTTAAGTTCCAGATCAAATACATGTTTTTCGAACATACTCTTTTAAACAATCGCAAACCTGATTGGTCAACCTAAAAGTGTATTACTTAGGTTTAACTTTACCTAAGGTAATCCATCCTCCGAATAATACCAGCCTGCTGTTCATGCAAAAAAGCCCCCACTGAATTGAACAGTGAGGGCTAAAAAGCATTAAATTTCAGTGGCTTGCTATTCGGTATTTTCTGCTTCTGCAACCCGGGCTTTGTCAGTGGCGCCTTTGGCAGCCACATCTCGTTCTACAAATTCGATGATCGCCATAGGCGCCATGTCGCCGAAACGGAAACCTGCTTTCATGACGCGGACGTAACCACCCTGACGGTCCTTGTAGCGTGGGCCGAGAACGTCAAACAATTTGGCCACATACTGGTCTTGCTTCAACTGCGCTGCGGCTTGACGACGGGCGTGTAAATCGCCGCGTTTTCCGAGGGTTATCAGCTTTTCCATGATCGGACGCAGTTCTTTTGCCTTGGGCAAAGTCGTCTTGATCTGTTCATGTTCGATAAGCGAGCCGGCCATGTTGGAAAACAGGGCTTTTCGGTGCTCATGTGTGCGGTTCAGGCGGCGGTAGCCTTTCGCGTGGCGCATGGTTTTAGTCCTTTATTTTTTATACTTTGTCTGGCGACCCGTGCGTGCAGATCGCTCTCCTTGGGGCGGGATTGCCCGGACTTCTTTAAAGAATGTAACAGGATTTTCAGGCCCTGTTTAAACTTTGTAACACACGGTTACGCCAGAAATTAACTCTGGCGTAACCGAATTCCTTAGAATTGATCTTCAAATTTCTTCGCAAGATCTTCAATATTTTCCGGTGGCCATTCATCAACATCCAGACCCAGATGCAGACCCATGCCTGACAGAACCTCTTTGATCTCGTTCAACGACTTGCGACCAAAGTTTGGCGTGCGCAGCATTTCTGCTTCGGTCTTTTGGATGAGATCGCCGATGTAAACGATGTTGTCGTTCTTGAGGCAGTTTGCCGAACGTACCGACAATTCCAGTTCATCCACTTTCTTGAGCAGAAGCGGATTGAATTCCAGACCGTCATCTTCTTCCTGACGGCTGGCGCTTTCGGGTTCATCAAAGTTCACGAAGATTGACAGCTGATCCTGCAGAATGCGGGCGGCATAAGCCACCGCATCATCGGGCGTGATGGAACCATCAGTTTCCAGCTTCAGTGTCAGCTTGTCGTAATCCAGAACCTGACCTTCACGGGTTGGTTGCACATCATAGGACACTTTTTTCACTGGTGAAAAAATTGCATCCACCGGGATCAGGCCGATGGGCGCATCTTCCGGACGGTTCTTGTCGGCAGAGACATAGCCCTTGCCGGTTTCGACCGTCAGTTCGATGTACAGTTCTGCACCTTCATCCAGATGGCAGATCAGGTGATCCTTATTCAGGATCTCAATGCCTGCGCTTTCGGAAATATCACCCGCAGTCACAACAGCCGGACCTTTGGCGGAAATTGACAGGCGCTTTGGCCCATCTATTTCCATGCGGATCGCAACACCTTTCAGGTTCAGTACGATGTCAGTGACATCTTCGCGAACACCGGCAACGGACGAAAATTCATGCAGGACATTATCAATCTGCACAGCCGTAATAGCGGCACCCTGAAGCGAGCTCATTAATACGCGGCGCAGGGCGTTGCCCATGGTCAGGCCAAAGCCGCGCTCCAGCGGTTCAGCCACAACTGTGGCTTTGCGCATTGGGTCTTCACCCGGTTTCACTTCCAGTTGGTTTGGCTTAATCAGTTCAGCCCAGTTCTTATGGATCATGGTTGTCTCCTCAATTCCTGTTTCTGTGACCCATGATCTGGCCAGTGAAACACCCGAGGTTAAAATAACGAATCCGAACCGAAAATTTCCGCGGCCCGGGCAAAAAGTATCCCTTAGACGCGACGCCGCTTAGGTGGGCGACAGCCGTTATGGGCCATCGGTGTCACATCACGGATCGAGGTGATGTTAAACCCGATTGCCGCCAGCGCGCGCAGCGCACTTTCGCGTCCGCCACCTGGCCCCTGGACTTCTACTTCCAGTGTTTTCACGCCATGTTCCTGAGCCTTTTTACCGGCATCTTCGGCAGCCAGCTGGGCCGCGTAAGGTGTGGATTTCCGTGAGCCCTTAAAGCCCATGGTTCCGGCAGACGACCAGGCAATGGCATTGCCCTGCACATCTGAGATCAGGATTTTGGTGTTGTTAAAAGATGAGTTCACATGCGCCACACCAGCGGCGATGTTTTTGCGAACCTTCTTTTTGGTGCGTTTTGCTTCACGAGCCATTGATCAAGCCCCCTATTTCTTCTTACCGGCAATGGCCCGAGCGGGGCCTTTGCGGGTGCGTGCATTGGTATGGGTTCGCTGGCCACGGACCGGCAGGTTACGACGGTGGCGCAGGCCACGGTAGCACCCCAGATCCATCAGGCGTTTGATGTTCATCTGCGTATCACGACGCAGGTCACCTTCTACCATGTGGTTGGCATCAATGGTTTCGCGAATTTTCAGGACTTCGGCGTCTGAAAGTTCATTCACGCGACGGGTTGGATCAATGCCAACAGCTTCGCAAATGGATTTGGCCGATGAAGGGCCGATTCCGGTGATATAGGTTAGGGCGATTGGAACCCGCTTTGCAGTCGGGATATTTACGCCGGCAATACGTGCCACGTTTTAGCTTCCTTTTCGTTGCGGTTCCGTAGCTCCGGAACCTTTTTTCACAACGCCAAACCCGCGGGTGGTTTACCTGCGGGCCTCGCTGAATTGACAGTTTGGCAAGGTTGAGGCGCGACCCCTGATTCTCTTGCCGATTCCCGTTTGGGATGGGATGCTTTACGGGGTAATGAACAGGGCGTCAATGGTCGGAGCGGTTTTTAATGGAGGCGCTGACGCGCCATTATTTTTGTCTCACCCTGCGGGTTCGGATTTGCCCCGGGCGGGGATATTTATGGAACGATGAGAGGCAGGGGCGGGTTCAGTCCAAAACTGCGGCAATAGAAACGGCGACATCATCAATAGCGGCCAGACCATCGACGCTGCGCAGGCTGCCCTTGGCGTAGTAATATCCCAATAGCGGCGAGGTCTTTTTGTAGTATTCCATCAGCCGTTGTTTCAGGCTTTCGGCGTTATCATCCGCCCGGCGTTTAAATTCTGTGCCACCGCAAACCGTGCATTTACCGTCCGC
>VAPL010599760.1_pt1 | contig 25580 bp, 16 predicted proteins | sample 3395061 | NCBI WGS metagenome assembly VAPL01 (sample SAMN08290444, study PRJNA428436) | hydrothermal vent metagenome | isolation source: Deep-sea hydrothermal vent chimney 2 | place: Pacific Ocean: Juan De Fuca Ridge | depth 2182 m m | reverse complement strand
GTGGCACTTTTGTTTGCAAAACGGAATGTGAATATAGATACCCGGCATAAGGCTTCGATGGTTTATTTTTTCAGGATAATACGAAAGGTCGTTCCTTTGGACGATGAGGTCTTTACATAAATCTTTCCTTTATGATATTCCTGAATAATGCGTTTCGCCAATGACAGCCCCAGCCCCCAGCCACGCTTTTTACTAGTATATCCGGGATTAAAAACAGATTTTTGCCCGGTAAGCGGGATCCCTTTTCCTGTATCAATCACATCCACCACCACCTGTTTACTTTCTTCCTGCATATCGATGGTAATATTTCCAACACCATCCATGGCATCGATAGCATTTTTACAAAGATTTTCCAACACCCAGCTGAACAGAGAAACGTTTACCGGCAGGATAATTTCTTTTTCGCGAGGGAATAAAATGTTGTATTGTACTTTTCGCGGGGAACGTGGTCTCAGGTAAGCTACTGTATCATAGACTATTTTGGTCAGGTTGTCTTCGTCAAGGCTGGGTGTGGAACCGATTTTTGAGAACCTTTCGGTGATGACCTCGAGACGTTTCACGTCTTTCGTGATTTCTTCTGCTGCCTGTTTGGCATTGGCTTCATCCATTTTGATAAGCTCAACCCAGGCCATAATGGAAGAGAGTGGCGTTCCTATCTGGTGAGCGGTTTCTTTGGCCATCCCAGCCCACACACGGTTTTGCTCCGATCTCCTTGAGGCGCTGAAAAGCAGATAAGCAATGAAAAGGAAAAAACTGATAACCAGAATTTGCGCTACCGGAAACCACTTCATTCTTGTTAATAAGTTAGAATCCTTATAAAAGATAAAAGCCTTCCCCTGTTCCGGAAAATTTATTTCAATAGGCTTATTCTGGTTTTTCATCTCCCGCAGCATTTTACTTGCGAAAATTGGGTTACTCATGCGCACATCATTAAGATTGCCAAACTGTAAGATGTTGGTTTGCGTACTGTCGGTAACAATGACCGGAACATTGGAGGAGTTAGCAGTAATTTCCGACATAAAGACCGAGATGTAATCGTTTAGCACATCCTGTAACTGGTTAAAAACCAATGAGTTTTTATAATATAATTTAGTTCCCGTTTTGGGAATGGGGATTGGCGGATAAACCGAAAAATCTTCTTTTAATTTCCCTTTCAGGTAAAGAGAGGAACTGTCAGGTTCCGGATAAAGGTTTCTGAAAAAAATGATTTTTCCTTTTTCGTTGGTTATGATAACCGGGATATCATGGTTTCGGTAAATAATGTTCAGATAAAAAGTAAGTTCATCCGAAGTGTTATTTTTGCGAAGCATACGTTTATAAACATCGGCCAGTAGCTCAACCTTTTGACGTTCCGAATTTCGGAGTTGGCGAAAAAAAGCATCTGTATATTTCACCAGGCGCAATTTCCGGTGTACAGCATCTGCCCACAAGCGAACATTTCGGCGCTCAGCCTGGGCAAATTTAGCCACCAGCATATTGGTATAAAACAAAGAAGCTGCTATGATGAGTATTCCCAAAATTGCGAGAGTAATCTTCCAACGTTTCTTTTTTGAATAAAGCTCCACAGTAAAAATTTAAGTTCCAAAAATACGAACTCTTATTGGGATACGAAAAAACCAATGTATTATTGCCTGCCTTTCTCTGTATCTAAACAAAAAGGCGCACGACACATCGTACGCCTTAATAAATATTTTACACCTTGTTGTTAAAGTACAAGTACCCGGTCCAGCATATTCTGAATCAGATTTTTCATACTGTTTTTGTAGTTGGGATTAAATTCATCGGTAACACGGTTGGCAATTACGTCGCAAACCGTCATAGCTTCGTGGCCTAGCATGGCTGATAGGGAGTAGAGTGCTGATGTTTCCATCTCAAAGTTGGTGATTTTCTGTCCGTGATATTCAAATTTTCCGGCACGTTCGATAATACTTTTATCGTGCACTTTGAGCCTTAGTTCACGACCCTGAGGAGCGTAAAAACCCGGTGCGGTCAGCGTGATGCCTTTTCGCCAGCCGGTGGATAATTTTTCAATTAAATAGTCGGAGCCTTTAATTCCATAAGGGCGGGGTAATCTTTCGTCCCAGTTCATGTAGTCAATGAAGGAGTCTGTAAGCTCCTGCTGAAGCACATGGGGACCATCTTCATAAAAATAAGCCAGACCATCCAATCCCAAAGCATACTCCGAAACGAGATAGGACTGAACCACACCAATATCTGCCTGAAGCGCACCGGTGGTGCCAATGCGAATCAGGTTAAGCGAAGTTTTAGCCTCTTTGGGCTTCCTGGTTTTAAAATCAATGTTAAACAGCGCATCCAGTTCGTTTACAACAATTTCTATATTATCCGGTCCCATTCCGGTGGACAAAACAGTAAGGCGCTTGCCTTTGTAAGTTCCTGTAAAAGTATTTATCTCACGGTTTTGACCAGCAAACTCAATGGTGTCGAAATATTTGGAGATCATTTTGGCACGACCAGGGTCGCCTACCAAAAAAATGGTTTCGGCCACATCGCCCGGGTTGAGTTTCACATGGTAGATACTTCCATCGGTATTCAATACTAATTCTGCACTTTTTAATTCCATCTTCGTGTCTTTATCATTTACCTTTGCAAAGTTATAATATTAAACACATGAAAGCAGAAATAATTAATATCGGAGATGAGTTACTGATTGGGCAGGTTGTAAACACCAATGCTTCATGGATGGCTGCACAGCTGAACAAAGCTGGTATCTCCGTAGTACAAACCACCACCATTGCCGATGACGATAAAGCTATTAAAGACACATTGGATCAAGCTTTTAAAAGAGCAAGTGCTGTGCTTATCTCGGGCGGATTGGGACCCACTAAAGATGATATTACTAAAAAGACGTTGGCCGAATATTTTGATTCAAAACTTGTTTTTCATGAACCTACTTATGAGCAGATAAAAAAATTATTTTCAGCCCGAAAATTTCCAGTTACGGAAGATAACCGTCAGCAAGCCATAATTCCGGAGAAATGTAAGCCGCTGTTCAACAAAAATGGCACGGCTCCGGGTATGTGGTTCGAACAAGATGGAAGGGTAGCGGTTTCTATGCCCGGTGTCCCTTTTGAAATGAAAGATATGATGCGGGAACAGGTCATCCCGGCGCTTGTCAGCTATTTTAAGATGGAAACCATCGTACACAAAACTGTTATGACCACGGGAATACCCGAATCTTTGCTGGCCGAACAAATAAAAGAGTGGGAGAATAACCTGCCTTCATATATCAAACTTGCCTATTTACCACGACCCGGTATTGTCAGGCTCCGGCTGTCGGGGGGAGGAAAAGACCGTCAAGAACTGGAAACAGAAATTCAAAAGCAGGTGGAAAAACTTAAGATCCTTATTCCGGAAATTATTTTTGGCTACGATGATGTTAGTCTCGAAGAGGTTATAGGACAGCTGTTGCTGAAAAACAAAAAAACCGTATCCACCGCCGAGAGTTGTACCGGAGGTTACATTGCTCATCTAATCACCAGTATTCCGGGAAGTTCTGGCTACTTTGAAGGAGCTGTAATTTCCTATTCAAACCGTATTAAATCGGAATTGCTGTCTGTATCTTCCAAAATGCTGGAAAAGTATGGAGCAGTAAGCCGTGAAGTTGTAATGGCAATGGCAGAAGGGGCAAGGGAAAAACTAAAGACCGACTATTGTCTTGCTGTTTCGGGTATCGCAGGACCGGATGGAGGAACGGAAGAGAAACCTGTGGGAATGGTGTGGCTGGCACTGGCGGGTGCCGAAGGAACGAAAGCCAGGCTATTTCATTTTGGTGAACACAGGGGTAGAAATATAAGGCGCTCAGCGCTTGCTGCACTCAATATGCTGAGGTTGGCGTTAGAGGCATAGCCCTGTCCAACACAGGTCTTGCCGTACTTTCATTATTTGGTATTCACTTTTTTTATCATTTCGGTAAATTCGACAATCAGCTCGGGCTTTTCTTCAAAGCGGTTGCCCACAACGATAATATCGGCTCCGGCTCTGAGGCTTTCTTTTGCTGCTTTGGCTGTCCGGATGCCGCCACCCACAAGTAACGGAACGCCAATAGAATCTTTCACAAACCGTATCATTTCGGAAGGGACAGGTGTTTTAGCGCCGCTGCCTGCATCCATAAAAATAAGCCGCAGACCCAGCATCTCACCTGCCATAGCCGTACAGGCGGCAATGTCTTTTTTATCGTTGGGAATAGGGAAGGAGTTGCTCATGTAACTCACCGAAGTGGGTTTTCCGCTGTCGATGAGCATGTAACCCGTTGGCATGGTCTCTATTCCGCTCAGTTTTACATAAGGAGCAGCAATCACATGCATGCCAATAAGCATGTCGGGATTTCGTCCTGAAATGAGGGAGAGGAAAAGCATGGCATCTGCATTTCGGCTAACCTGATAAGTGTTTCCCGGAAACAATATCACCGGAATATCACTGTTCTCTTTCAGTATCCGTATGCAATGATAAAGGCTGTCGCTGGTGAGTAAACTTCCACCTATAAAGAAAAAGTCAACACCGGCATTTTGTGCAATACCGGCAATTTTCTCATGCTGGCTATCTGTCTGTTTGTCCGGATCGACAAGAACAGCCATCTGTTTTTGCGATTTTTGGAAAAGGTCAATTATCTTCATGTGTGGTCATTTCTTTCGATGAAAGCCAACCCGTATGGTAAGCCTGATGTTCACAACAAAAATAGGGAAAATGTGTAACATTGAAATGGAAAATGATACCAATTATCCGGTCCCGGGTATTCTTTTCCACAAGCACACGCTCCGTAGAGCTATTGTTAGCATTTATACTTTTGTTAATTCTTTGTTAATTCTTTATTTTTTTTAACCATGTACTTTGGTAGTCCAATACTGATCCTCAGTTTTTTACAAATACTTCCCCATATATTGTTAATAATTGTTAAATAAAAACAAGGAGACCAGCTTCTTTTAGTACCGAAAGGCCATATATTCGTCCCTTATTTTTTATCCATAAATAATAAGAATTATGAAGTTAATTTTACGTTTTTCTCTATTCATGCTGGCGATGTTTAGCCTGAATATTGCTGGTTACTCGCAAGGGGTAACCACCGCAGCATTAAAAGGTCAGGTTGTCGATCAAAACGGCAAACCCCTGTTTGCTGCAACTGTTTTAGCGGTACATACACCAACAGGAACACAATACGGAACCATTACATCAGAGGATGGCCTGTTTAATTTCCAGAATATGAAAATCGGTGGCCCTTACACGGTAAGGATTAGCTCCGTCGGTTATAAAACAGAAGAAGTAAAAGGGTTATACCTCGACTTAAATAAAACTGCTGATATTAAGGTTGTATTGACAGAGGCATCTGTAAACATTGGCGAAGTGGTAATTAAAGGCAATACCGGTAGCACAATAAATGCTGGCAGAACCGGTGCCATGACCAATATCAGCCATAAGGCTATTGAGGATATGCCTACCATTAAGCGTAGCCTGAAGGATATAACACGACTTACCCCGGAATCTGATGGGAATAGTTTTGGTGGGCATAACAACCGTTACAACAACTTTTCTTTAGATGGTTCTATTTTTAACAACTCCTTTGGCCTTGGTGACGCCACTCCGGGTGGCCAGACGGATGCTCAGCCTGTTTCCCTTGATGCAATAGCACAGGTGCAGGTTTCTCTTGCCCCGTTTGATGTACGCGAAGGTGGTTTCACCGGAGCAGGTATCAATGCTGTTACCAAATCGGGAACTAACACATTTAAAGGAAGTGTTTATACCTACTTCAGGAACAAAAGTATGGTTGGGACAAAGGTTGGCGACATTTCGGTTCCCAATACCAATTTTAATACACAGCAGTATGGTGTGAGCTTAGGTGGCCCTATTATCAAAAACAAGCTTTTCTTCTTTGTAAACTATGAAGGTGAAAAACGCGATGAATTGGCCCACAGCTGGGTAGCTTACAACGACCAAAACAAAGGACAATCCAATGTTACTACCGTTCCGGAAGACAGTATTCGTATGGTTCAGGAACGTTACAAAAACTACTGGGGATACAATACGGGAGCATACCAGGGCTATACCCATCACAAGAAAAATTATAAATTCCTGGCTAAAATCGACTGGAATATATCCAAAAATAATAACTTAACCGTTCGTTACAACATGCTGAATGCCTGGAAAGATGTTTTGCCTCATGCAACCGCCATCATTGGCCGTGGCCCCACCAGCTACCGTTTGCCATTTCAAAACTCTTCGTACCGTATTTTTAACAAAATTCAGTCGGTTGTAGCCGAGTTAAACTCTATTTTTTCCAACAAAGTGGCCAACAAATTCATCACTGGCTATACTGCTTTTCGTGATTACCGCGTACCTCATTCAAAACCATTCCCGGTAGTGGATATCTTTAACCAAAATGGTCAGCTGGCTATTACTGCCGGATCCGAGATGTTCTCAACTCACAATATTTTAAACCAGGATGTCTTTCAGCTTTCCGACAACCTGACCATATACTCTAACAAGCACACCATTACAGGTGGTGTGAGTTTCGACTATTTTAGTTTCGAGAACTCTTTTAACCTGTTTTACTATCCCTGGGATAAGTTCTTTAGTGTTAAGAGCTTCTTGGCAAATGACTCCATCACCGGAGTTAATTTTAATAAACAGGTCAGAGATTCTCAGAAAAAACCTTATCAGACGTCATACGTAAAAGTAGGCCAGCTGGCATTGTATATTCAGGATGAGTGGCATATTAATGATCGTTTCAACCTCACTTACGGACTGCGTGTTGACGTTCCTATGTATTTTAATAAAATCCCTCAATCTGCTGCTACTGATTTGGTGAAAAATTTTGATGGTTGGGTTGATAAAAACGGGAGTCCGGTGAAAGTTAATTCCACCCAATGGCCAAAATCAAAAATTCTCTGGTCGCCACGTATAGGTTTCAACTGGGATATTAAAGGTGACAAGACCATCCAGCTCAGAGGTGGAACAGGTATTTTCAGTGGGCGTATTCCTTTTGTCTGGTTAGGCAATCAGGCAACCAACACAGGCATCAATCCGGGATACACTTATCAGGTAAATGCAACGGTCGATAATTTTCACTGGCCACAAGTTTGGAAAAACGATTTGGCTATTGATATGGATTTGGGTAATAGATGGATGGTTACAGTTGAAACCATATACTCTAAGAACATTTATGGTATCATCCATCACAATTATAACATGAAGCCTCCTACCGGACATTTGACCGGGACGGGTGATACCCGTGCCATGTTTACAGGATTCAACGAGGTGAATATTTACTCGTCCAGCCCGGGAGCCATTGGATTTTTGGATGCCGGCACAATTGTGATGGGTAATTCAAGAAGAGGCGGACAGTTCAACTTTACTACAAAAGTCACCAAATCATGGGATTTCGGTTTGAGTGTAATGGCTGCCTATACTTACCTCGATTCCAAAGATGTAACTTCTCTCATCTCTAAAATTGCTGCTAATGCTTTCCAAAGTAGACCCATTGTTGGTAATCCCAACCGTTCCATGTATTCATGGTCGAGTTTTGGACTGAAACATCGTATCATTGCCAGCGCTTCTTATAGTATTTCCTACGGACGGATGGCCTCCTCTTTCTCTTTTTTCTATGAAGCAGGAAAAGGGAATCGCTATTCTTATGTGTATGCAGGTGACCTGAATCAGGATGCTATCAGAAATAATGACCTGTTATATGTTCCCGATAATCAGAATGATATACATTTTGGAACTGTGGATGCTAACGGAAATGGAGTTACGGCCCCGAATGCTGCAGCACAATGGACGGCCTTGAATGCTTTCATCAATCAGGATCCTTATTTGAGTACCCGCCGTGGTAAATATGCCCAGCGCAATGGCGCTATGTTGCCATGGTACAGCCAGCTGGACTTTAAATTTATACAGGATTTCCACTTATCCAAAAACAACAAGCATAAATTTCAGGTCTCACTGGATATTTTAAATCTGGGGAACCTGATAAATTCCAATTGGGGTATTCGTAGATTTACCACCACCAATAAACCAATTTCAGTTACCGGTGTGGACAAAAATGGTGTTCCCTATTTTAAATTTGATACAAATCTGAAAAATTCTTATGTGAATGATGTCTCTTTACGTTCCAAATGGCAAATGCAATTGGGATTGAGGTATATCTTCAATTAGAGGTATTAATACTTACTGAAAAGAAGGCTGTCCGCTTTGCGGACAGCCTTCTTTTTGTTTTCTAGTCAGCCATTAAGTGTATCTCTGGCAGGTTGTTCTCCAGTAGAGACTGCTTCCGTTTTACTTAAAAAACATAAAACAAAGGTAATCTTCTTAGACCTATTTATAAAGGAGCAATCATCCGTACAATTTTCAGGCCATTCGATTGTTAATCGTGTCGTAACGATTCCACCGGATCCTGTCTGGCGGCTTTTTTTGCAGGCAGATATCCGAAGATAATGCCAACAGCCGTAGCCACGCCAAAAGCCAACAGAATAGACCAAAACGAGACAATGGTAAGAATACCGGTGGTCAGTGTGATGACCTTGGCCATAATTACCCCGAGCAGAACACCGAGGACACCTCCAGTGATGCTGATAAAAGTAGATTCGGCAAGAAACTGGAATACAATATCTTTTTGGGTGGCGCCCGTGGTGCGGCGCACACCAATTTCGCGGATACGTTCCATCACCGAAGCCAGCATGATGTTCATAATGCCAATGCCGCCTACAAGCAACGAGATACCGGCGATGGCCCCCAGCACGATGTTGAAGATGTCTTTGGTCTTTTGTTCCTGTTTCAACAACAGCTCCGGAATTTTTATTTCAAAATTTTGAGTATTTTGATGTCTGCGTAGCAATATTTTTTTGATAACCTGTGCCGTCGGTAGTAGTTGACTGCTCTTTTTCACCTGAACCACAATCTTATCTAGCTGGTTGTTGTTTTGCCCGTTTATTCCTCTGTTTCCGTTGCTAAAAACTGTTACCGAGCCACCCACAATCACAATTTGTCCTCCTCCACCCAAAAGTGAAGTCTGATTAATTAGTGACCGGTCTTTATAACGTAACAAGATGGTCTTCAATGGGGTAAAAATACTGCTGTTATAATCGGAGATACCCATATTTTCTGCTTTCTTATTCACTTGCAGGCTCTTAATAACACCAATGACCTGAAGCCAAATGTTGCCTGCTTTGAGCTGTTTGCCCAACGGGTCTTCATCGGGGAAAAGCTTTGTGGCCACCTCAGGGCCGATAATGCAGACAGGCTTACCATTTACAGCCTGCTGTGCAGTGAAGAAGATACCGTTTTTTACCGACAAATTAAAAATTCGGAAAAAGGCTGGACTTATACCGTTGAGTTGAGCCGACATCTTTTTTCCATTGCGTGAAGTTTGGATATTATACACGATCTCAGGACTTACTCGCTCAATGGTGGGAAGAATCTTTTGAATATTTTCCGCATCTTTTAACGAAAGGCCGGGGACAAACTTCTTTTGCCCTGTTTTTCCCTCTTTCTTGTCGTCGCTGCTACTGCTACTACTTTTGTTATCCGCGTTGTTTGTCGGTAAAATCACAATATTGTTTACCCCGACCATTTTGATTTGCTCCAGAATTTCCTGCCTGGCGCCGTTGCCAATGGCCATCATGGCAATGACAGCAGCCACCCCGAAAATAATGCCCAGCGCCGTAAGAACAGAACGCGACTTATTCAGGAAAACAGCTTCCAGCGAGATGGATAAGATTTGCAGATAACGTTCCACTCAAATAAATATTAATGCCTTAAAACAAAAAGGCTAAGGTATGAAGTTTCTGTAGATAGGGATGGGAACTTTTGCTGAAGCATCTCCGGAATTTAACTAAGTGAAGCAGAAACCATTTTGTTTCAGGTGTTTTTAATGTTCGCCGGAAAGATATTTTTCAATATGTACCAAAAGGTCTGATTTTTTTATGGGTTTGCTCAGGTATTCATCACAGCCCGCATCCAGCGCACGCTCTTTCTCTTCCGCTGTGGCATAAGCAGTAGTGGCGATAATGGGAATATGAGGATAAAGTTTTTTTATTTTCACCGTAGCTTCGCTACCAGACATAACCGGCATTTTCAAATCCATTAATATCAGGTCGTAGGTGTTCTTTTGTACCATTTCGACTGCCTCTTTTCCGTTGTAGGCGCGGTCAACCCTACCCATGTTTTCTTTTAGCAGGACATCAAGATAGAGGTAGTTGGTTTCATCATCTTCTGCAATAAGAATGTTCAGCTCTTTCCAATTCCTGGGTTCTGGTTTATGTGATGTTGCCTTGATGAAAGTTGTAGGGGGCTCATATGGCAGGCTGAAATAAAACCGAGAGCCTTTTCCCGGTAGCGAAGAAACGCCTATGGTTCCACCCATCATGCCCACCAGCTCTTTGGCAATATTTAGTCCGAGGCCTGTACCACGGATAGCAGAACTTATTGCCATGCGGCCTCTGAAAAAAGCCTCAAAAATATGCTGTTGTTCCTTTTTGGGAATACCCATCCCTGAATCTTCCACAAAGAAAAGGATGTTGTTGTTGTGCTTTTCAAAACCCAATTTCACACAGCCTTTTTCTGTGTATTTTATGGCATTGGAAGTGAAGTTGGCTAACACCTGCTTAATCTTATCAGCATCGGCCTCCATTATCATGTCACCGTCCTTCTCCGGAAGTTGGATTTGAAGTCCCAGATTTTTTTTCATTTCGGGAAGGTCGAACATGAAGAAAACCTGGTTTATCAGGTCGGCCGGAGAAAAGGTGATTTTATTAACAGGCAGCCTCTCACTTTGCAGACGTGAGAGAAAAATAACATTATCGATAAGGCTCATCAGCTGCCCCGCACTGTTGTTTACAATTTTTGCATAATTTACTTTTTCTTTCGGGGTGGCATCCAGCATGAGCTCGGAAAAGCCCATAACGGCATTCATTGGGGTGCGGATTTCATGGTTCATGTTAGCCAGGAAAGCCGATTTCAGCCGAATGCTTTCTTCGGCGGATTCTTTGGCCGCTCTGAGTTCTCGCTCAGCAGCTTTTCGCTCACTAATATCATTCATAATACCAATCAGGTATTCCACTTTGCCGTTTTTATCCGTTACCGGAGTGATAACCTCTTCCACTTCATACAGCGTTCCATCTTTTCGTCTGTCGTTGAACTCACCGGTCCAAACCTGACCTGATTTTAAGATTTTGTGTACTCTTTCATAGAAAGTTTTATCTTGCTTTCCCGTCCCCACAAGGTCTATTGTAAATTTTCCTACAGCCTCTTCTTCTGAATAGCCTGAAAGTCTGCTAAAAGCCTTGTTAACCCATTCTATCTCCCCATCGGCATTGGTGATTATAATAGCATTGGCAGCGGAATTAAGAGCCTTGTCACGAAGCAGAAGTTTTCTCTCGGCTTCTTTACGAAATGTTATATCACGGACAATGGAAAGACTTCCTGTAATTTTTCCCTCCGTATCGTAAGTGGAAGTAGGATTTAGCTCAACAGGGACTTTTTTGCCATTTTTGTGGATGAGTTCCAATTCAAAAATAGGAATAGTGTCAGCCAGCTTACCTTTGTGAAATTTGGTAAGGGCAAAGTCAACATATTCGGGAGAGATGTAGTTTATAAATTCATTGCCGATAACTTCTTCCGGAGTGTAGCCGGAAATTTCCTTCACCACCGGATTCACATAGGTTATCCTTCCCTGTAAATCGTAAGTAAGAATCATGTCAATGGAAACTTCAGCCAGCGAACGGTATTTATCTTCGCTTTCGCGGAGGGCTTTTTCCATCTCCTGTCGCTGGGAGATATCCTGAAAGACAACAGCCCGCAATGTTTCCCCATTGATATCGATATAATTAGTCGCAGCAACTTCTACCGGAAGTAAGGTTCCATCCTTTTTGAAGACCTCGATATCATACGGCTTTACATATTCTTTTTTAATATTTTTATTGATAATTTGAATGTATTTGGGGCTTGCCAGTTTTTTAATAATGTTTTTACCAATAAGTTCTTCTGCCGAATAACCCAACATGTGGAGTATAGTCTGGTTCACATCAACAGCAATTCCATTTTTGTGGATGATAATTCCTTCTTTGGTAATTTGCGAGAATCTTCTTAGCCTGGCTTCGCTCTCTTTAAGCGCTTTTTCCGTTTTTTTCCGATCGGTTATGTCGCGGGCAACAGCCAGTCGGCCAATAGTATTTCCTTCAGCATCAAACAAGGAGGTAACATTCAACTCCACGGGAATTTTTTTTCCGCTTTTATGAATCAATTCTACTTCATAAAGCGGAATATGCTCTCCGGAGATACCACTTTTAAACTTTTCGATAGTTGATTGAACATACTCAGGCACAATGAACTCCCAGAAGTTTCTATGAAGTATCTCATCGGCAGAATAACCTGACATTTTTTTAATAACAGGGCTGAGATAGGTCAGTTTCCCGTCAATATCAAAAGTAAAAATAAGATCTGAAGAAGTTTCTGCCAACGAACGGTATTTATTTTCACTCGCGCGAAGAGCCTGTTCGGTGTTAACCAAATCAGTGATGTCTGTAATTGTTCCTACATACCCCATAAACTTACCGTTGTGAATTTCGGGAATAGCATGGCCGAGTACCCAACGGAAAGTTCCATCATCTCTTTTAATACGAATCATCTCTTTGGAAAAGACTTTTGAGGACATATTATTCGTCCACCGTTCCAATAGCTCCTCTTTTTCACTTGGAGGCAAAATATCAGACCAGCCTTTACTCGTGGATCTTTCGAATGAAACCCCAGTTATCTCTGTCCAACGAGGATTTACATAAGTAGTTTTGCCTTTAGCATCTGTCCTGAAAACACCTGTTGACGAGTTATTAGCCAATGTCTCAAAGAGTTGTCGGCCCTCTTTTAATGCTTCCTCTGCTTTTTTCAGATGCGTAATGTCACGGATTTCACTTAGAATATAATCATTCCCTTGCAGTGTAATCAACTGTGCAGAAAGCAACCCGGTAATAATACGCCCGCCCTTAGTCCGTAAGTGAGATTCCATATCTTTAACAAAGCCCTTTTTTCTGAGAGCATTTATCATTTTCTTACGCTCGTAAGGATTCACCCATACTCTTAATTCCAGCGAAGTTTTCCCCAATAATTCTTTTTTTGTATAGCCTAATATTCCTTTAAAACTATCATTGGTTTCTATATATTTTCCCGAAATAAATTCGGTGATAGCTAATAAATCCGAACTGGTTTCAAAAATAGAACGGTACTTTTCTTCGCTTTCACGAAGGAGTTTTTCCGTTTTCTTTGCCTCGGTGATATCGTGAACAATTGAATAAAGTAAAGGCTTCCCTTTGTGATTTACTTTCCCACTGTAAACTTCCACAGTTTTTATACTTCCATCAGCAAGGCGGTGCTCAAAAACAAAATAACTCTTCTTGTCACTATCGGCACTTGTCAGCGCCTGTTCTATCTCCTCAGCCTTTAATAAATTAATTTGCTTAACTGTCATTCTTGTAAATTCGCTGTATGTATAACCATAAAACCGGCAGGCAGCCGGATTGACATCTTCAATTTGGCCGGTTTTCGGGTCAATCAAAAACATGATGGAATGACTTTCTGTAAACAGTGTTTTAAATTCATTTTCTTCTCTGCTCAAAAACTTAATTTCATCTTCGCGAATGTGCAGATAAGTCGTAATCCGTCTTTTCCATTCTGTTTGTGAGAAAGGGGTGAAGATAACATCATCAATGTATGCCGGAAAGTCAATATCAGCATTAGCAATTGCTTTCATGGAGGTAAGAAGCAAAACCGGTAAAAAGTACTGGTTCTCTTTTTTTAAATCCGACAAGGCAGCACCCTGTTTGCTGGCTGTTTCTTCGTCAACGATAATAATATCTGCCAAAACGGCCTCTTCCGGAGAGAAAGAGGAAGAAACTTTAGTTTGAATATCTAATCCTGAATTCGTTATAAATTTTAGAAGTGCCCAACGTTTAGTGTTTTCCAAAATGGAAAAGTAAGCTTTATAAGTTCTCATGTTTTCTCCATAAGTTGTACTTATAAAAACAGCTGGTCTTTAATAGCCCTGCGTTTTAAAAGTATCTGGAAAAATACGAAAAAAAATGGTAAAAACAGAATGTTTTTTCTTTTTCTTAAAAAAACAGAGTATCAGTAACGGTCAGATGGTTTGGGGTTCAGGATAAACTTTAGCGAAAACAGTGCCTTTAACTACGCGTAAACCATTCATGGCAAGGGCTTTCATTTCATCTTCGCCGGGATAAACATGGACGGGTGCCAGCCGATGCACATAAGAGATAATCTGGTTAACGAAATATTTATCGTGGGCAATGCCACCTGTGATAAGGATGCCATCGATTTCATATTTCAAAACAGCACCCATAGCACCCACCTCTTTGGCAACCTGGTAAGCCATTGCATCATAAATTAGCTTGGCTTTTTCGTCACCGGCAGCAGCGCGTTGTTCTATTTCATAAGCGCTGTTGGTTCCGAGATAAGCTACCAGACCACCATCGCCTTTAATCATCTTTTCAACCTGCTGGAGGGTGTATTTTCCACTGTAACAGAGCCTTGCCAAATCACCTACAGGTAGTGTTCCTGAACGTTCGGGCGAAAACGGACCATCGCCATCAAGTCCCTGATTTACATCTACTACACGGCCTTTTTTGTGGGCGCCAACGGTAATACCCCCGCCAAGATGAACAACAATCAGGTTCAGCTCTTCGTATTTTCGAAGAATGGATTTGGCATGTTGCCGGGCAACGGCTTTTTGATTCAGCGCATGAAAAATGGAACGCCTGGGTAGAAGCGGATGGCCGGAAATACGTGCCAAATCGTCCAACTCGTCCACCACAACCGGATTGGTGATATAAGCTTTGGCATCGGGAAGCGAGCAGGCAATGTCGTGGGCAATAAGTCCGCCCAGGTTGCTGGCATGTTCGCCATACCGGCAGGCACGCAAATCCTCCAACATTTTTTGGTTCACCTCAAAAACACCCGATTCTACAGGTTGGAGAAGGCCACCACGCCCCATCACAACACGAATTAAATCGAGCCGGATATCTGCCGATTCCAGCTCCTTGAGGATAAGCTGTTTACGAAATTCAAACTGTTCAGTAATGATTTTGAAAGGAGCTAACTCTTTGGCCGAATGGCGAATGGTTTGAATAAAGACAGGATTGGTACCGATATATACTGCAATTTTTGTTGAAGTGGAGCCGGGGTTAATGGCCAGTATCCTGATTTCTTCGTTCATGATTTTTAGCGGTTTTATGCCTCCTGTTTTTTTCAGGGCGGCAAAAGTACAATTAATTGGCTAAAATGGCGGCGAGGGCAATGGAATAAAGTTTTGTCTTTATACTGTCGCCACGCGACGAAAGTACGGCCGGCACTTTGGCGCCTACAACAATGGCCCCCTGCTCGCCTCCGGCCAGCTTGGTGTTGGCTTTGTAAAACACATTGCCTGATTCAATATTCGGGAAAACCAGACAATCGGCATCGCCGGCCACCGGACTGTTTATCTTTTTTATCTCTGCACTCTCTTTGTCAATGGCCACATCCAGCGCAAGCGGACCTTCTACCAGCGCTCCGGTTATCTGCCCACGGTCGGCCATTTTCGAAATAAGGGCAGCATCAACACAGGCAGGCATTTTAGGCATCACTTGCTCGGTAGCTGCCAGAACGGCTACTTTAGGTAATTTATTTCCAAGGGCATGCGCCACGTTGATAAGATAGTTGGTAATGGCAATTTTTTCTTTCAATTCGGGCAGCGGGATGATAGCTACATCGCCTACAACCAGTAATTTGTGATAAACAGGGTTTTCTGTAACCGTTACATGACTCAGGATAGCACCCGGGGTCATAAGGCCGTTTTCTTTGTTCAGAATGGCGCGCATATATTTGTCGGTACTCACCAGCCCTTTCATGAGCATGTCGCCACGGCCTTCGTTGATAAGTGCTACCGCCCTACGTGCAGCTTGCATCTCTTCCGGCTCATGTACAATCTCAAATTTGCTGATGTCAATATTTTCCCGGGTACAGACTGTGGCGATGACTGCTTTATCGCCCACCAGTGTTGCTTCAATGATTCCCAGGTCAACAGCCTGGCTGACGGCGCCAATGGTATGGGCATCGTTGGCATAGGCTGCCACGAGCCGTTTGCTTTTTTGTGCCTTTAGCACAGTGAAAAGGTCATCTAATTTCTTTATCATTTTTGGCTGTATTTATCCATGTGAAAGTTTTCACAAAAATAGGATAAAATCCGGTTTGTGTGGATAAAAATTCCGGAGTAGGTTCCCGTCAGCAAAAGATTACAGCACAATTCTTTGGGATTCTAATTCCTACACACAAAAGTTAACAATGATTGCCGGTAGATTTTACCCAAACAGCTCCCGCAACAGGTCTTCGGTTTTGTTCAGCCCGACCACCTCAATTTTATAGCGTTTTGTGTCAAGACCTTTCAGATTAAATTTGGAGATGATGATTTTTTCAAATCCCAGTTTGTCGGCTTCGAGAATTCGGTTTTCCACATGGGTCACTGCTCTGATTTCTCCCGAAAGGCCTATTTCAGCTGCAAAGCATACATTGTTTTCAATGGCAATATCCTCGGAGGAGGAGAGAATGGCAGCTACAACTGCCAGGTCGATGGCAGGATCGTCCACACGTATTCCCCCGGCAATGTTCAGAAAAACATCTTTTGTCCCCAGCTTAAACCCACTGCGTTTTTCCAGCACGGCCAACAGCATACTCAAGCGGCGCAGGTCGAAACCGGTGGAGGAGCGTTGCGGTGTTCCGTATGCTGCATTGGTAATAAGAGCCTGCGTCTCTACCAGCATGGGACGCTGGCCTTCAATCATGGCGGCAATAGCTACACCGCTGGTAGCTTCATCACGTTGAGAGAGCAACACTTCACTAGGATTGCTCACCTCACGCAGTCCGCCAGTGTGCATCTCGAAAATTCCTAGCTCAGAAGTGGAGCCAAAGCGGTTTTTCATAGATCGTAAAATTCGGAAACCATAATGACGGTCGCCTTCAAATTGCAGTACCGTATCCACCATGTGTTCCAGCACCTTCGGACCGGCAAGGTTACCATCTTTGGTGATGTGGCCGATGAGCAACACCGGGACATGGGTGGTTTTGGCAAAGCGCATCAGCTCGCCGGCAGTTTCACGAATTTGTGAAATACTCCCCGGAGACGATTCCAGCGTATCAGTGTAAAGTGTCTGAATAGAATCGATAATCAGAATATCCGGCTCCACTGCATCGATTTGTTTAAAGATGTCGGTGGTGAATGTTTCATTGAGAATAAAACAGGAGTCATTTGCTATCCCAATGCGATCAGCACGCATTTTTATCTGTTGTTGGCTCTCTTCGCCCGTAACGTACAAGATGCGTAATCCACTCATATTCAAGGCTGTCTGCAACAAAAGTGTAGATTTTCCGATGCCTGGTTCTCCGCCGATGAGAACCACCGAACCACTGACCAGTCCACCGCCAAGTACGCGGTTCAGCTCTCCGTTGCGGGTGTCGATACGTTCCTCTTTTTCGGAAGTTATCTGTCTGATGAGAACCGGTTTGGGCTTCTTTTCCCCTTTTTTAATGCCGCGTTTTTTATCGTCAGTCTTGCTTACGACCTCTTCCACAAAAGTGTTCCATTCGCCACAGGCCGGACATTTTCCTAACCATTTGGAGGTCTGGTATCCACAGTTCTGACAGAAGTAGCTTGTTTTTGTTTTTGCCATGTTACAAAATTAGCAAAAATGGGGATTGGAAGAAGATTACAGCCATACGATGGTCGAACAGTTGTTATGCGTTAGTCAGGACGAGACTTTCCATATTGTCGTTCTTTCCAATCACAGAAGTTTTATCTTTGCAAAAAACTTTAAATAGAAAATTGATGCAGCAGTTGAGTGAACAGGAGATCGTCAGGCGCAAAGCTTTGGACGAGTTGAAGAAGTTGGGTATCAACCCTTACCCACAGGCAGCGTACAAAGTAAGCACCTATGCAAAAGAAATTTTGGAGCAGTTTCCGAAGGACAACGACCTTTTCAGGGAGGTGAGTCTGGCGGGACGAATTATGAGCCGCAGGATTATGGGAGCTGCTTCTTTTAGCGAGCTTATGGACTCCACTGGCCGGATTCAGCTTTATTTTAAGCGTGATGATGTTTGCCCTGGCGAAGATAAAACCATGTATAACACGGTGTTCAAACGACTGCTGGACATTGGCGATTTTATCGGGATTAAAGGATTCGTCTTTACCACCAAAATGGGTGAAATAACGGTGCATGTTACAGCGTTTACAGTTTTGGCAAAGTCGCTGCGTCCTTTGCCGATTGTGAAAGAGAAAGATGGCAAAGTTTATGATGCCTTTACCGATCCCGACCAGCGATACCGTCAGCGTTACGTGGACTTAGTGGTCAATGAGCAGGTACGCGACATTTTTGTGAAGCGGGCACAGGTGCTGCGTTCCATGCGCGAATTTCTGAACGAGAAAGGCTATCTTGAGGTGGAAACACCTATTTTGCAGCCCATACCCGGTGGTGCTGCTGCACGCCCGTTCATTACCCATCATAATGCGTTGGATATGCCGCTCTATTTGCGTATTGCCAACGAACTTTACCTGAAACGGCTGATAGTAGGCGGATATGAAGGTGTTTTTGAGTTTGCCAAAGATTTCCGCAACGAAGGCATGGACAGGTTTCACAACCCGGAGTTTACACAGATGGAGATGTACGTGGCCTACAAAGATTACCTGTGGATGATGGAAACCACCGAAACCATGGTGGAGAAAATAGTCCGCGACCTGCATGGCACAACCAAAATCCAGGTAGGAGAAAACATCATTGACTTTAAAGCCCCTTTCAAGCGCATCAGTATTTTGGATTCCATTAAAGAAAATACCGGCATAGACGTGAGCGAAATGGATGAAAGCGGGCTACGTGAAGTGTGTAAGAAGCTGGAGCTGGAAACTGATCCTACAATGGGAAAAGGAAAGCTTATTGATGAAATTTTCGGTGAGAAATGTGAAGGTAACTACCTGCAGCCTACGTTTATTACTGACTATCCAGTGGAGATGTCACCATTGTGCAAACGACACCGCGACAATCCTGAGCTTACCGAACGCTTCGAGCTGATGGTCAATGGCAAAGAGCTGGCCAATGCTTATACTGAGCTGAACGACCCTATTGACCAGCGACAACGTTTTGAAGAACAGGTAAGGCTGGCCGAGAAAGGCGACGACGAGGCCATGTACATTGATTATGATTTTCTACGTGCACTGGAATATGGGATGCCTCCCACTTCGGGCATGGGCATAGGTATAGACCGGCTGGTGATGCTGCTGACTAACCAGCCTTCCATTCAGGAAGTGTTGCTCTTCCCGCAAATGCGTCCTGAAAAACCGGCTAAAACCTATGACACCGAAGACTTTGTGGCGGCAGGTATTGATACGGCCTGGGCAGAACACATGATAAAAGCCGGGTTCTCCAAACCCGAAGATCTCGCCGAAATGAAAGCCACGGCCATACAACAAAAGCTCAACGGCTACCGCAAAAAAAACAAGCTCAACATTCCAGCCGTTCAACTGGAAGAAATCGTACAGTGGCAGAAGAGGTTGTAAGGATGTTGTAATGGGATATGTTGGATGGGAAATATGGGATCAGCGTAAGTAAAAAAAAATAACAATTCTTTGTTAATATCTTCTTTGCCGGATAATTCGGGAAAGCTATTTATTTCTTTATTTTTAACTTTAATATATGGGCATGCTATTTTTTTGAAATAACAACAACTATGGTTATGAAAAACAGATACCTTTTCAGACTTTTTCTACTAATAATTATATCCTTTCCACTCATAACCGTCAATGCGCAAAATGTAGTTCCAAAAAATAACTTTTCACCCTACTGGGAGGTTAGTATTAATAGCGGTAGCAGTCTTTTTTTTGGCGATATCAAAGAAAAACCCTTTTTCCCTCTGAGCAAGAACAACAACGAATGGCGACTCGGGGGCGGACTTATTGCCGGACATCAGTTTACACCCGTTTTCGGCTTACGCGGACAGATATTATACGGTCAGTTGGCTGGTACCAAACGGTCGCTAAATCGTTATTTTGAGGGGGATTATATTGAGTTCAACTTAAACACTACCATCAATTTGAATAATCTTTTTGGCAAAAAACGATCGGACCGCTTTGTCAGTACATACCTGCTTGTGGGTGTCGGCATTACGAATTACAATTCGACTTTTTACACCCTGTCCACAGGGGCAAAAATCGGGTACATCGGTTTCGGGAGCGGGTCGGGTATAAAAGGCCGGACACTGGAAGGTATTCTTACCGGTGGTGTCGGCGTAAATTTCCGGGTTAACGATAATTTTATTGTCAACATTGAAACAGCCAACCGCATTATGAATTCAGATGAAATGGATGGGTGGGTAAAGAACTTTAAATATGATATGTACAACTATACCTCTTTGGGACTGACCTACAGGTTTGGTGGAAGAAAAGCAAGATCCGGCCCTAAAACACCTGTTCTGCATCATAATATTCAGGAAGTCCCACCTGGGAAACTAGCACCAGGGAAAGAGAAAAAACCCTGTACGGTGGAAATGCAGCCGGTGATGCCTCCCGCCACCTCCAATATGACAAAAATGAAGGCTGCCACCGAAAAACAACATCCGGTTGTTGTGGCGGTGCAACACCCACAACAGCACGTTACAAAAACTTACGTGGCTACACCTGCCCCCAGGCCTTTGCTTGAATACAGCGTGCAGATCCGTGCTAAATATGGACAGCGCATACCTGTTGAATGGATTGGTAAAAAATATGGCTTGCCACAAAATGAAATAAGAGAAGACAAACACAACGGCTACTACATTTACACCATCGGGTCGTATCAGAATTATAAGCTGGCACGCACGCGTCGCGATCAGCTGCGAAATCGTTATGGAATAAGCGATGCTTTTGTGGTGGCTTTTAAAAATGGCTATCGTTTGGATAAATTGCCGTAATTTGTATTAAAATTTAAAAAAATGTGGCATAGCAACTGGGATTATAATCCGGAGACAGACAAGCTACCAAAGAACATAACCATTATCATCGTGATTGCTTCCATCGCGGCAGCAGTTTACCTCTCCATGGTTTTGGTATAACTGATTCTTCGGGTTGCACGGTGTGTCAGCACAGAAGACAAGCCCAAATGAGCAGGGGATTGTCCTCAAAATATTATTTGGCCGAAATAATAGAATACTTATGCTCCGGCATAAAGAATGTTTTGTGTACTTTTGTCGTTTGAAAATATAATTAAGACTATCATGAACACATTTTTTTTACAGCAGGCAGGATGGATTGGTACTCCGGAAATTGTTCTCATCGTTTTGGCCATAGTTCTTCTTTTTGGTGGACGTAAAATTCCCGAATTGATGCGTGGTATAGGCAAAGGCGTGAAAGAATTTAAAGAAGGTATCAACGAAGAACCGGCTAAAAAGGGAGATAAAACCGAAAATACCTCCGGTGAAAAAAAATAGGTATTCCGAAATAGCGGTTTCTTTTGCGGTATAACCCAGGCTTACCGTCTGTTTTTATTTAAAAAAACAGCCTTCTGATAATATTTTTTAACGGTTGTTGTTGTTATTATTGAGTTTGTATTGAAATTACAGTCATCCGAATCAGGAAGAGGAAAAAGAATAATGAAAAGAATAATCATCGCAACCATTGTCTCCGTTTTGACGCTTTGTCAACCCCGGGTGTTTAGCCAAAACACGCCAAAGATAGAAGCACAGGACACCATCCTACAACAAGCCGACACCATCCATCTTCCCTCAGACAGCGTGCTGACCGAGGATAGCCTGGAAAAAGATTTACCCTCTTTCCGTGATACAATAATCTTGCCCAAGTCACTGAGCATAATGGGCCGCATTAACGACAGCATTCATAAAACAAGAGACTTCCACGGACATTTGCTTATCAGCGACTCACCACTTGTGCATGCGCTTGATAGTCTTGCTTATGTGAAATTTTATAAAAGAGGCTTCCTGCTGATGGATTCGGCTTCTATGAGGAAGTCGAAATTCAAGCCCGAACAAATTCCGACCTATCCTGATTCGGTTTATGCCAAGCGTATTGCCGCTTTAAATGTGGAAACACCTATTGAGCTGGTTTACAATAAACCGGTTAAGGCCTTTATTCATTTGTATGCGGATAAAAGACGGTTACTAACCGAAAAAGTTCTCGGACTATCCGAGATATATTTCCCTATGATTGAGCAGGTTTTGGATCGTTTCAACATGCCGCTTGAGCTGAAATATCTTGCCGTAGTTGAGTCGGCACTAAACCCCGCTGCAGGCTCCAACAAAGGGGCCAAAGGGCTGTGGCAGTTTATGTACGGTACAGGGAAAGTATATGGGCTCAAAGTTACTTCACTGGTCGATGATCGTTACGATCCTTATAAAGCCACAGTGGCAGCCTGCGAACATCTGAAAGATTTGTACGACATATACGGAAACTGGTCGTTGGCTCTTGCTGCATACAATTCCGGGGCAGGTAATGTGAACAGAGCGATCAGAAGAGCGGGCGGAGCAAAAAACTATTGGGCTATATGGCCCTTTCTGCCCCGTGAAACCAGAGGTTATATTCCGGCCTTTATCGCTGTGGATTATATTATGAACTATGCCCCGGAACACAACCTCTTTCCTATGCGACCCGGTATCTTTTATTATGATATTGATACGGTTACAGTTGACCAGGTACTGTCGTTTGGCCAGCTTCATGAGCTGCTTGGAATACCGTTGGACGAGTTAAAGTTTTTAAATCCGCAGTTTAAAATGGGGATTATCCCTGCCGTTAACGGCAAGACATACGTCTTACGTATTCCCCGCCAGTTTGCCGATGATTTTTTGAACAACGAAAAAGCACTGTATGCATTCAAGACAAAAAAAGGGCTGGCACGTGACAAGATGCTGGCCGAGATAAAGAAAATCGGAAACAGAAATATTGTTTATGTACGCCGTGGGGATAATCTGGGAACTATCGCCAGGCGAAATCATGTGTATATAAGCCAGCTCATGCGTTGGAATGGTTTGCGCAGTTCACGTATTTACCCCAGACAAAAGCTTATTGTATATGGAGCGGGGAGCCGGAAGTTTTACCAAAAGGCTTCTACCCCCATTGCCCGTTCTAAATCTATTCATGTAGTTCGCTCCGGCGAAAACCTTGGCCTTATTGCCAGAAGATACCGTTGTACTACCACCGACCTGAAAGAATGGAACAACCTGAGATCATCCCGGATTTATCCCGGCCAGAAACTTTATGTGTATAAGCCGGTGGACAAATCTAAATACACTGTGAAATCGGGTAAGTATGTTTATCATGTAATCAAGCCCGGCGACACATTATGGGATATTGCCAAAGAGTACGATGGGGTTACCGTGGAACAAATCAAAAGGCTTAACAACATTCGCAACTCGCATCATTTGCGTCCTGGACAAAGAATTAAAATTGCCACAGTCAGTTAGTGACAGTGGCTCCGTCAGGTAATATTTTTATCTCCAAATAAAATATGAACCGCGTAATTACGTTATTCGAGTAGAACTATAAAAGATTCAAAATGACAAAAACAGGTATTTTCTATTTTTTCATGTTGGCGCTGTTGGTTCCTTCTGTTTTTACTTCCTGCTCCAACGTCACAAGTAGTAGCGGAAAGCCGATGTCTATTGGCAGTACAGCTGAAGTACTGGTGATTATTCAAAATGAAGCACAGTGGGAAAATCAGATTGGACAGTCCATAAAGAAATACCTTGCCGCCGATATTTATGGTTTTCCTCAGGCAGAACCGGTTTTTAAACTGCTGCACATAAAAATGGCAAATTTTAATAACCTTTTCCGTAAACAACGAAATATTCTCATCGTAAAGATTGACCCGAAAGTAAAAGAGCCTAAAATTACGGTCACCCATGACAGATGGTCTGCTCCCCAACTTATTTTTACCATTACTGCCCCCTCTCCCGCTGTTTTTGCGAAAGTTTTTACAGCAAAGAAGGATTATTTTATTGAAAAATATCTTTCCTCTGAACGCCAGCGGATTTTGAAAATATTTCAGTCTTCTCTCGATGATAAGATTATGAAGTCTATAAAGAATAATTTTTCATTTACTTTGGCTGTACCTACCGGTTTTTATGTGGCAAAAACTACTCCTAACTTTATGTGGATTCGTCATGAAGCCAACCGTTACAGTCAGGGAATCATAATAATTTCTGTCCCTTATAAAGACACTGCTCAATTTTCGCGTGATCGGATTCTTTCACAAGTCCAGATGTTCCAGTTACGCGAAGTCCCGGGTCCTACCAGAGGATCCTATATGTCGCTGGACAGGAAGTTTGTTATCCCTAAGGATTCGCTGGTAACAGATTTCCCAACCCACTATGCTGTTGAAATTCGCGGACTCTGGCGTGTGGAACACGATTTTATGGGTGGGCCTTTTGTCAGCTACACTTTCCTGGACAAAAACACCAACCAGATAATAACACTGTTTGGATACGTCTATTATCCCAACCATCAAAAACGCGACCTGCTGCTGCAGGTAGAGTCTATTCTCTATTCCGTAAAGTTTAATAAGGCTGATAAGAAATAGCATGAAATAAGTCTTTTTATTCTTGCGGCAACTGTTAAAAGCCCATAGCTTTTCCGGATGCCGTCCCCCCAAGTATTCAGATTGAGATTTGAAACCTTTGAAACCGGATACCAAATTCGAGAATGCCAACAACAATAAGATTAATCTTTTATACCAATTTACATCAATAATTCAGGGACGTTACCGGTATTAGATTTCCATCCGTTATTTTATCTACAATTAATTACGTAATTTTGGGCATCCGCAGCTTGAATAGTGGAGTGGTCTTCTTATTTTTTAAAATGATATAAAAATGAAAACAATTAAACTATCGCTTTTAGTACTTTTTTTATTTGCCATATTCGGCATTCTAAATGCACAAAATATTACTATACTTCACACGAATGATATCCACTCGCGAATTAACGGAGACGGCCCCCAGGCCGATTACACCCCGCTTATTATCAACAACGGCAGTGGCGTACTGGGTGGCTTTGCCCGCCTCGCTACTTTGCTGAAACAGCAGAAGGCAAAAAATCCTAATGGCACATTAATTTTAGATGCAGGAGACTTTTTTATGGGATCTCTGTTTAATCCTACCGAGCCCGAGCTCGGTTTTCAGTTGTCATTAATGAAAGCCATGGGATTTGAATTCACCACTATTGGCAATCATGAATTTGATTACGGGCCTAATGCCCTAGCCGATGCCATTAATGCAGCGAAAAAGCATGGCGGACTACCTCAGATTATTTCTTCAAATTTAGTTCCCGACCCCAACTCTTCCAAAGACAATAAGCTGGCAAAACTGTTTGAGAATAAAACTATTTTACCCTACACAATTGTTGACGTGAAAGGAGTTAAAATCGGAATTATTGGAATATTGGGCAAAGATGCCGCTGATGTGGCTCCCCTGAAAGCTCCTGTACAAGTTGAAAAGCAAATAAAAACCGTAAGAAGGATGGCCAAAATGCTTAAAAAGGAGAAACATGTTGATTTGGTTATCTG
>VAPL010146210.1_pt1 | contig 25627 bp, 19 predicted proteins | sample 3395061 | NCBI WGS metagenome assembly VAPL01 (sample SAMN08290444, study PRJNA428436) | hydrothermal vent metagenome | isolation source: Deep-sea hydrothermal vent chimney 2 | place: Pacific Ocean: Juan De Fuca Ridge | depth 2182 m m | reverse complement strand
TTTTCCATCGCCTGACTGTGCAGTTAGCTTAAAATTTAATGTATTTGATTTTTTATTACCGCCCGAAAAATTTATATTGGAAATGTGTAAACCCAGATAAGGTAGCTTAAAATTAGCATTGCGCATTTGAACATTGCTGGTGATTTTAGGCTGCGCTAAAGTGCCTGATGCCATCAATGACAAATCGAAGTTACCCGTTAAGTCTTGTACGTTAGGGTATAATGTTTCAAATATACTTAGATCGTGCATATTGAGTTTAAGCTTGGCTGATAATTTATTTTGTGTCGTATTGATATTATCTAGCTTAAATTGCGCCTGTAATTTATCTTCTGGGCTGATAGTGACATTAGCTGTGGCGCTTAATCGTTGGTTAATTAGTTTTAGACTTGCACTAGCAGATTGAAAGTGTTGTTTTTCAATTTTCCCTTCTAATAATGGATAATCGATTGTTCCTGCGGTAAGTGCCAGTTGAGAGTTTATTGATAAATTCTCAGAAGTTTTAAATTTTATTTTTGCACTGGCGTCTAGCTTACTATTGAGTTTCATATCCTCAGGCAACCATGAGTGTAATGTATTTAAAGGAATTTTAGTTAGGCGAATGTTGCTTACCCATTCGTTCGATTGGTGTTGTAAATTGGCACACAGTTGAGACTTGTTACTGCTTAAACATAATTTATTTAGATTAAAATCTTTATTTTTTATGCTAAATTTAGTCGGGGTAACAAGACTCCAATTATTTAATTCTTTGCTAGTAATATCAATTTGTGAAATATGACCGTGCCACAAATTTTTTGAGGACAGTCCAATAATAGTTGTTTTAGCCTTGAGTAAATTACTGTTTAGTGTTGCTGTTATCCGCGAGTGATTACCCGTTATATTAAAATTAGAAATAGTATAATCACCATAGCTAAGTTCATCAGCCGATATGTCAATATTCACTTTTTTCCAATTAAATAGTGCAATGCCCAAGTTTGATTTAAAATGTTTAACTTTATAATCTTTAAATTGAATATTCTTAGCCGTTATTGTCGCATGGAGTAGTGGGCTATCTTGATTACCTAAGATGTAACCACTGGAATATAAAGTTCCTTTAGTTTTGGGGTAGAGCTCCTCTAAATTATTACTACTGACATCCCATTTTATGTTTAATTTGGATGAGATTTGTCCATGAATTTTTATTTTTGAATTAGCTGAATTGAATTTTAAGGCCGTAATATTTATTTTATTTTCATCCCAATACAATGCACCATTACCCGAGACAGGATAACCGCGTAAGCTACCTGACAATTTATTGAGTGTGGTGTTTATTTTTAATATATTATTTTCAACATTACCACGGTTTGTTATTGAAGCCGATATATTGCCTTGCCAATCTTTAAATAATCGTCCAGGGTTTATATTTTTTGAACCAATTTCTGTTTGCCATGTTAGTTTTGGTACCCACGTTAATTTAGCTTTGGCATGAATATTTGTACTAGATTTATCGCTTTTACCTTTTGTATTATGTTCATAAATATCAAAAGACTTAATGGTCATATTTTGAATTGTTGCGCTAGCACGTAATTTTGCAATAATCGTATACTTTGGAGCAAACGGTAGTGGTTGATCACCTGCTAGTTCAATTTGAAAGTTTTCAAGATTACCCTTGAGCCAACCATTACCAACATTCGATTGCACGGTGGCTTTGCCTGTTAATGGCCAGCGTAAATTTTTCCACTGCAGCGCCAGAGCAATATCACCCGTAATTGATTTCGATGCATGCCAATCACCGCGTAAAGTCACTAGGCTATTACTATCAGGTATCTTTAAAGTGATTGCATCAATTTGGATGTGATTATAATTCAGTGCTGTTAGATTAAATTGACTTTCCACTAGCCCGTATTTGGGGTGTTTAATCTTGGCTTTTCCGGTTAGCTTGGCACTGGATAAATCGCCTTTTGCACTAAACTGCAATTTACCGGAGATTTCCGGCCAGTTTGTTGTTAATGTTGTACTATTAAAGTTATCCAGTGATACTTCGCCACGCCAGCGCAGTGTCGTTAATAAATCATCGATAGTCAGGCTTAATCTAGCATTAATATCACCACGAAGCTGTTGCTTGATAACGCTGTGTTGTACATCACCTTCGATAAACCCTGAACCAAAAAAATGTTTTTTTATCGTGGTTTCAGAATTTTGTGAAGCCAAACTCCAGTTAACTTTTAGCTCATGAGAATAGTGGGAATTTGTTTTAATTTTACCGGTAAGGTTAATTTTAAAGTCATCAGAAGCAACTTCAAGTTGTTTAATAGTAATGTTATTAGCAAAAAAATTAGCAACTAGGTTTATTTTTTTAAGTTTTGTTGTTTTATTTGTTTGCACTAAAATGAAATCATCTACTTCGATTAATTCTAAGTTAATACGCCATGGTAGGTAAACTTGAGGAAGGCTTATTTGTGTTCGTGGTTTTACGGTATTTTTGTTGTTGTTATCGTTTAAAGTGATTTTTAAGTTATTCATTTGCAATTTATTGATACTGAGTGTAGCAAACAATAAGTCGGTAAGATTAGATTTAATACTAATTTTATCAATGGATACTGTTAAGTCGTTATTGTGGTAACGTAATTGATCAATGTTAATGCCGCTAATTAGGCTACCCGTGATTTTTTCATAGGTAATATTTTTTGGTTTGAATGATTTGGTTTGGTCTACTATAAATTGTAAACCAGATTGAGTGCTGGCTAGCCAAATAAAAAAAATTATCAAAGGTGATAATAACAAGCTTAAAATAATTAAATATTTTTTAAGGTTAACAAAGCTCATAAATCAGGACCAATAGTAATATGCAAACGCCAAGGACGATCGTTCCGACTTAATGCGTTGGCGAGATCAATTCGAACAGGACCAATGGGGGAACGCCAACGTAAGCCAATGCCTGCGCCACGCGCTAATTTGTCATTGAGATCGTTAATGGCACTACCGGCATCAATAAATATCGCCGCGCCCCATTTTTCGTTAAAGCTGTGTTCTAATTCGAGGCTGCCCTCCATTAAATATTGACCACCAACAATTTCACCTCTGTCGTTAACAGGAGCTAATGTTTCAAAACCATAGCCACGTACACTGGTTGCGCCGCCAGAAAAAAAACGTAACGATTTTGGTAGTTGTTCAAATTCATTAAGCCATGTGCCACCTAGTTTTCCTCTAGAAATTAAACGATTTGATTTACCCAGTGGATTGATGCCTTTTAGACTACCGGTTACTTGGTAAAAGTTGGCATCAGAAAAAATATCATCACTAGCACCTCGGACGCTAAAATCTAAACGTAAGCCGTCAAAAATATTAATAAAGTCGCCACCCCAGATTCGAGTCCAACTGATACTCGGTATTAATGTACGCACTCTAGATTCAGCGCTTGCAATAAAAAATACTTCTTGTTGATAATTGAGTGCGATCGACTCACGCCAAGCACCACGATTATGATTAAGGCTAGCACCAATGGTGCGCACGGTATTTTCACTTGTTTCGGTTATTCTATTTTCGATGCTGGTATTATAAATTATTTGATCGCTACGCGGGTTATACACCGGCACTCGATATTGTGCGCTAACATTGTAGCCCAGTTCTGAAACACGCGTCTCTGCTGAAATACGATGACCACTACTATTTAATAATGGTATTTCCCATCGAAGTTTAGCACGAGCGCGAGTATCCGAACCATAACCAACGCCAACACTATATCGACTATGAGTTTGTGGCGTTAGTAATACTGTTACGGGTACTTCAAGCTTAGTGGAATCTATTTTTAGTGGTGATACTTCAACAGTCCGAAAATAATCACTATCACTTAGGGATTGTTGCAATTCGAGCATGTTGCTAAAGGTGTATGGGTCTAATTTTTTAAAGGGAATATAACGTTTCAAAAATTCAGGGTTTAAAATATTTTGCTGTAATTTAACATGACCAAAGTGATAACGTTTGCCACTGACAAAATGCAATTGAATTTCGGCACTGAAATTTTCAAGATTGACAGTGACCTCATGTTTACTAAATCTGGCTTCAAAATAACCTCGTTCGGCAGCAAGCAAGGCTAATTCAGTTTTTAATGTTTCATAACGAACATGGTTAAATATTTCACCTTTGTGTATTTGCAATTTTTTTAGTAATTTAGTAAATTCATCATCTAGCACTATCTCAGGGCTCGTTTTAAAATCATATTGAGATATAATAATTGGTGATCCAAGGCTAATTTTATAGCTTGCTAGCCAATTATTTTTTTCGCTATTCGTTAAACTGGATTCGATACTCGCTTGATAATAACCATAGGGTTGTATCGCTTTGCGAATTTCTTGAGTGGCAATTTGGTGTAATAAGTGGAGCCGGCTAGGGCTGATGTTAGTAATTTTGCTTTGTTGCTCAATGCTCAAATACAATCTGATATTTTTTTCAATTTCAGAATTGACACCTTGAATGTCGACACTAACAGAAACATCGGCGAATAAAGCAGTAGAAAAAAAATAAATGAAAAGCAGAATAATATTTTTAAATCGAATCGACATGCTATTTTTAGTTTAGTCCATTTATTCTCACCTCAATAAGCATTATTTTACGGGTTTATATTAAAATTACTATTTTTAAATTAATGATCTAAACCCACCGCAATTATTGCACCGGTAACAACGCCAATAGCAGTGGCAACGCCATCCCCGTGAGAAAGATCATTGGCGACGACTCCACCAATTGCACCACCAACAATAGTTGCTGCGGTATGATCGTTCGCACCATATTCAATGTAAGTGACTGAGTTGCTAACGTGGCCGTTACTATAGCCATAACTGTGGCTTTGTGGATAATACTGGTGCCCACATTGGCTATGGTGACGGTGAACACGGTATTGATCGTGTGAACGGTAAGTGCGAACGTGTCCCCGATTCCGGTAGTTATTTGAATGCCCGTAATTATACCGTGGTGTGTGCTGTTTGTTGTAGCCTGAGTTATGGCCTCGATACTGATGTGAATTATTATAACTGCCGGCGTAACTTGTGCTAATAAACAATACGCTACTGATAGAAATAATTAACATTTTTAAAGTAAGCTTTTTCATGGCTGCTCCTGTTTCAAGTTGGTGGCGGTGATTACCATTGTGTCGTTAAATGATAGCGAGGCGTGCCTGAATGGAAGCTGAATGACACAATCAATTTGGTGTTGATATGGCGGTTTATTCGGTATTATAGCCCGCCATTTGGTATGTTTCTGGCGCGGATTAAAAGCTTAATCTATTGATAATAAAAACTAAATACTACATCTTAACCAAAAACATACCTAGGATGGCGGTTTATTAGTCATTTCAGCACGTCATTGCCGCATGCAGTTAACCTTGGAATACCGCAATCAATCTGGCTCGGTGTTTAGCAAACTACTGTTACCGCCAATTGCGGTAATATTGGTGCTGATTACTTGCTCAGTACAAAACGCTTTCAAGTAATGCGGTCCACCGGCTTTAGGTCCGGTGCCTGAGCAGCCTTGGCCACCAAAGGGTTGCACACCAACCACTGCACCAATGATGTTTCGATTTACGTAGATGTTACCAATTTTAGCGTGTTGGCAAACCAGTTCGATGTTGCTGGATATTCGGCTATGAATACCCAACGTGAGACCAAAGCCGCTGTTGTTAATATCATTAACAATTTGTATTAAATCTGACTGCGGGTAACGAATGATATGTAATACCGGCCCAAAAATTTCTTCGGGTATATTGCACAGCTGTTGAATTTCGAATATAGCAGGGTGCACAAACAAGTTGTTTGATGGGGTGTGTTGTTGCGTTAAATTAACCTCATATAAGCTGGTTGCAAAATCACTATCGGTTAAATAACGTAAATGTTGTAAAACTTTGGTTTTCGCCTTTTGATCGATTAACGGTCCAATGTCCGTGGCTAAGTAATGCGGGTCGGCGATTGTTAATTCAACTACGGCAGCTAATAATAATTCAATAATAGTCTTAGCAATATCATCTTGTAAGTATAAAAACCGCAACGAAGAACAACGTTGACCGGCACTGTTAAAAGCAGAGCTTAAAATATCAATTACGACTTGTTCGGCTAAAGCCGAGCTATCAACAATCATCGCGTTCATGCCACCGGTTTCAGCGATTAACGGCACAATCGCACCCGGGCGGGAAGTGAGTGCCTGTTTAATATTGTTGGCGCTGGCCAATGAACCGGTAAAAACCACGCCACTTAAATCAGGGTGTTGAAATAAAGCATTGCTAATATCAACGCTAGCCGCAGGTAAAAAATGTAAAACAGAATGTGGTATGCCAGCTAAGTAACACAATTCAATAATTTTACTCGCGCACAAACTGGTTTGTTGTGCTGGTTTGGCAAGCACACAATTGCCGCAAACCAAGGCGGCAGTTATTTGGCCAGTAAAAATAGCAATTGGAAAATTCCATGGACTAATACAAGCAAAAATACCCCGAGCTTGAATTTTTAAAATATTAGTTTCACCGGTTGGCCCAATTAATGATTGTGGCTCAAAAAGCGCGACAGCGTTAACTGCATAATATCGACAGAAGTCGATTGCTTCACGAATTTCAGATAGCGCATCATTAATGCAGCGTCCGGCTTCTCTAACGCAGAGTGCTGCAAGTTGATTAGAATTTTTTTCAATTAAATCAGCTAAATTAATTAGGCAATCGGTTCTTAATTTGATATCACTGGTCGACCATTTTTTAGCAGCAGTTTTGGCATATGCCATAGCGTTATTAATGTCATCAGCGTTAGCAAGCTCAAGCTGTGCAATAACATCAGAATTATTTGCTGGGTTTACAATTTTTTGCGTTGTTTTTGAATGGCAAATATCAGAAGAGCATGTGCCATTAATAATGGCTGATACAAAATAGTGCTTGTTATAAGTGTCATTAAAAATTTTGTCTAGATTATTTAACTGTTGAAAATTGGCTAAATTTATTCCAGTGGCACTTAAACGTTTTGGTTTGAATATATCCTTGGGTAGCGGGATATGGGGGTTACGATGTGAGCTATGTTGTTTTATCGTGACGATTGGATCGCAAACAATATTGGCAACATCAATTTCTGAATTTTCAATACGTTGCACAAATGAACTGTTTGCACCGTTTTCTAATAAACGTCTTACTAAATACGATAATAGCGAGTTATAACGTCCTATCGGTGCATAAACTCGACAGTTGATATTATGTTTTTTTAACAAACAGTCATAAAGCAATTCACCCATACCAAAAAGACGTTGAAACTCAAAGGGTTTATTTTTATAAGATTTTGAGTATTCAATAATCGCTGCAATAGTATGTGCATTATGCGAAGCAAATTGCGGTGTAATATACTCACAGTCAAATAACATTTGCGCACAACATAAATAAGCTAAATCAGTATTTTCTTTTCGAGTATAAACCGGATAAAAATCTAAGCCCTGTTGCTGCGCTAGTTTAATTTCGGTGTCCCAATATGCACCTTTAACCAACCGAACATTAATATTGCAAACATTTTTTTCGCTAATGTTATTTAACCACTTCAAAACAGTTAAACTACGAAATTGATAAGCTTGTACAGCGATACCCAAGTGTGGCCAATGATGTTTTACTGCAATATCATACATATAATTAAAAGCATCAAGCATGATATCAAGTCGATTAGCTTCTTCTGCATCTAAAGTAATGGCAACGTTTAATTTGATTGCAGTTTCAATTAAATCTTTCAATTTAGGATAGAGTTCAATATGTAAGTCGTGTTGTTTTGCAAATTCATAACGGCAATGTAAAGCAGATAGTTTAATTGAAACAGAGTTATTAGAATTTTCCAGTTGAGAAACAGTTTTAATGGCTGCTAAATAATCGTTAAAGTAACAATCTGCCGTGTTGCTAGTAATAGCTGCTTCGCCTAACATATCAAAAGAGAATAGGCCTTCATGGCGCACTGCATCGTCAATGGTTTCTGCGAGTACAAATTGGGTGCCCATAAAATGCATTGCTTCTTTTAATGCCGTCCGAATAATGGCTTCGCTGGATTTACCAATGAGAGCATTAATATAGTGTGTGATATTATTGGTGACATCTGATTTTAATTGCACTAATTTACCCGAGAGTAATAACCCCCAAGTAGCAGCATTAACAAATGCCGAATCACTTTCACCTAAATATTGTTGCCAATTTGTTTGGCTTAGTTTATCGCGTATCAGTTTATTCGCGGTAGCCGAATCAGGAATACGCAATAAGGCTTCGGCCAAACACATTAAAACAATGCCTTCTTCAGTTGATAAATTATATTGTCGAATGAATGCTAAAATACCTTGTTGTTCATTATGGCGAACGCGAACTTCAAGCACCAAATTAGTTGCAAGTCGTTGGATTGATTGTAAGGATAACTCAGAGCTTTTAACTGTTGATACTAAATAATCCACATAGGTATTTTCGTCCACAGCATAATTTTTTAAGATAGCTTGGCGTTCAGTAGAATAACCTTTAATCGGAAATTGAAAAATCATTAAAACTTCAAAATTGCCTCAAATAATAAGCCCATGTTAATTATAGTTTAGGACAACAAATTAATATTTTAAAACACCAAAAACTCGTTTATATTACGTTTTACCATCTGATAGGGATAAAGGAAAAATATTATGAAAATTAAACATTTTTTACTACTTTGTATTTTTAGTATCTCATCTGTTCATGCAGCCGTTCAAATTAAAACAATAAGTTATCAACTTGATGGTGTTAAGTTTAGTGGTTATTTGGCTTATGATGATAGCGTTAGTGGTAAACGCCCCGGCGTTTTGGTGATCCACGAGTGGTGGGGACATGATGATTATGTCAAAAAACGTGCGCGTATGTTAGCTGAGCAAGGTTATACTGCTTTTGCTTTGGATATGTACGGTAATGGCAAACAAGCGACGCATCCTAAAGATGCGGCTAAATTTTCGAAACAAGTGATGGCTAAATTAGACGTAGCAGAACGTCGTTTTAAAGAAGCACTTAACATTTTAAAACAACACGAAACAACCAATCCAAATAAAATAGCGGCTGTTGGTTATTGCTTTGGTGGTAGTATCGCATTGGAAATGGCGCGTCGCGGCGTGGCGTTAGATGCCGTTGCAAGTTTTCATGGCGGCATGAAAATTATAACAACCCCAAAAGCGGGAGAGATTAAAACAAAAATTTTAGTATTAAATGGAAAAAGTGACCCATTTGTAACAAAAAAACAAATCGATAATTTTAAGAAAGTAATGCAAGCTTCAAAAATTGATTATAAGTTTATTAATTATGATGGCGCGAAACACAGCTTTACAAATCCAAAAGCAACCGCAATAGGCAAGAAGTTTGGGCTTCCGCTTGAATACAATGCCAAAGCCGATAAAGCATCGTGGCAAGCAATGTTAAGATTGTTTCAATCAACATTTAAATAAGTCTTGCTCATGAGTTTTAGTTTTTTCTCTATCTGTGTTTGATGTGCAGGGTTAGTTATGGCTCTGCGTATATATTTTACTCTGGTGCTATCATTATTTTCTGTCGTGTTAGTGTTAATAACACTGGTAAGATTAAATGTTTTAAATTGCCTTTCTTTATGTACTCGAAACTTAATCTACGATTATTTCATCGAAAAATCTTGTATTAATATATGTATTATGATGAATCGCAGTGATGAGTAAACTAAAAATTCAACAGATTCACATTTATCTAAGGTGTAACTATATATGAGTTTTAGCGATATTAAATTTGGGTTTAAAAAATTAGAGTTTTTCTAAATTTAGTGTTACAGCTTGTAACAATTAGATTTTTATTAACTGATATAATCGCTTCAACAACGATGGTAAATAACTTGAACTCGAGATAAACAAATTAAGTAGTTACGTATGAATAATACTAAATCCACCGGCTACGGAAGGGGTGTAGCCTGACACTTGTGCTCGTATAGTATTTTTAAACAGTAGTAAATATTTTTCTTATCCCGAGTTCAGGTTAAATAGTAATTTTCGATAATAGTTAAAGTTTAAAAACAATTATAGTAATGAGAGCTAAGTACAGTAAATAAGGATTATCCGAAATGTACCAAAATAGTAATGTCAAATCCTCTAGAGTTATTTTTTTTGCAGCTATTGCATGGGCATTTAATACGGGTATTAATGCTGATGAGATTAATATCACAATAAAAGAACGTGGTACCGGTGTTGTGATTGAAGGGGCTTATGTCGTTATTAATGACGAACAGTTCGTAAAAAATACTAATGATAAAGGTCAGGCTAATTTTAAGGATATCAACGAAAATGATAAAATTAAAATTGTCGCACCGGGATTTCAAGACTTACTAACAGAATATACCGCAGGTAATTTAATATTCAGCCTTTATTTGTATCCACAAGTTGTGCAGGGTATCGGTTTTGAAGTTACCGAGCGACGTATTAAAGAAAAAGTTTCTAAAATTAGTTTAAGCAAATCCGAGTTAATCAATGCGCCAGGTAGTCAAGGTGATCCTTTAAAAGTAATAACGTCACTGCCCGGTATAGTTGAATCATCTGAGTCATCATCAAAAGTCTATATGCGTGGAAGTGATGAAAATGATAATAGTGTTTGGGTTAATAATGCACCAGTAGGGTATTTGTATCACTTCGGTGGTTTTCATTCGACAATTAATCCTTCATTGGTCGAAGACATAAATATATTTTTAGGTGGTTTTCCCGTTGAATACGGTGACAAACTGGGTGGTGTTATTGATGTCAAATTACGTGCGCCACGAAACGATCGTCAACGTTATAAATTTGATATTTCAACAATATCAGCATCAATGATTGCTGAGGGGCCTGTCAGTAAAGATAGTGATGATAGTTATTATGTGGCATTTCGACGAAGTTACATTGATTTATTATTTTCACCTGCACAATTAAATAAACAATTTGGTGATGATGATCCAGATGCCGATCAAATAACTACAGTGCCACGTTATTTTGATAGTCAAATGTTATACCGGCACAAATTAGATAAAGGTTATATTGATAGTTATATTTTTGCAGCAGCAGATAAATTATCAGTGGATCTTATTGCTAGTGCAAAATCTGACCCAGAGTTAGCTGGTGAAACGTTTAGTAGTCAGGAGTTTCAAACGATTGGTTTAACGCTGGTTAAACCTTGGAATGCAACAACGAATTTTGTGATGCCTCTGGCGTTGTATCACAGTAAAAATATTTTTCGCATCGGGCGTGATCCATTTGGTGATCCCTATTTTGTTAATTTTGAAGTGAATACTTTATTTTGGCAGCCAGAATTGGAGCATCGATTAAATAAAACCGATAGTGTTAGCTATGGATATTCATTGAGTCTTAGCCAAATACCGGTTGATCTCAATATCTCCCGACCACCATCCGAACGTGACATTGACTTTAATTTAACTGATTTAAAAAAATATCGACTTAAAAGCAATGTGTATCTTAGCTCTTCAGCACCTTATATAAAGTATCGAAAAAAATGGTCGGACTCGATAACTACGATTACCGGATTGCGCTATAGTGATATTCAAGTACGCCAAGGTTTACGGGAAACCCAATTGTCGCCTCGTGCAACAATTGAATATCGCTATAATCCCGATACCTTGTTAACAGCAACCTGGGGCAAGTATGTGCAGGTGCCACCCGGTGCTGAAATCGTTAATGGTTTTGGAAATCCTAATTTAAAAATAACCAAGGCTGAGCATCGTATTCTGGGCGTTGAATATAAAATAACTCCTAAATACAGTATTAAAACCGAAGTTTATGATAAACCATTAACTGATTTAGTGGTTTCGATAGATGATAATGATCCACCTGATAATTATTCGAACGAAGGTAAGGGGCGAGCTTACGGTATTGATATTTTTATTAAACGTAAAGCTGAAAAACGTCGTCTTGGGTGGCTTAGTTTTTCAGCATCAAAATCAACACGAACTGATTTACGAACAGGTATCACTCGAGATTTTTCTGGTGATATTCCGTTATCCGTAACCGCTGTGTGGGGGCAACCTTTTTCTGGTTCATGGAATAAATGGGATTGGGGTGTGAAAGCAAAGCTCAAGTCGGGCACACCGTATACTGCGGTTATCGCGCGAAATAGATTAATTTCAGGAGATCCAACATCGCGTTGGGTTGCTCAATATGCTGAATTTAATAGTGCTCGTACTCCAAATTATTTCAAAATGGACTTACGATTGACAAGAACAGTATTATTTAAAGAATCAACATTAAAATATTATTTTGATTTGCAAAATGTTACATTTTCTAAAAATATTACGGGTTATGATTATGGTAATGAATTTGAAAAAATAGACAATCCCGATAAAATTACTGGTATTGGGTTTTTTCCATTTTTTGGTGTTGAAGTTGATTTTTAAATAATTAAATAAGGCGTAGAACGATGACAGTATTTACTGATTTTATTAACATCATGCACAAAGGTGGCCCTATTATGTGGGTTATTTTTATTGCAGCGAGTATAGCAATGGTTTTGTTAGTCTGGCAGAGTAAAAATTTAATTTTCTATTTTAAATTATCAACAACAGATTTACTTAATTTATCACAACAAGAAAATTATCTTCCGCTGTTTGATAAATCAAAAATAATCAGCCCATTAGCACAGCTTCTAAATTTATTAAACTGGTCTGAAATTAAAACCAAACATGACTTTGCACGAGAAATGAATGTTCATATGGCTGATATTGCACTTAAAATAGAGGGAAGTTTACCAACTATCGCTACGATTGGTACCTTGTTACCCATGTTAGGTTTGCTTGGTACAGTAACGGGTATGATTAATGTGTTTGACGTTATCGCAATACACGGCAGCGGTAAACCAGAGGAAATGGCAAATGGTATTTCACAGGCAATGTTAACCACTGCCAGTGGTTTGATAATTGCCATTCCGGTAATTTTTATGCATCACATATTGCTGCGTCGACAAACTGTGATTATGACAAACTTGGTTCAGTCAATGCAAATGATTTTACATCATGATATTGAGGTTATTAAATCAAAAGCGGATACATCCGTTGCTGCTTCGAAATACAGTTCGAATTCAGGAGTGTAATTTATGGAATTAAATAATTTGATCGAACCGTATAAAATCCCAGAGACTAAACCAGAAATCACAATGACTCCTTTGATTGATATTATTTTTTTAATGTTAATATTTTTTATGGTGACTACAGTATTTCCAGAGAATAACGGTATGGTTATTCAAAAACCCAACGCGGAACATAGTTCAACGTTAAAATTGAAAAGTGAAATCGTTAAATTAAATAAGAGTGGTGAAATCAGTCATAAAAATACTATTTTAAGTTTTGATGATTTAAAACGCTCATTACAAAATGATTTTGATAATGATGCTAATTTATCGGTAATTATTCAAGCTGACAAAGATTCTACCACCGAATTTTTAATTAAAGTGATCGATATTTGTAAGTCTATCGGTATAAAAAACATTGGTGTAGCCACAGAAGAAAAAAGTAACTAAAACAGTATTAGTAGTATGTTACATAATAATTATTTATCAAAATTATTATCATTAAGCATTGCTGTGTTCCTTGTCGCGATACTTATTTTATCTGTGCCGTTTATCTCGGGAACAATAAAAGATGATGATATTACACCGATGCTGGTTGTTAATTCGATTGATTTTTCGAAAAAAATAATTATAAAAAAGCAAAAAATTAAAAAAACTCCAAAAAAAATACCTAAAAAGAAATTAAAATCTGTAAAGAAACCGATTAATAAACCCAAAAAAATTATCAAAAAACCAATTTTAAAGAAAAAACGTATGGTTCCGGTTGAAAAGAATTTTTCAACCAAAAATAAACGCGTTGAAAAAATTGCAAAAAATAACGACGAGCAACTTCCGGTACCTGAACCATTGTATCGTGTAACCGAAAAACCACGGTTATTACGACAAGGCATTAAAAAATATCCAGAAGATATGAAGCAGTTAGGAATAACTGCGACAGTCATTATTGATGCTTTAATTGATCGGCATGGCAAAGTTCGTAAGACAACGGTATTTAAGTCAGCGGGAAAGTCGTTTAATGATGCGGCTATTCAGGCCATTAAAGATTCAGTCTTTATTCCCGGTAAAATTGCAGGAAAACCTGTCGCGGTATTATTTCGATTACCGATTAAATTTAATTTGGAGTAATTCTATAAAAATATTATCATATTAATCTTTTTAAAGTGATGGTTTTTTTGATAAAACGTACATTCATTAAATAACCATTCCCACTTGTATTGTTTATTTAAGTTATATTTACTTATCCCAAGTTCAAATTCTTTATATCGCGGCAATTGTTTCGTTAGCGGCATTTAAAACTTTTTCTTCATCCATGGCAATGCCACTGCTATCGATGAAGCCTAAAACGTGTTGCACATATTGGGTTATAAAATCGATGTCGCTACCAACTGGAGTACCACCCGATGTGATAATCACACTTGTTACAGCGAATCAAAGTTTGAGTGACAGAATACGAGCTTATTTAACGTCCATTGCTAAAATGCAAACCGATCCGAAATTGCCGGGTGGTTGTTTCGTGTGTAGCAGCACCAGTGAAATAGGTGCTAGCTGTTTTCCTGCTGAAGCATCTAAAACTGTCACTAAGATTAATGCTTATACTAAATTAACGTTAATTGAATTTTTTAATGCTGAAAAAACGCAAGGAAATATTAGTAAAAACCAATCCGCTAGCTTGATGGCAAATTATATTATGACCATACAGTTTGGTATGGCAATGATGGCCAGTGATGGTGTTGGCATTGAAGCACTCATTGAGGTGATCAATTATTCGGTTTCGAATTTTTAAAAGCATCAACAACAAAATCAACAAAAGCCCGCACTTTTGCCGTTAGATACTGCCGGTGTGGATAAACGGCGTAGACATCGAATTTTATTTGATCATAATCATCGAGTATTATTTGCAATTCACCACTCGCAATTTCTTTTTCACAGCTTAACAATGGTAACCGTGTTATACCAAGCCCCTTGGCAACCATTGCTACCTCAATTTCAGCGCTGTTACACATAACCCGAGGATCAATAGTGACATTGGTGCGTATGCCGTTTTTATAAAAGTCCCATAATGTTGGCATTCTATATAGCATATTTATTTCTATATATTAACTAATTATACTGCACAAAAGCTACCTAAAGCAGTAGATGTCCACGTTAAAACAAGCATTGATAAAGGAGTTCGATACATGAAAATTCTTGCATTTACTGCATCAAGCAGCTCAAAATCCATTAACAAAAAGTTGGTTAATTATGCAGCCAGCCAAGTTAAAGCAGCTCAAATAGAGTTGCTTGATATTAATGATTATGAATTACCGTTATTTAGTGAAGATCGAGAAGCCGATTTAGGGCAACCTGAACTCGCAAAAGCATTTCTACAAAAAATTACTGATAGTGATGCATTAATGATCTCATTTGCAGAACATAATGGCTCGTATACTGCCGCGTATAAAAATCTTTTTGATTGGGCATCACGTATTAACTCAAAAGTATTTCAAAATAAATCCATGGTATTACTTGCGACATCACCGGGAGCCGGTGGTGCAGCTAATGTATTAGCAACGGCTATCAGTTCAGCACCCCATTTTGGGGGTGTCGTTAAAGCTAGTTTATCAATACCACGTTTTTATGATAATTTCGATTTAGAGCAAGGTCAAATTAGTCATGCCGAATTAAATTCACAATTGATTAAGGTCGTTAATAGTTTTAACTGAAATTAGTGCAGGAGCATACCATGAATAACAACATAGAAATTTTAAAACGAGACAGCCTTCCCGATGGCGGCTTTGCCGGTCTAAAAGAACACCGCTTGGTAAAAGGGGCAAGATTATTTGGCGTAAATGAAAACAATGATGGCAGTTGGCCTGGTATTGGTAATTTTGTTTATCTTGCCGATGCACGATTTAAGCCTCACGGTGAAACACACATGCATAACCATCATGAAATAGATGTTATCTCTGTGATGGTTGACGGACGGATAAAGCATGAAGGTTCATTGGAGCATGGCAAGGATTTAAACATTGATGACGTACAAGTTCAGCGTGCCGGTGGCGAAGGTTTTTCTCATAATGAAATCAACCCGGATAATAACTGGAACCGAATGATTCAAATATGGGTTTTACCGGAAGTCTCTGGACAGCCTGCAGACTATAAAGTTTATCAACCTAGAAAAGATCAACTAACTCGAATATATGGCGGTGCTGAAAATAGCGAAATTGCTTTCCCAGCAAAAACAAAAATTGATGTTGCAGTGCTAACAAAAGGCCAACGTATAGAAATTGATGAACCTTTTATAGTGTATATTACTCGTGGCACTGGCTTGGTAAATAATAAGCCGGTAACAGAAGGTGATATGATACGAGGTACGATGTTAAATTTTGAAGCCATTGGTAACGTACAATTGATAGTTATTCATACTAATCATTATTTATCGCATTGACAGCATTCATTCGTGAATATAAATCTTGAGCAAAGTACTCTGCCATTCGTTAAGCATAAAATTGCGTTAATTGCATCGAGCGTTTAATTCTAATCGATTAAAGATAAAATAAATTTGTCCGCTATATTGATAGATGAATATAATAATATGGCTAGGATATTGGGTGCACGAATTAGATGAGTTTCAACTTTTTAAGTTTCAATAATATATCAATTAAAGCTAAAATTATTAGTTTAGCTAGTTTTCTAATTGTATTAATGCTTGGTACAACTGGTTATGCATTGATAACCATGAATTCCATAGGTAAAAAGATGACAACGATTGCCGAGCAAGATATGCCTTTGACCAAAATTATTACTGAAATAACGGTTCATCAACTCGAGCAAGCAATTAATTTTGAGCGAGCATTACGCTATGGCGAAAAAATGAAAAACAATGAATTGTCAAGAGCTAATTTTAACAAAGCACTTTCAACCTTTAATCAATTAAATAAAAAAGTAGAACAAGAATTAAAGAGGGGCCAAATTGTAGCCCGAGATGCACATAAATTTTCTGGTTCGATGAAAGAACGAAACGAGTTTGAACATGTTAGTAATCTGCTCTTGGATATTGAAAATCAGCATACGATATATGATAACGATGTACGTCAGGTGTTTTTTGAGTTATCAAAAGGAAATGTACATCAAGTACAGGAGCTAGCTGAAAAAGTCGAAAAAGAGGAAGAAATAATTGATCAAAATTTGGAAAAGCTTCTCTTAGAAATTGAAAATTTTACTGAGTTATCAACTCGTGAGGCTGAGCATGATGAACAAAGAGCGTTTAAAATATTAAGTATTGCTGTGTTTGTATCGATAATTGTTGGCGTTGTTAGTGCTCTGGTGATAGCTAAAGTGGTATCAACAGGTATTAATGCTGCCGTTAACGTAGCTAAAACAGTGGCTTCAGGTGATCTTACCCAAAAGATAAACGTTTATTCAACAGATGAAATTGGGATGTTGTTTTTGGCTCTAGAAGCTATGCAAGATAAATTGAAAAATATGATTTTGAATATACAACAATCTGCTGCTGAATTAGCTGCTTCTGCAGAAGAAATGGCCGTTGTCACTGAGCAAACTAACAAAAATATTTTACAAGAAACAAGTGAAATCCAACAATCGGCAACGGCTATTCATGAAATGACTTCGGTTGTTGGGGAAGTGGCTCGAAATGCATCTTCTGCAGCTGACTCAGCCGGTAACGCTAATGATGAAGCGTTAAAAGGTAATCAAATTGTTAAACAAACGATAGCTTCAATTCAACAATTAGCGCAAACAATTGAAAATAATAATAGCGCGATTACTCAACTTGGAAATGATAGTAATAGTATTGGCAGTATTCTTGATGTAATCAAAAGTATTGCAGAACAAACTAATTTATTAGCATTAAATGCTGCAATTGAAGCTGCTCGAGCTGGAGAGCAAGGGCGTGGCTTTGCCGTTGTAGCTGATGAAGTGCGTTCGTTAGCGCAGCGCACGCAGAAGTCAACTTTAGAAATTGAAGAAATGATAGATAAATTGCAAATGGGAGTTAAAAATACAGTCCAAACAATGGAGCTAGGGCAAAAGCATGCCCAAAATAGTGTCGGACAAGCAGCTCAAGCAGGTGCCACATTAGAAGTTATAACTTCTGCAGTATCCAATATTAATGATATGAATACACAAATTGCGGCCGCAGCAGAGCAACAAACAACAGTTACAGAAGATATTAATCAAAATATCACTGAACTTAGTCAAATAGCCGAACAAAATTCAACGTCGGTAAATGAAATGTCATCAACCAGCGAAGAAGTCGCTAGAATGGCCACACACCTTCAAAATTTGACTCGCCAGTTTAGTCTTTAACTTTGATCGTTGCCTCTAATTTTTAAAAGCTGCAGTATTGATAGGTAAGGTTTACTGTTTTTTGTTAAGATTTAATAGCGCTAGTGATACTATAATGTTATTTTATCCAATGAATCGAATGTTTCTTTTGCATCGGAAATTGAATTAGGTTTATCGATTTTTTCTACAACCAATATGACAAGCAGGTTGGCTGTTGCTGAAGTGGTCATATAAATAACCCCGTCATTTCGCAGCCCCAACATTTCATCTGCTCGGCGTTGAAAAGAAAACCCTTGCGCTGTAAAGCTATTTGAAAATAATTGCAAAAACTCGCTACTGTCACCAGAGTCCGCATCTGGTTTTAAAAGTAGTATGTAATCGGAATTTGTTTTTGAGACACTATTATAGCGATACATTTTGCTTCTACTATCGTTAGCAGCTTGAAAATTACTAGGGCCAAATTGTTTTTGTTGGAATTCGATATATTGTGGAAAGTCGGATTGTATAAAAATGAAGTAAATTAAAGTTAACACTATAACGGCGGCTATGGCTTTAATCATAATTTTCACTTATCCTATTTTATGTGGTTATAAAATAATTTAGTACATAAAAAACACTAAAGCTAGGTTAATGATGTTGATTCATTAAAACTAGTTTAATTGGTTGCAAGCCCATGGATTTTTCCTGTGCTTCGCATAATGTAACTAATTCACCAAATATCCAAACATATTGATACTCCAGTGCTTTAATTGTATGTTGGGATACATCAATAAGTTGGAATGCAGTAAGTGATAATAAATCACTTGCATGCAGTAGTAAGCCGATATAGTTTGCACAGTATTTTAATTGTTCTTTGATAACCGGTATAGCTGTTGTTTGCTTTTTATCATCTTGCTGTTCGTATTCCAGTAGTTCTTTAATAATATAAGTGACATACGTTAAATTTCGCATAATTTTATTTAATTGATAAATTTTTTGAAGTGTTTTTATTAATGCGCGACAACGTTTTTGTTGCTCTAACGGCATATTTTTAACAGCTAAAATTATGCGCTGGTAAAATAGGGCGTCAACTTGTTCTAGTTGCAGATGGAGTTTATGGATTAGTTTTAATTCTTCTATTTTTACACTTTCATTATCATTTATACTTTCGTCATCTAAATAAAAATTTTTATAAGTGAAATCAATACCCGCTGTAAAATAACCGGCTGCAAGTGATTTAACGCTATAGCACATATTGGCGTTATAATAAGCTTCTGAAAGTATGCGTAGTTGAATTGCATTTTTTTTAAAATGATCACTGCCAGCGATAAGAGCTTCATAATGATCAGCATCGTATTCCATCTGTTCATTTAATTTAAATCGGGCTTGCAGGTTTTTGTTTACTTGGTTGCTATCGTATCTTTTTGCAATTTGGCCTTTTGAAACTACAGAATATAGCTCAAGTTTTTTATTACCCACTGTGTAGACCTTATAATTATTTTTATAGTATTAACTAGCTTTTAATGTGTCAGCACAGCGTTGTACTATTGCTGCAACCGATTCAATCGCTGTTATATTCTCAACACTTTTGCCTGCTTGCCAATAATCTTTGCGTCCAGTTTTATCGAGTGAAGCATGTTTTAGCTGATAGAGTGATCGTAAAGCATATAGTGTACGCATAATATGTTTGGTTTTGTTGCCTTTTAACATCCAGCGTGCAATTGCACCACATTTTAGTCCGGTTCGTTGGACATAGGGGCTATTGATTACGGCAACAGGAATTCCGGTGATGCGTTCACTGTGGACGATATCATCTGCCTGTGCATTGATAATGGCTTTTTTATAGCTGTCACTGGCTGTGCATTCAGTGCTGGCAATGAAGCGAGTCCCCATTTGCACGCCGGCATAGCCTAGTTTTAAGGCTGCTGCAAAATCAGTTTCATTCGCGACGCCTCCGGCACAGACTAATGGTAAATTTAAATCGACCAACTCATCAAATAATTGTTCGGGTGTTTTATTACCGGCATGGCCTCCGGCTTGGTTATTGACTGCAATGAGTCCATCAACGCCAGTGTCCAAAGCTTTTTTAGCCCATTTTATTTCGGTGGCATCATGATAAACGCTGCCACCTGCTTGATGGACACGTTTTACAACCCAGTCTGGTTTGCCGAGTGAGGTAATAAAAAAAGATACACCTTCTTCTAATGCGATGGCGACCCATTCTTGCATTTGCTGATGGTATTTTTTGGATGACTGTTCTATCAAGGCATTCATGCCGATGGGATTATTGGTGATTTGTCGAATTAAACGCAAACCCTCACGAAATTTGTATCCGTGAACATAGCTTAATGATAAAGGCTGCACAATACCAATACCACCAGCTTGGGAAACTGCAGCAACTAACTCAGGATTGCTGCAGGGATACATTGGGCCACAAATTAAAGGTACTTTTATGGCTAAATGCTGGCAAAATTCATGGCTTGCAGTGTTTTCAGTTTTACTGTTATTCATGGAATGAGTCCCAGTTGCCAGGTTGCACAGCTTCTTGCTACCAGATCGCCATGTTGATCTTTGATTTCCGCATAAACTTGTCGCTCTATATTGCAATCCGCTTCAAGTGTGAGTTGCTCTTGTTTAACGTGGGTAATTGCAGTTAAATGACCGCGTGCTTTTTTGAAATATTCTATCGATAACCCGGTAACGATTCCACGAACACCCGGTGGTAAGCCCGTGAGTAAGGCTAATCCTGATGTAAATTCACCTAAATTTATTAGTGCGATAGCGTGAATACAATCAAGGTGGTTACGAACTTTGCGGCGATCCGATAATTCTATATGGGAATACCCTGGTCGTAGCTCAATAATTTTAGCGCCAATGCTGCCTGTATAAGGCACGATTATTCCAAATAGCTTACTAAATAGCCATTTACCGCCCGGTAATGCCGATAAGCGCTGCCATAATTTTAGTAAGCGCTCACCAAGTGAATTGCTATTATTGTGCATATTATTCCCATCACTTGTTAGATTAAGTCCGTTAAATTATAGACTTGATATTAGCCTAAATACGGAATAAGCAGGGCGTTTAAGTTAGCAGTAGTTATTCATGTTGAATAAATACGACATTAATACTTTTTATGTTGAATATATTCAACATCACTGATCTGTATTAATGCTACCAAAGCAAATCGAACGGGCTAATAAAATCCTAAAAGCAGATTCATGTTGCTGGGTTTTGGGTGGGTTTGTTGCTTCGTGGTTTCAACGTATTCTGGTTATGGTTGGTTTTGATGTTAGTGGCAATAGCGCTTAGATCAATCTGAACATAAACTAGGCTTTAATACTGCTGCAAAAATTATTTAGCGCGTCGACTAACATTGGGATTTGTTGGTATTCTTCATTCCGGCAACAAAGATTAATTTCATCACTTATTTTAGTAATTTCTGGGAATCCAAATGGCGTGCCTAAGCTCTTTAATTTATGTGTTTCTTCTTCCAATTTATTCCATGAATGTTTCTGTTTTAATTCTAAAATGATGGACATGCGACTGGGTAGATCGGTTAAAAATTTTTCGGTTAGTTTTTGGAGCTTATTTACTTTAACGGTGGTTGGGGTGGAAGGCTTGGTGCTTGATAAATATTTGTAGAGCACTTGGTTAAAGCGCACGATGTCAATGGGTTTTGTTAAAAACTCATTTGCACCGGCATCGATGCAGCGTTCAAAATCTGATTTCATGGCGTTAGCTGTAAGTGATACGATTGGAATCTGTGTGTCGTTTAGTCGAATTTTTTCTGTGGCTTCGATACCATCCATCACGGGCATTTGCATGTCCATTAATATTAAATCAAATTTTCTTGTTTCACAAATTTTTACGGCTTGCTCGCCATTTTCAACAATGGTGATATCTGCACCGGTGTCAGTGACATACATTTCAATTAGATTTTGATTATCAACAGTGTCTTCGGCTAACAGGATATGGCCAAATAAATTTTTTGTCGGGTTTAATTGCGAATCGTTTGTTTGAGTGCTGGTGTGATCCAGAGAATAAACTAAATTATCATCCGATATTTCTCCAATACTAATATCAAAACTAAACTTGCTACCGCGCCCGGGAGTTGATTCAACTGAAATAGTACCACCCAATTTTTGAGCCAGTTGTTTGCAAATATTTAAACCCAAGCCTGAGCCACCGTATTTTCTTGTGGTGCTAGAATCGGCTTGAGTGAAGGACTCAAAAATTTTATTCTGTTGTTTGGTGGTTAATCCAATGCCGGTATCAATCACATCAAAGGTCATTTGGCCATGCTCTTTGTTGCAGGTGATGTTAACGTTTATGTCGCCCTTTTCTGTGAATTTTATTGCGTTTGAAGTAAGGTTGATGAGAATTTGTTTCAAACGAACAGGGTCTGTTTTTATTTGTTCTGGCAATGGAAAGGCATAATTAACTTTAAACCCCAAGCCTTTATCGCTGGCATTAACTAAAATGGCCGATTGGATTTCATCAAGAACTGCAAAAGGTGAAACGTTAATTTGTTCGATGTTTAATTGTCCTGCTTCAATTTTTGTGATGTCTAAAATATCATTAATTAGATGTAATAAATGTTTACTATTACGTTGAATGCTAATGAGACAGGAGTCGGCTTTTTCTTTTGGTAGTTTGGATTTTCGCAATAAATCTGAGAAACCGATTATCGCCGACAGTGGTGAGCGTATTTCGTGGCTCATGGTGGCTAAAAACATGCTTTTGGCCTGATTGGCTTGTTCGGCTAAGCGGCGTTGTTCGATGAAGGCATTTTCAGAAAGGGTAACGCGCCGGGCAACGTAAAATGTAATGACGATACCTAAAATTATCGCGATAGCACCGATAATGGAAATTAAAAATATCGAGGCATTATTCTGCGTTGAAATTTCATCAAGCTCGGCATCGGCATTGCTTTGAAAAGCATTGGATAATTGTGTTAATTTTTTTCGGACATCAAGTTGGATGGGAATGATTTCATTGGCCAATTTTTTATGGGCTTTTTTAATTCGGCCATCAAGAATATCTTCCGCGGTTTCTGCTTGTGCGTTACCACCCAGTTGGATGGCTTTTCTGGCAATTGTAAATAGCTCGATGTCTTTTAGGTGGTGCAGTCTTTTTTTGACAGTATCGTATGACGCTAAAAATTTTGAACCATAACGATCAAAGTCAGTGTATAAGTCATTTTGTAAGATTTCATCTTTCGTTTGCGCCATGCGATACAATAATAAAGCGCGGTTATTTGCGGCATCACGCATGATAAATGCATTGGCAACATCCGCTAATTCGTGAGTAACTTCGTCAACTTGTTGTTCGTTATGATGAATTTGAGTAATTGCAATTGTCATTAAACACGCTAATAAAAACAATACAATTAGGAAGCTAATAATGATTGTTAATTTATTCTTTGTAGCAGGCTTTGTGTGGCTCATAGGAGGATACCAAGCTTTGATAAATGCTGTATCGGTTTTAGTGGCTTTATCTTTAATGTGATTGTTTAGTATAGAGTCTGTTTGGTGGTTTGTAGGGTGGGCACTGCCCACCAGAAGATGCGAAATTTTTTGGTCGGTAGTTGATTACCCCGACGAGGTGTGGTTTTGGTGGGCAAGTGCCCACCTTACGACAGATTATCGGTGTAAACCTGCACGAGTTGCACGGTTTTGTTGTTCAAGTTGTTTCATGACTAATACTAAAGCATCAGAATAGGGGACGGTGCCAGCACTTCGAATGATTTCTTTACCTCGACGGCTTAGTGCAAATTTAATGAATTTATTGGCCAATTGGCTGCGTTTAGAGGATTCACGCACTAAATAAAGTGGCCGATATAATAAATAGGAGCCATTTTTAATATTGCCATAAGTTGGTTCAATGCCTTGTAATTTTAAAATTTTAACGTCGCGCTTACGGGCGCTGCTGACACCGGTGACACCAATTCCGCGGCGATTTTTAGTAATGCCTTTTTCAACTGGGCCGGATGAGCGTTCGACATATTTAGCGCCGGTAAATTTTTGATCAAAATTGGCAAAAACCAGTTCGCGTAAGGTTCGGCCAACACCCGATAAATTACCGCGTCGAACATAGAGCTCTATTTCAGAGTCGATGCCGCCTAACTCTTGCCAGTTGGTAATCTTGCCAAGGTAAATATCGCGTAATTGCGACAGACTAATGGTTTCGACCGGATTATTTTTATTAACGATAACCACCAGTGCATCCCAGGCTACTGGGACTTGCTGGGCATTTCGTTCTAGGGGGTGACGTTCTAGCGCAACCCGACAGGCACCGCCGATGTGTAATTCACCACTGGAAACTTGGCGGATGCCTTTGGTGGCTCCACCACCTTGCAGCACAATTTTAACACCCGTTTCTCGTTCATAGGCTTTTGCAAGCTCGGCCATAAAGGCCTTTTTAGTAATGCCGCAACCTGCCCAATACAGTGTATTGGATTCATCTGCGGCATAACCAGTTAGAATAGTGCTGAAAAACACCATGAATGACAATTTGATAATGAGTAAAGACCGTAACATTGTTTTCCTCGCACTCGATGATAAGTAAACTTATATTTATTGTTATTTTATATTTACATTAGGTTAATCTAATACAGCTTTTTTTTCTATAGCGATTAAATACCTAATTTAAAAGATGTTATACACCGATTTTCAAACACTTCAAGAACTGTGTTTTAATAAACAAATCAGTAAATTTTATTTTACATAATACCATCATTCGATTGGTTGCGAGCTTATCTATAGCTGCAACGCATTGCTGCTTTAGGTGAATAATATTTGATGCCATTTTGACAAATTTAAAATTTGTATCGCCAGAAAACAGCCTGTTTTGATTCTCGAAAAAATTAAACAATTGCCTTCCAGAGAGTGCGATATTTTTTGATAACCAATTGGCTTAACACAAGCTGTGATTTTGGTGGGCCGAATGCCGCCACCATACGATTGGTTTTAAAGGTTATCCAGTATGTAGGGTGGGCAACATTTAGATTTTATTTTGCAAATTACTCTTTAACTAACCCCGTTTAAGTTGTTGATAAATATAATAAAAATTAGTTGATTTTGTGTCATGGAAACTAAAATTAAAAACCCCGTGAATCACTATTATCAGTTAGCGTTTTGATAAAAAAAAATTATAAAAATCCTAAAGTTATCTAACGGTAAAGTCGATAAGGTCTATGCTTAACGTAAGTAAATGTAGCGGAGACTTGGTGGCATCCGATAATAAAATTAACGGAGAATAATAACGATGATATTAAATCTAAAAAAAATGACAAGCGCTACCGTGTTGGGGGTCGTGATAGCA
>VAPL010263876.1_pt1 | contig 25677 bp, 28 predicted proteins | sample 3395061 | NCBI WGS metagenome assembly VAPL01 (sample SAMN08290444, study PRJNA428436) | hydrothermal vent metagenome | isolation source: Deep-sea hydrothermal vent chimney 2 | place: Pacific Ocean: Juan De Fuca Ridge | depth 2182 m m | reverse complement strand
GCATGACGTCGCCGAGCGATGACCTGAACATGCTTAATACGGTCGAATATTCCGGCCCGTCGACGAACAGGATGGCGCCACCGCCGCGCAGGTAGGCCTCGATATTGCGATAGTAAACCTTCGGCAGAATCCCCCGGTCGACATAGCGGTCGAACACTATCAGGTCGAAATCACCGAGTTTTTCCTCGAACAGTTCCTGGGTCGGGAACATTATCAGGGCCAGTTCGTTGATCGGCGTCGGGTCATTAATTTCCGGCGGACGCAAGATGGTGAAGTGGACAAGATCGACCGACGGATCGGATTTAAGCAGGTTACGCCAGGTCCGCTCGCCGGCATGGGGCATACCGGAAATCAACAATACCTTCAAACGGTCACGAACGCCGTTGACGGTAGTGACGACAATATTATTTCGCGTCGACAACTCGCCGTCCAGGGCCTCGACTTCAAGTTCGATGACGTTGGGCCCGGCATGATCCAGGGTAATCTTGAAAGTGTGTTCCGGGCCTACGGCGGCGTCGAATGTTTCCTTGAGTTCGCCGTCAACGCGCAGCCGCACCCGCGCCGGCCCGCCGGCCCCGACCCGGCCTTTGTCCTCGATCCGGTAGGTCAGGCTTATGTCCTTGCCGACCAGGCCGTATCCGGGGGCCTGCACGGAAATCAGGCGGCGGTCGAGTTCCTGCCGCCGGCCGCTCAGCAGGACATGCACCGGGGCCCCGGAACGGGACCGGAACTTCCCGACATCGTGAACCTGTCCGTCCGTTATCAATATGGAACCGGCGAGACGGCCCGCTGGAACATCGGCCAGGGTCTTTTCCAGCGCCGTTATCAGCCGGGTGCCGTCTTTGCCGCCGCCGACCCGGACGACCCGGACCTCAAGGTTATCCCGCCCCGCCAGTATTTCCTTCAGCCCGGCCAGGGCTTCTTCGGTCTGGCGGGGACGCGGCGCCAGGTTCTGGCTGGCCGATTCATCGACCATGATGACGGCGATATCATCAAGCCGTTCAAGGCTTTGCTCGACCACTCGCGGGTTGAACAAGGCCACCATCAACAGGCTGGCTACGGCGGCGCGCCAGGCGGCGCCCGCCCACGATCCGCCATAAACGGACAGCGCCAGCAGGGCGACGAAGATTATTCCCAGCGCCGCCAGCAGCGGCCAGGCGAAAAGCGGCGCGAAGGCGACGGTGCCGGTCATCGCCTGAGCCTTTCGATGATCGACGGCAAATGCACCTGATCGGATTTATAATTTCCGGTCAGCACGTACATCACCAGATTAACGCCGAAACGAAAGCTCAACTCGCGTTGCCGCCGACCGCCGGGAACCAGCGCGTAAAGCGGGCGACCGGCATTATCCATGGCCCAGGCGGCGGCCCAGTCATTGCCGCCGACGATCACCGACGAAACCCCGTCATTGACCGTTTCGGCGGTGCTTTCGACCCACAGCCGACCGCCGGCCCAGCGTCCGGGGAAGGATTTCATCAAATAAAATGCCCGCCCCAGCACATGGTCGGCGGCAGCCGGGATCAAGGGCGGAATGTCCAGGCGGCGAGCCATCGGACCTAAACCGAAGCCGCCCCGGTCGCCTTGCAGGGTATCGAACAGGATCGTGCCGCCATTCTTCAGGTAGCGGTTTATGCGGTCGGCGGCCTCGTCCGAAACGGCCCTGGACGGCGTCCCCAGGGGCCAGTAGATCAGCGGATAAAATGCCAACTCGTCGGTTTCCGGGTCGATTCCCGTGGGTTCCGTCAACACCGCCGCCGTGCGGCGATTTACGATAACGCTCAAACCTTCCAGTCCGGCCCTCGATTTGGCGTCCTGCACGGCGTCGCCGGTAATGTAATAGGCCAGACTGGTTTGCAGGGCGGCGGCCGGAACGTCGGTTCCGGCCAACGCATAGGGGCTAAAAAACACCATGAACAGGGCGGCGGCGGCGGTTCCGCGCCTGAACAGGCCCTTAAGCCAGATCACCGCGGCCAGATCGACCATCGCCAGCACCAACGCCGCCAGCAGCAGCCACGGTCGAAATTCCATTTCCCGGCTATCGCCATAATAGGCGTTGCCAAATTCGCTATCGGGAAAAGCCTTTATATCGGGCAATCCGGAAGACAGGTTGAGCGCCCGGCGGTACCCCCCCTGGCTTCCTTCACCGCCGGCAGCTTTGCCATAAAATCCGGGTGGATGGGTCGGTCCGACGGTGGTTTCATCAATTTTTCCGGCCATGATGGCGGTGGCTTGCGGCGGCGGCGGGCCGGACCCGGCGAAGCCGTCCAGGGTCTGCAACGGCGACAACATCATACCGCCTTCGCCCGCCGGGTCGTCATCGATTCCCTGGGAAAGCCCGACCAGACGTTCGAGCAGGGACACCAGCAATCCCGACAGCGCCAGATTGGACCACCGGGGATCGGCCGTGGTGGCGACCAGGACCAGCCAGCCCCGGCCCTTGCGGACAGCGCTAATCAGCGGCGTGCCATCGGCCAGTCTGGCCCATACCTTTTGCCGGCCGGCGGTCTCCGGGCGGGCCAGCAATTGCCGCTTGACGGTAACCTCGGCGGGCGCCGGAATGCCGTAAAACGGGCTGTCTTCGTCGAACGGAGCCAGCCGCACCGGTTTGCTCCATGACAGCACCCCGCCCAGGGTGCGGGCGCCGCCCCGGACCGGCGCCGGCAGCAACAGGCCCTGGCCATCGCCGCCCGAGCCAGCCCGGTCGACGGCATTCGCCATGGTCGGTCCGGCAAAGCGCAGCAACACCCCGCCATTAGTCATCCATGACGTCAACAATTGCCGGTCATCCCGGCGCAATCGCCCGTAATCGGCCAGCACCAACATCGCCAGGGGCCGTCGCATAAGATCCCTGAGGGAGCCCGAGCGGACATCGCCAACCGGCTGCAAGGCGCGTTGCAAATAATACAGCGGGCTTAGCAGCGGTTGCGCGAAGGCGGCGGCATCGGTCGTCGGCTGACCGGGCGGCAGGACCAGGCCGACCGGGCGGCGAGCCCAGCGTTCATCCATCAGCAGGACCGATCCGACCGTGTTCTGGCCTTCTATTTCCAGCCGCGTCAGACGGTTCCTGAGTTCATTCGGCAATTCCAGTATCGCCTGGGTCCGTGTTTCGCCGTCCTTGAACGAAATATCGACACCGTCCAGCGGCACGCCATCGGCGTCGCGAGCCAGCAGCCGGTATTCGCCACGGCCTCGATTCCCTATGCGGGAAACCGGGAATTCCATCCTGGCGCCCCGGTCAACCGGCGGGTAAAGCACCACCGGCAGGGCTTGCGCCCGGTCGGCATAAATATTCAACGCACCGAAACCGGCAATGGAACGAACCTGATTTTCGGAAACGTCATCGCCCAGCCCATCGCTTAGCCAGACTATCTGTCCCGGCGGCAGGGCGGCCAATCGCCGCTTCAAATCCTGCAACACCGGGCCACGGTCCGTCGGCCACGGTTTCGGCAGCAGGGCGGCGGCAACCGCCGCCGCCGCCGGGGCGCTGTTCATGACCACTTGCCGCCTGACTGCGGCCTTGGCGGTGGGCGCCAGAATCACCGGCCTGCCCTCCCGCCCGGCCTGTTCAATTAATCTGGTCATGGTTTTACGGCGCTGTTTCCAGGCCTTGGCGGCGGCCCAGCCATTATCGACAATCAGGGTCAACGGCCCGGTTCCGGCCAGCTTTCCGGCGGGATTGATGACCGGATCGGCGGCGGCAAAAATAATCGCCAGCAACAGCGCCAGCCGCAACAGCACCAGCCACGGCGGCGAGTGGGTGGAAATCTCCCGGCCCGGCAGCAGCCGCAGCAGGATCATCATCGGCGGGAAGCTTAGCGTCCTGGGGGCCGGCGGCGTCAACCGCAGCAGCCACCACAGCAACGGCAGCACGGCCAGCCCGGTCAGCGCCAGGGGGTTAAGGAAGGAGAGAGCACCGATCGCCCACATGGCGGCTACCCGACCGCCCCGGCCGGGGTGTCGGCAAGCGCCAGATACAGCGCCAGCAGGGCGGTTTCTGGTGAACGGTCGGTATGATGCAGGCCGAACGTCCAGCCGACGGCGGCAACCGCATCACGCAACCCCTGGCGGTGCGCCAAAACCGCCTTTTGGTATTCTTCGCGGATGCTTTCGACCCTGCCGAACAGCGCCTGGCCCTCTTGTTCCAGGCCCTTGAACAGCACCCGTCCGCTAAATGGCAGAGACTCTTCCGCCGGGTCCAGCACCTGCAACAGATGTCCCCGCACCCCGACTGCGGCATAACCGCCAATGATCCGCGTTAAATCTTCCAGGGGAGTCAGGAAATCGCCGATCAATACCACCTGGCCATGGCGCGGCAATGATTGACCGCCCAGGGTTGGCCCGTCGGCGCGGTCCAGTTCGGCGGCCATGCGGATCAGGGCGGCGCGGCCGCTGGACGGCGGCTGGCCCTGGCCGAGCACCGCCACCCGTTCGTGACCGCGAACCAGCAGCGCCGCCAGGGCCAGCAGCAGCAACGCCGCCCGGTCGGATTTTGCGGGGATTCCGGAAGACGAGCGATAATTCATGGAGGGCGAGCCATCGCGCCACAGCCAGACGCTTTCGGCGGCTTCCCATTCCGTTTCCCGGACATAAAGACTATCCGAGCGAGCCGAGCGCCGCCAGTCGATATCGCCGGACCGGTCACCCCATTGATAGGGCCGGAACTGCCAGAATGATTCGCCCTGGCCGGTGCGCCGCCGGCCATGGATCCCCTGGGCGACCGTGGCCGCCACCCGTTCGGCGTTGACCAGCAACGCCGGCAGCGCCGAGGCCAGGTCTTCGGCCCGGTGATGCAGCACGGCTTCGGGGCGGGCGGTCAGGCGATCATCTCCCGTAAACGCTCGATTACATCGCCGATTGCCGACCCTTCGGCGCGGGCGGCGAAGGTCAGGGCCATGCGATGGCGCAGGACCGGATGGGCCAGCGCCAGCACGTCGTCAACCGATGGCGAAAGCCTACCATCGATCACGGCGCGGGCGCGGACGGCGCGCATCAACGCCTGTGACGCCCGTGGCCCCGGCCCCCAGGCGACGTCGCGGCGGATATCTTCCAGATCGGAGCTTTCCGGGCGGCCCTGCCGCACCAGTTCAAGAATGGCGTCGGTCACATTGTGGCCAACCGGAACATGGCGGATCAACTGCTGGGCCGCGAGCAACTGTTCGGCGCTCATTACCGCCTCGGCGGTCGCTTCTTCCGGCCCGGTGGTGGTAATCAGGATTTGCCGTTCGGCATCAAGTTCCGGATAGCCGACATTGACCTGCATCAGGAAACGGTCGAGCTGGGCTTCCGGCAGCGGATAGGTGCCTTCCTGTTCTATCGGGTTCTGGGTCGCCAGAACATGAAACGGCGCCGGCAGCCGATGGTAGTGACCGGCCACCGATACCCGGTGTTCCTGCATCGCCTGCAACAGGGCGGACTGGGTGCGCGGGCTGGCGCGGTTGATTTCATCGGCCATCAGCAACTGGCTGAATACCGGGCCTTCGATAAACCGGAAACTGCGGCGGCCGCTGTTATCTTCATCCAGCACTTCCGAACCCAGAATATCGGCCGGCATCAGGTCGGGCGTGAACTGGACCCGCCGTTCGGCCAGGCCGAACACTTGGCCCAGGGTTTCGACCAGCCGGGTTTTGCCCAGGCCGGGGACACCGACCAGCAGCAGGTGTCCGCCCGACAGCAGGGTTATAAGGGTCTCTTCTATGACCTCCTGCTGGCCGAAGATAACCTTGCCGATGCCGGCCCGGGCGGCGGCGAAAAGCCCGCCCAATTCTTCGATGGCCGCTATGTCGGTCGCCGCAACGCTGTTATTGACGTCGTCTTTCACGTAAAATTCCTCGATCCGTGGGTTTCCGCCAGACTCCGGTATGACTATATCATAGTGCAGAACCTGTGGACGTTACATGACAGAGCAAGATAACAATATTGTGAATTCGACCCCGGAACTGGGCGCCGTGTGCGGCGAGATCGATATCCACATCGATTCCGCCGGCCTGTGGCATTATCACGGCTCGCCAATCGGCCGGAAAGAACTCGTAAAATTGTTCTCGACGGTTCTTGAGCGTGACGACAAGGGCGATTACTGGCTGGTAACACCCGCCGAAAAGGGCCGCATCCGGGTCGATGACGTTCCCTTCATGGCCGTAATCATGACGGTGGAAGGCGACGCGGAAAATCAGCAACTGCATTTTGAAACCAACGTCGGCGATACCATATGCGCCGGTCCCGAACATCCGATTCGCGTCGTCACCAACCCGGAAACCGGCGAGCCCTCGCCCTATGTCACGGTCCGGGGCGACGGCGACACGGCGCTTGACGCCAAAATCAGTCGACCGGTTTTTTACGACCTGGTGAACCTGGCGGTAGAACGGGATGGCCCGAATGGATATTGCCTGGGGGTCTGGAGCGGCGGTGTTTTTTTCACCATCGGCGCGATTGATCCGGGGGCATGATATAGTGGACACGATGACACCGGCAATAAACCGCGAACACATTATCGCGCGCCTGGGCGCTACCGGCGCACGGGGCGATTACGAACTCAATCCCGGAATGCGGGTGCCCGAATCGCTGACTCCGGCGGCGGTGCTGGTCGGGCTGGTCGAACGCCCCGGCGGGACTACCGTGTTGCTGACCCGGCGCACCGACCATCTGGATGCCCATCCGGGGCAGATCAGCTTTCCCGGCGGCCACAGCGAACCCCATGACCCGTCGCCGGAAGCCACGGCTGTTCGCGAAACCGAGGAAGAAACCGGACTGCATCGCCGCCATATAGATGTTGTCGGACGGCTTGATGACTATGAAACCAGCACCGGCTTCCGGATCACCCCCATCGTCGCCATGATAGCGCCGCCGTTCGAACTGTCGCCCGATCCGTTCGAGGTCGCCGAGGTTTTCGAAGCGCCACTGGATTTTCTTCTCGACCCGGCCAATCATCAGCGCCACTACCGGTGGTTCGAGGGCACCAAACGGCAATTTTACGCCATGCCCTACGGCGACTACTACATCTGGGGCGCCACCGCCGGCATGCTGGTCAATCTGTATCAGGCCCTGAAATGAGAATTCTTCTGCAATTTGTCTTGCCGGTTATCCTGCCGGGATTGCTGTTCCTGTTATGGTCCCTGCTGACGCGGGCCCGCCCCGGGCGAAGCGACCGCGCCCTGATCGCCGAAGGGCCATGGTTCCTGCTGATCCTGGCCGGCTTCGCGTTAATGGCCGTCGGCCTGGTTGCCGCCACCGTCGTCGGCGGCACCAGCCCGGACGGCGAATACCGGGCGCCATATCTGAAAAATGGCGAGGTCATGCCGGGCGGCATGGTGAAAAAACCTTGAATGACGGCACGACCCGTCCCACCGGGAAGCTTCCTCCCACCGACTGGATAAGCTGGCCGGAAACCGGGGCCGTCATGGCGGCTTTGAATGCGGGTGGCAATCAGGCCCGGTTTATCGGCGGCTGTGTGCGCGACGGTATTCTGAAAATACCGGTTACGGATATCGATATCGCCACCCCGGACCGGCCCGGGCGAGTCATGGAATTGCTTGCCGACGCCGCCATCAAGGCCTACCCCACCGGCATCGATCACGGCACTATTACCGCCGTCATCGGCGAGCGCCACTTCGAAGTGACGACCCTGCGCGTTGATCTGGAAAACTACGGCCGCCACGCCAGGGTCGCCTTCACCGACGACTGGATGGCCGACGCCCTGCGCCGCGATTTCACCATCAACACCCTGTCGTGCACGCTTGCCGGCGATATCTACGACCCATTGGGCGGGCTGGAAGATCTGGGCAACCGCCGCGTCAGATTTGTCGGCGTGGCGAAAGACCGCATCGAGGAAGATGTGCTGCGGCTGTTGCGGTTTTTCCGGATGCAGGCGACCTATGGCGTGCCGCCGCTGGACATCGACGCGCTGGCCGCCTGCCGGTTGCTGGCGCCGCGCCTTAAGGAACTGTCGGTCGAGCGGGTCGCGAGCGAGTTGTTCCGCATCCTGCTGGCCCCCAATCCGGCCGAAACCATGTTGCTGATGAACGGTGTCCGGGTGCTTGACCATGTCCTGCCCGAAGCGGTCGATTTCGGAAAACTGCGAATGCTGAGCTGGCTGGAAACCACGGCAATCAGGGTGGATAGCGTCAAACCGGACGGTCTACGCCGGCTGGCGGCGGTGCTGGGTTCGCCCGAAGGTAGCCCGAAGCCCAATCCGGCGGCGCGGCTTAAGCTGTCGAACCACCAGACGAGCCGGCTGGCGATGATGATCGAACCGCCTTTCGCCCCGTCATGGGACATGGACCCGGCGGCCATGCGGCGCGCCCTGCACGGCCTGGGCGGTGACGGGTTCCGCGACCTGACGCTGCTCGCCTGGGCCGCCGAAATGGCCACCGAGCCACGCCACCCGCCGGAACGCACGGAAGCCTGGCTGGCGCTGATAGAGGCCGCCGACCGGTGGACGCCGCGGCGCTTCCCCCTGACCGGCCGGGACGCGCTTGATCTGGGTATGCGCCCCGGCCCGGCGGTCGGTCGGTCCCTGAAACTCGTCGAAAGCTGGTGGCAGGCCGGAGATTTCAGGGCCGGACGCGAACAATGCCTGGCCAGGCTGGAATCCGTGGCCGGTTTAACTGCGTCAACGCCCGGTCTGGCGCAACGCCTCGCCGACGACCATGGCGGCGGCGATGGCGACGTTTAACGACCGGGCGCCCGCCACCATCGGGATCATGACCGTTAAATCGGCAACGGCGTGCACTTCATCGGGCACGCCGGCGCTTTCCCGTCCGACCATCAGGATGTCGGACGGCGCATAGGTGATTTCCGTATAGGGTGTGCCGGCCCGTGTCGACAGCAGCACCAGGCGATCCTGCCGGGCAATCCGGGAATCGCCGAACGCCCGCCACGATGAATGCCTGACCAGATCGACCCGATCAAGATAATCCATGCCCGAGCGCCTGAGTCGTTTATCGGAAAGAACGAAACCGCAGGGCTCTATGATATCCACGGCCAGGCCCAGACAGGCCGCCATCCTTAGCATCGTGCCGGTATTTTGCGGGATATCCGGCTGAAACAGGGCGAGACGCATGGTCTTTTTTCCATCTGCCGAAAATCAACAAAACAAGGCATATCAGAAAAAGCCGATCTTTGCCCTTTGCAATGACGGCAGATTGCACTATATCCTTGCCCCTGTTTGCCGCTGGAGGGCAAAATTCCCCGATGGGCCGCCGGATTCGCGCGATTGCCCGCACCGATAAAATTATCATGAGAGGTTCTTTCATGACCGACGCACCGAACTCTGTTTCCGATGATGATGAATCCGGCGAAAATCGCCGTGATTTCCTTGCTATCGCCACCTCGACGGTAGGCATTGCCGGGGTCGCCCTGGCCGCCTGGCCGCTTGTCGATTCGATGAACCCGGCCGCCGACGTGCTGGCGCTTTCATCGATCGAAGCCGATCTTACGCCGATTGAGGTCGGCCAGAGCGTTGTCTTTGTCTGGCGCGGCAAGCCGATTTTCGTGCGTCATCGCACCGTCGCCGATATTACCGCCGCGGTTAACGATGACACCGCCGACCTGGTCGACCCGCAAAAAGACGCCGACCGCGTCCAGAAGACGGAATGGCTGATTATGATCGGCATCTGCACCCATCTGGGCTGCATCCCGCTGGGCAACAAACCGGGCGAGCCCAAGGGTGACTACAACGGCTGGTTCTGCCCCTGTCACGGATCGCACTACGATACGTCCGGACGTATTCGCAAGGGTCCGGCGCCGAAAAATCTGGTGATTCCACCCTATGCGTTCATCGAAGACACATTAATAAAAATCGGGTAGGAGACAGTCCCATGAGCACTCCCGGCAAACAGCGAGAATGGAAAAACCCGGTTGTCCGGTGGATCGAATACCGTCTGCCGATATTTTCGTTTATCGATAATTCCGTCGGCTCCAATTACCCGACGCCACGCAACCTGAACTATTGGTGGAACTTCGGATCCCTGGCCGGCATCATGATGGTTATCATGATCGCCACCGGCATCGTCCTGGCCATGCAGTACACGCCGCATGTGGATTACGCCTTTGTTTCGGTCGAGCGGATCATGCGCGACGTAAACTACGGCTGGCTGCTGCGCTATCTTCATATGAACGGCGGGTCGATGTTTTTCATCCTCGTCTATACTCATATGTTCCGCGGCATGTACTTCGGATCGTACAAATCGCCCAGGGAACTGGTCTGGATTCTTGGCGTCATGCTGGTCCTGGCGATGATGGCGACGGCCTTCATGGGGTATGTCCTGCCATGGGGCCAGATGAGCTACTGGGGCGCCACCGTTATCACCAACCTGTTTTCAGCCATACCGTTGATCGGCAAGTCTATCGTGACCTGGCTGTGGGGCGGTTTCTCCATCGGCAACCCGACCCTGAACCGCTTCTTCTCGCTGCATTACCTGCTGCCGTTCATTATTTTCGCGCTGGTCTTCATACACATGTGGGCGCTGCATATTCACCGTTCAAGCAACCCCACCGGGGTCGATGTGAAAAGCGATGAAGACACCATTCCGTTCCATCCCTACTATACCATCAAGGATGCCTTCGGATTGGGCGTGTTCATGATCTTCTATCTGGGGTTTGTGTTCTTCGCTCCGGATTTCTTCGGCGAGCCGGACAACTATATCGAAGCCAACTCGCTGGTGACGCCGCCACACATCGTGCCGGAATGGTATTTCCTGCCGTTCTACGCGATCTTGCGGGCCATCACCTTTGATATTCTGTTCATCCCGGCCAAGCTGGGCGGCGTGATCGCCATGTTCTCTTCGGTGCTGATCCTGGCCGTATTGCCGTGGCTGGACCGCGGCAAGGTCCGCAGCGCCCGCTTCCGGCCTGTCTACAAGCAGTTTTTCTGGATATTCCTGGCCGACACCATCCTGCTTGGCGTCGTTGGCGGCAAACCGCCGGAAGGCTACTGGATACCTATCGGACAAGCCGCCACCGCGTATTACTTCCTGCATTTCCTGGTCATCGTGCCGCTAATCGGCAAGTTCGAACGAACCCTGCAACCGCCGGAAAGTATCAGCGCATCGGTGCTACAAGCCAATGCCGGCAAGGGAGGAACGTCATAATGGACAGCTCACGATATATACCGTTGTCACGGACCCTGGCGGCGCTGGCGCTGGCCGTTGGCTTGCTTGCGGGACCGCTTGCCGGAACGGCGAAAGCCGAGGTCGATGTGCCCACTCAGGCATGGTCGTTTAACGGCATCTTCGGATCGTTTGACCGGGCGGCGCTAAAGCGCGGTTATCAGATTTACGCCGAAGTCTGTTCGAGTTGCCATAGCCTGAACCTGATCGCCTATCGGAATCTGACCGAGATCGGCCTTTCGAAAGACGAGGTAAAGGCGATTGCCGCCGAGTTCGAGGTTGAAGGCGGCCCCAACGACGAAGGCGATATGGTTATGCGGAAGGCCTTGCCGTCCGACCATCTCGTGCCACCTTTCCCCAATGACCAGGCGGCCCGGGCCAGCAATAACGGCGCCCTGCCGCCCGATCTGTCGCTGATGGCCAAGGCGCGGGCGGGCGGGGCCGATTATATTTACGCCCTGCTCACCGGATACCAGGAAGAAGCGCCGGACGGGATAGAACTGGCCGACGGCATGAACTACAACGAATACTTTCCCGGCAACAAAATCGCCATGGCCCCGCCACTGGCCGACGATACCGTCGAATATACCGACGGCACGCCGGCGACCCTGGCCCAGCACGCCAGCGATATCGCCTCGTTCCTGGCCTGGACGGCCAGCCCGGAACTGGAACAGCGCAAATCGATGGGCGTAAAGGTAATTTTGTTCCTGATTGTGTTCACCGGAATGCTGTACGCCTGGAAAGTCAAGATCTGGAAAAAACTGCATTAGGGAATGCCGGTAGCCTACTTTCAGACGCTGTTTTTAGCGTCCGAAGAGGGCCGGGAGTTTTTTCGGAAATTTCGCCAAGAGGCAATTCCGAGATTGCTCGGGCGGTCGGAAATAAGCCGGATAAGCGTTTATACGCCGGGCCAAACGACGGATCCCTATATAGATGACGGGGCGCCGCCGGCTGTTGTCATCGAACTGGATGTACCGGATACGGCGGCCTTGAGCGAACTGTTCGAAGCCGCCGAAGTCGGCCTCGCCCTGGCCCCGCCGGCCGGCGCGACGGCGAATTACGACGTGTTCGAAACCATGTCTTTTGGAACCCGGCGGACGGCCCCGGTATCCTATGCCGTGCGCTATTTTCCGCCGGTCGAGGATGCCGGTTATTTCGTCGATCATTATCTGCGGAGTCATGTGCCGATTCTGCAAGAACTGCCGGGCGTCAGGAATATCCTGTGCTATCTGCCGGTCCCCTGGCGGCACCCGTCGGGGATGCGGAATTCGGGCTGTATTCTGGGAAATGAAGTTGTTTTTGATACTTTCGAAAGCCTTGATACCGCGTTGAGTTCTGATGTTCGCCACCGGTTGCGCAAGGATTTCCACGCCTTTCCGATGACGCCGGGTGACGCCACCCATTACGCCATGCGACGCGAGGATTTTTATTAATAGCCATATCGGCATCGGCGTTCCGGATCATTCGTTTGGCCCCGCGCCGATGGCATGATTATCCGGTGGCGTCCGGTAGCCGATATCTGTTACGGTCCGCGCCTCTGCCTAGATTAATATGCTTCTTATGCGGACCCCAGAATGCCTTTAAAACGTGAACACAGGAACGTCGCCGTGCTGTTCGGCAGCCAGGCCCTGTTCATGACCAATCAGATCACCCTGATTAGCCTAAGCGGCCTGGTCGGGCAAACGCTGGCGGTCGACAAGTCCCTGGCCACCCTGCCGGTTTCGACCGTTGTCCTGGCCACCGCCATGACCACCATCCCGGCGTCGCTGCTGATGCGGCGGATGGGGCGGCGGGTCGGTTTCATGCTGGGCGCGATAATCGGCCTGATGGGGGCGGCGCTGTCTGTCTACGCCATCTGGACCGAGGCTTTCTGGTTATTTGTCGCGGCCACCTTCGTGATGGGAATCAACGGCGGTTTCGCCCAGTACTACCGTTTCGCCGCCGCCGACGTGGCTTCGCCGGAATTCCGCTCCAAGGCGATTTCACTGGTAATATCCGGCGGCATCGCCGCCGCCGTGCTCGGGCCGTTGCTGGTGCGCCGGACCAACGATTTGATGGCCGTTCCCTTCATCGGCTCCTATATAGCGCTGTTCGCCGTCGGCTTGCTGGCGTTGACCATACTGTCGTTTCTTTCGATCCCCAGGCCCACGGACGACGACATTCGTTCGTCCGGGCGACCACTGCCGCAAATTACCAGGGCGCCGGTATTTATTGTCGCCGCCATGACCGGCACCGTCGGCTATGCGGTGATGAGCCTGATTATGACGGCGACGCCGCTGGCCATGCAGGACAGCGGTTTCGGCATTGCCGATTCGGCTTCGGTTATTCAGTGGCATGTCATGGCGATGTTTGTGCCGTCGCTGTTCACCGGCAGCCTGATCCACCGCTTCGGGGCCCTGAAGGTAATGTTTACCGGCCTTGTCCTGTTGTTCGTTTGTGTCACGCTGGCCATCAACGGGGTCGATATATTCAGCTTTTCGGCGGCCCTGTTCGCCTTGGGACTGGGCTGGAATTTCACCTTCGTCGGCGCCTCGACCCTGCTGACTGAAACCTATCAACCGAGCGAACGGGCCAAGGTGCAGGCGACTAACGACTTTTTGGTATTCGGCACGGTGGCCGCCGCCTCGCTGTCATCCGGCGCCCTGCTCAACGCCTACGACTGGAACACCGTCAACCTGTTCTCCTTGCCATTCATTGCGGTAACCGCGCTGGTCGTGCTGTGGTACGCCGTCACCCGGTCCCGGCAACCAGCATAAGCGAAACGCCGCAGGCCTCGTCCGGGGCGATGGCCAGGCTGTCCTTGAATCTGCTGAAGGCCACCCCGGATCCTTCCAGAACGGCGGCTGCGGCATCCAGGCCGGCGACCCGGACGGCTAATTCGATCAGTCCTTCATCGCCATCCGATTGAACGAACCTGAGGCCGTTTTCGCCGAATACACGGTCATAGGCCCGAACCGCCGCCGCCACGTCGGCGACGGCTATGGTCGCGTCGGCGATTCCGGCGGCGCCGTTGGCGTGAACCAGCCATTCCGGGCGGCGCATCAGTTCCGGGGTCAGGTGCTGGCAGAAAAACCCCGACAGGCCCGGCAGGGTACCGGGCGGCGGGTGGAGCAGCCGGAAGCGCGGTTCGACCGCGCCTTCGGGCAGCTCCAGCAGGCGTTTAAGATCGCTTGGTTCGGTCCCGAATTTTTTCCCCAGGGCGTCGATATCGTCGCTCGCGAAACACATGCCGAGCAGTCCCTCGCCATGTTCGGCCAGAAAGTTGTCCAGGTTGTTGGTGAATTGTGAGGCATCGACGATGCCCAGCAGTTCCAGATAGTCGTCCGGAAACATGATGCAATAATTGGCCGTGCCCCAGCCGATGTGACGACCGCGCGGGCAGGTCGTGAAACCGAGACGCTCGTAAGCGCCCCGCGCCGTTTCCAGATTGGCGACGCCGATCAGGGCATGGTCGAAAATTTCAGGCGAGCGCCGCCGCCTTGCGCCGCTTGCGCCAGCCGACCAAACCCATAACCGCCAGACCGGTGCCATACAGGGGCAATGCGGCAGGCAGGGGAATGGCTGTTAAATCGTCACCGGAAAAAGATGTGATGGTCATTTCACCCCTAGAATTGCGTAATTTAAATGACGAAATCAAATCGTCGCTCAACAAGGCCTGACCAAATACGTCCAGACGGGAAATAAGATCGCCGAAGGCCAGCGTCCCCTTCCGGCGTGACCCTGGCGCATACGAAAATTCCGCCGCGATATCTTCGGGATCGAAAACCAGATAATCATTCAGCCGATCTACGAACAGGTACAGGTACGGGGCATCCGCACGTCCGGCGCCATGCCTGGAACCATGTCCGCCGTGATGAGTGGAACTCATGGTCCCATTCGTGTACCGGCCCAGCCCAAGCACCGCCGAGGAAGCCCAAATCGACAACCCAAAATCAAAAATCACTTCTTCGTTTTCTTCGTGACCCCGGCCGGAAATACCGGTCGATCCGCTATGCCCGTTAGGTTCCTGGACACCCATACCGCCCCTGGACAGCACGATCGTGTTCTGATTGGAATTCGACTGCAAGCCGGCGGCAACGGGATTTAGATCATCCGCTGGGTCGATATTGCCGCGCGCCGTGATAGTGACGTTGGGATCCGGACTATAGGTCCTGCCCTTGTTTATCCTGAACGCCGATGTGAAATCCAGATCCACCGAAGCCGCGTCAACCGGTCCGGCCAGACTAATCCCCGAGATAACTATTATTGAAGCTATGGCTTTCCGGAAGATCATCCCTAATCCTTTATATATTTTCCATATATTCCCCGAATCGGGGCGTTCCTGTACCAATCTGGAGAGGATCATACCTGACCAACCTGACAACGACCTTACGGGATGCCGGAAAACAAGCAACTTGGTATTAATCGTCATCATCGCCGTTCAGCATTGCCATAAGCTGGGCTTCCATACGCGCCCGTTCGCCGGCGGGATCATCGCCCGCCTGTTCCTTGCCGTCATTATTATTGTTGCCCATCATCGCCCGCAGCTTGTCTTCCAGGACCGAACCATTGTCTTCCAGGGTTTCGAACTCGACGGCAAAACCCCGTTCCAATTCGCGCACTACTTCGCCGGTCAACTCGCCAATTTTTTCCAGATGCAGCCTGACGAACTGTTCCGTGGTCAATTTGACCAATGAATTGACCGCAATGCCGCCGAGTGAAATATCGCCGGTTTCGCCGTGCACGACTTCACCATCGATCTCGATCCGCACATTTTTGTTGACCGTGTAGCGCGGGTGCCCGCGTTTTTCGATGAATTTCTTTTCCGGGTGGTCTTCGTCGGTCATCCGGCGCGTTCCGGATAAAGCCCGGCCAAACCGGCCTCACTGGCTTCCGCCACGCCGCGTTCGGTGATCAGCCCGGTGACCAGGCGGGCCGGGGTAACATCGAAGGCGTAATTGGCCACGGCGCTGTTATCCGGGCAAATGACGATGGTTTCCAGGCGACCGTCGGGTGTCCGCCCGGTCAGATGGGTGACTTCGCTGGGGTCCCGCTGTTCGATGGGCACGTCGGCAATGCCGTCACTGATAGTCCAGTCAATGGTCGGTCCCGGCAGGGCGACATAGAACGGTACGCCGTTATCATGAGCCGCCAGGGCTTTCAGGTACGTGCCGATCTTGTTGCAGACATCGCCCGCCGCCGTGGTCCGGTCGGTGCCGGTAATACACAAATCGACCAGCCCATGCTGCATCAGGTGGCCGCCGACGTTATCGACGATCAGCGTATGGGGCACCCCGTGCCGGCCCAGTTCCCACGCCGTCAACGAAGCGCCCTGGTTGCGCGGTCGGGTTTCATCGACCCATACATGAACCGGGATGCCGGCGTTATGGGCCTTGTAGACGGGGGCCAGGGCGGTGCCCCAGTCGACCGTGGCGAGCCAGCCGGCGTTGCAGTGAGTAAGCACGTTCAATCGTTCCGGACGGCCCTTTTCGATCCACATGCGTTCGATGATTTCCTTGCCGTGTTCACCCAGCGACGAGCAAATTTCGACGTCCTGATCGGCGATTTCCCCGGCCCGGGCGTAGGCGGCAGCCTGGCGTTCGCCCTCGGGCAACGGTTCCAGCAGGGCCCTAAGGTGGTCCAGGGCCCAGCGCAGATTAACCGCCGTCGGGCGGGTCGCATACAGCACATCGTAGGCGTTTTCCAGGCCCGCGTCGGTACCGTCGCCGCGAACGCCCAAGGCCATGCCATAGGCCGCCGTGGCGCCAATCAGCGGCGCCCCGCGCACCTGCATGTCGGCGATAGCGCGGGCCGCGTCATCCAGCGACTTCAATTCGACTATGGTAAATTCGTGGGGCAAGCGGGTCTGGTCGATGATTTCGACCGTATGGCCATCGCTGCCGACCCAAATGGTGCGGAAAGGTGTACCGTCGATTTGCATCAGTTCAACCTTTCAGTACCCGTCCGGCAACGGCGTCGAGTTTTTCGACCAGCGCCCGGTCGCGGGCTTCGGGCGCGGTGATGATTGCCGTTTCCAGCGCCGTGTGGCAGCCGCAAGGGCATACCCCGTCGCGCCCGGCCAGGGCCGGGGCGACCTTTTTAACCAGCGCCCGGCCCTTGTCGGCATTGTCCAGCAGCACCTTGACAATGGCCTCGACGGTGACGTCATCGTGGTCCGGATGCCAGCAGTCAAAATCGGTGACCATGGCGATGCTGGCGTAACACATTTCGGCTTCGCGGGCCAATTTGGCTTCCGGCATGTTGGTCATGCCGATAACGTCGCAGCCCCAGGACCGGTAAAGTTCGGATTCCGCAAGAGTCGAAAACTGCGGGCCTTCCATGACCAGGTATGTTCCGCCACGCTGATAGGGGATGGCGAGTTCCCTGACGGCGTTTTCAACGGCATCACCCAAACGCCGGCAAACCGGGTCTCCCAGGCTTACATGGGCCACCAGGCCGGTCCCGAAGAAGCTTTTCTGGCGGGCGAAGGTGCGGTCGATGAACTGATCGACGATAACGAAATGACCCGGCGGCAGTTTCGCTTTCAGGGAGCCGCAGGCGCTGATCGACAGGATTTCCGTGACCCCGGCGCGTTTCAGGGCGTCGATGTTGGCGCGGAAATTCAGTTCCGATGGCGGTATCCGGTGGCCACGCCCGTGCCGCGGCAGAAACACCAGCGGCTGGCCGGCCAGTTCGCCGAACAACAACTCGTCGGATGGTTCGCCGAAGGGTGATGAAACACGTTCCCAGCGGGTATTCTGCAAGCCGGCGATATCGTATACACCGCTGCCGCCGATGACCCCGACAACCGGGGTTATTTCCATATCTGCCATTCGCTGTCATTCCCTCTGGACTGGTGGGCTTTCGGGCCGATCGCCGGCTAAATAAATTCCACCGGCAAATCATTCCGATCCTCTGATTTTTTTCCGGTTATATCAAAGTTCATGCCGATATGGCGATAAAATAGGACACCGCCGCCGATAATGGCTTATATAGTCCGCGCTTCCTGAACCTAGCCTGAAAAACACCACCCCATGCCCGACGACACCCAATTGGCGCGACTGGCCGCCGCCTTCGAAAGTATTCCCCATTGCCGGGAAATGGGTCTGAAAATTATTTCGCTGGCGCCCCGACGGGCCGTGATGCGGCTTGATTACAGTGACCGTCTGGTCGGCAACCCGCAGACCGGGGTCCTGCATGGCGGCGTCATTTCAACGGTGATCGATACCGCTGCGGGGCTGGCGGCGGCGGCTTCCGTGCCGGCCGAATCAGCGGTAGCGACGCTGGACCTGCGCATCGATTATTTACAACCGGCCCGGCCCGGCAAGGCGATAACCGGCGAGGCCGAATGCTACCGGCTGACCAGAAGCGTAGCCTTCGTGCGCGCCCTGGCCCACCAGGGCGACCGAAACGATCCGGTAGCCCACTGCGCCGCGGCATTCATGCTTAATTCCACCGGGTTCGCCGTCGCCGAGACGACCGCGTGACAATGCTGGACGATATCAGGAAATTACGGAAACAAGGCGACTTCAGCGCCGTCAACGGGTTGATTCCCTATGCCGAAACGATCGGCCTGGCGGTGCTGGTCGAAGATGATACGATCACCACGGTGTTGCGTAAACGGGATCAAAATATCGGCAATTACATGATCGACGCAATCCATGGCGGCGTCGTCGCCGCACTGCTGGAACACGCCGCCATCCTGCACCTTTTATACACGGTGGATGTCGCCGCCCTGCCCCGCATTATAAATCTGTCGGTGGACTATTTACGGCCCTGCCTGAACCGCGATACATTCGCCCGCGGGTCGCTTGTCAAGCAGGGCCGGCGCATCGCCAATGTTCGCATCGAAGCCTGGCAGGATTCACCCGCCAAGCCCTGCGCCGCCGCCCATGCTCATTTTCTGATAACCTAGTGGATCGAATTTATGAAACAGCCTTTTAAACTGATCGTATATGTAATTTTCACGCTCGGGCTTTTTGGCCTGCGTCCCGCCGCCGCCATACATAATGGCCCAAAACCGGAAATCCTGGACCTGAAGGTGGGCCAGGGCGCGGTGGCCGGCCCGTTCGCCAAGGTTACGGTCCATTACACCGGATGGCTGATGGACGGCACCAAATTCGATTCTTCCGTCGACCGGAACCGGCCCTTCGAATTCACCCTGGGCGGGCGCCGGGTTATCGCCGGCTGGGAAATGGGCGTTATGGGCATGAAGGTCGGCGGTCGGCGGCAACTGATTATCCCGCCCGAACTGGCTTATGGCAGAAGGGGCGCCGGCAGGGTTATCCCGCCGAATTCGACGCTCAAGTTCGAGATCGAACTGCTGGCCGTCAAGGAACCGGCATTCAACAATATCTCCAACGATCAATTGCAGGAACTACTGGCCAGGAATGTCAAGATTGTCGACGTCAGGACCGCGCCGGAATGGCGGAAAACCGGCATTATCAAAGGCAGCGAGACCATAGTTTCGTTTCGCCGCGACGGCACCCTGAACCCGGATTTCCTGGACGATTTCAAGAAAACCGTAAGCAAGGACGAACCGGTCATCCTGATCTGCCAGACCGGCAGTCGTTCGGCGATGATGTCCAACGCGCTGGCCACATCGGAAGGCTACACCAACGTCTATAACGTGACCCGGGGCATAGAAAGCTGGATCGAGGAAGGCAACCCGGTGGTCAAACCCTAAAATCAGTCCTTCGGCGGCGGCATACTGTCAAAATGGGCGGTGCCGTCGGCGACCTGATCCCACGGCGGCGCTTTTGGCGTAAACAGCGAGACCTTGGCCTGAAACTGTCCGGGGTTGTCGAACCCGCCGGCCCGAAGGACCACCACGGTCGGGTTGCCGCTGCCGGTTCCGTAAACAGGGCTGCCACACTTGGGGCAAAAATAGCGGGTCATGTCGTTGCCGCTTTCGGCCTTGTAGTCGAAGCTGGAAAGCTCGCCGCTGACCGTGAAACCCTCCGCCGGCACAATCATATTCGAGGCGTGTCCGGCGCCGGTGAATTTCTTGCAGTTGTCGCAATGGCAATGGGCGCCGACTATCGGCTCGCCGGTAAATTCATAACGTACGGCGCCGCATTGGCAGCCGCCGGTAATGGTCTCGGTCATCCGAAATATTCTCCCCGTCCTGACATTCTAAACCCGTGAAGCACTATTTCCGAGAGTCACCCATAAGGCAAGGAATCAAGCTACACTAATCCGTGACCAGCGGCCCTATTGCATGCTACGAATAATATTGGCAATGCTACCAAAGAGGGAGAAATAGCCATGCAGCATATCCGGATCGCGCTCGTCGTAATTGCCGTCGTCGGGGCAATCTTGCCGGCGGCGGTCCGGGCCGGCGAAAACGAGCGACAGAAGATCATTATCGAGATGTTCGAGGTTATGCAGTACGAGAAAATTATCGAACAGATAGCCGCCGTAGTCGACCGGCAAATAACGGCTGGAGTCAGGAAAAAAACGCCCGACATTCCCTCGAATATATTATCTGACATCGACACGATAGCGCAGGAAGAATTTTCAAAGCTCGCCCCGGAAATGATGAAGTTTACCGGTGATTTCATGGCCGAGAATTTTACCGAAACGGAATTAGCCGAATTGCTAAAGTTCTATAAGAGCCCCACCGGTCGAAAATCCACGTTGGTCATGCCGCAAATGATGCAGCAGATGATGGCATGGGTGCCAAAGGTATCCCAGAAGTTCGCCCAACAAACCATGACCAGGGTGGCGGAGATGCTGCGAAGCAAGGGATACGAATTATAGGGTAGGCGGGATCACACGTTAAAGCGGAACAGCATGATGTCGCCGTCTTTGGTGACGTAGGTTTTGCCTTCCTGACGCATCTTGCCCGAATCCCTGGCGCCCTGTTCCCCGTTACAGGTAATAAAATCGTCGTAGGCGATGGTTTCGGCGCGGATGAAGCCCTTTTCGAAATCGCTGTGGATAACGCCGGCGGCTTGCGGCGCGGTAGAACCATTGCGCACGGTCCAGGCGCGGGCTTCCTTGGGGCCGACGGTGAAAAAAGTAATCAGGTTCAGCAATTCGTAACCGGCGCGGATGACCCGGGCCAGGCCGGTTTCCTGCAATCCCAGGGTTTCCAGAAACTCCCGTTTGTCGTCTTCGTTATCGAGGCCCGAAATTTCCTCTTCGATGCGGGCCGAAATAATCACGCTGACGGCGCCCTGGGTGGCGGCCATGTCGGAGATCCGGGCCGATATGGCATTGCCATCGGCGGCGGCGTCTTCTTCGACGTTGCATACATACAGCACCGGCTTGCCGCTGAGCATTTGCAGCATGTCGAAGGCCTTGCGATCATCATCGGAGATTTCCATGGCCCTGGCCGGGCGACCGTCGCGCAGGAATTCCAGGACACGTTCGACCATGGCTAACTGGGCGACGGCGTCCTTGTCGTTGCCCTTGGCCTTTTTTGCCAGCGCCGTAACCCTTTTCTCCAGGCTTTCCAGGTCCGCCAGCATCAGTTCGGTTTCCACCGTTTCGGCGTCGCGCACCGGGTCGATACCGCCTTCGACATGGCTGATGTTGTCGTCTTCGAAGCAGCGCAGCACATGAATGATGGCGTCAACCTCGCGGATATTAGCCAGAAACTGGTTGCCCAGGCCCTCGCCTTTCGAGGCACCGCGCACCAGACCGGCGATATCTACAAATTCCAGCTGGGTCGGCACAATTTTTGCCGACTTGCCGATTTCGGCAATTTTATCGAGCCTGGAATCGGGCACGGCGACCCGTCCGGTGTTGGGCTCGATGGTACAGAACGGAAAATTCGCCGCTTCCGCCGCCGCCGTCGCGGTCAGGGCGTTGAACAGGGTCGATTTGCCGACGTTGGGCAATCCGACAATGCCGCAGTTAAATCCCATCAGGGCTGTCCTTCCGAGCGAGTATCCAGGGTGACCTTGTTCATAAACTCGGGCTCATTTCCATCGATCATTATCCCGATATGGTCGGCGATGGCGGCCAGCAGCGGTTCCAGCCATGCCTGATCGGCCTTGGCGAAATTCTGCAATACGTGGGATGTCACCCGGTCCCGACCGCCGGGGTGGCCGATGCCCAGGCGCAGCCGGCGGTAGCCGTCGCCGCAATGGGCGTGAATGGAACGCAAACCGTTATGACCGGCGTGGCCGCCACCGGTCTTGCAGCGCAGACGCCCGGCTTCCAGGTCCAGTTCGTCATGGATAACCAGAATATCTTCCGGCGGAATCCTGTAAAAAGCCGCCGCCGCGCCGACGCTGCGCCCCGAATCGTTCATATAGGTCGCCGGTTTCAGGGCCAGCACCTTGCGATTGCCGATGCGGCCTTCGGCGATACGACCGTTGAATTTGCTCTTGAAGGGCGCAAAGGAATGGCGGCGGACGATCTCGTCCACCGCCATGAATCCGATGTTGTGACGGTTTCGGGCGTAATCCCCGCCGGGATTCCCCAGTCCAACAAGCAGCAGCATGTTATTCCTTGGCGTCGCCTTCGTCGCCGTCTTCTTCGCCTTCGTCTGCGGCGGCAACCAACGGCTCGCCGTCTTCGCCCAATTCGACCTCGTCTTCCTCGATTTCTTCGACAATCGTCGGGGCGGCGATGGTGGCGATGGTGAAATCGCGATCGGTAATCGTCAGTTCGACATCCTCGGGCAGCTTGATGGCGCTGATGTGGACGCTGTCGCCAACTTCAAGGCCGGCCAGATCGACGTTCAGGCTTTCCGGGATATTGTCGGGCGAACACAGCAGTTCGATGCTGTGACGCACGATATTTAGCACGCCGCCACTTTTGATACCCGGCGATTCTTCTTCGTTCTCGAAAACCACGGCAACATCGATGTTAAGCCGCGTTTTGGCGCTGAAGCGCATGAAATCAACATGCAGCGGCACGTCGGTGACCGGGTGAAGCTGCATGTCACGGGGCAATACGCGGTGCTTGTCGCCGCCTACTTCCAGTTCGAAAACACGGGAAAAAAAGCCCGGTCCCTTAAGTTCCCGGGAAAGTTCCAGGGGGTCCAGGGTAATTATCACCGGGGCCTGTTTGTTGCCGTAGATAACGGCGGGAATTCTGCCGGCGCGGCGTAATGCACGGGCCGCCCCCTTGCCTGCCCGTTCACGCAGCTCGGCATTCAACGTCGAAGCTTGAGCCATTGTTATTCTCCATAAAATCAATTCACAGAATCCGGCCTCCAGGGGTGCCGGATATTTAGAAACGCCGTTGCCATAAGCCCGGACGTCGCAAGGAGTGGCGTGTCTTTTAATAGGATGCGGGCGAACAGTCAAACACTACCTCGCGCCGGGGTACGCCACCGCCTGCCATCGCCCCGAAGCCACTTCTTCATTTACGATGGCCAAAACCAGATTCCGCATTTCGGTATTCAGGTTGGTGGCCGCCTTGGCGGCGGGTTCGGCGATGTACAGGCGGCGCATAGAGGGAGCGTCGGCGATGCGCCGGGCATGCAGCTTTCCATCGGCCAACGCCCCGCGCACGGATACTTTCGGCAAAATCGTACAGCCGAGGCCGGCGACCAGCGCCTTGGTCATGGCATTCAGGGAATCAATTTCGAATTGCGCCTTGTTCTTGATGGCCGCCCGCATGGCGTGACTGTTCATCAGGGCGCGAGAGGCGTATCCCTGATGCACCGTCAGCAACGGTAACTTGCCGATTTCGGCGAAGGTGATCGGTTCGTCGCAATCGCCGATCAGATCGGACCTGCCGACACACAAAACATGTTCTTCAAGGACCGGGTCGGTATGTATGCGGGCATCGACGGGAGGATTGTACAGCAACCCGAGATCAATGCTCGATGACAGCAGGCCTTCGAATATGACCCCCGAAATACCCTCCACCACCGACAGGTGAATTTGCGGATAATCGTCCCTTACCCGCCGCAAAAGCGGCAACGATATGGCCTCGACGGCGGTATAGGTCAAACCGATGACGATTCGACCGGACGCATCTTCCGACAACAGGCTTAAATCACGTTCGGCGGCATCGATATTTTTCAGGATTTGCCTGGCGTGCTCATACAACCTGCCCCCCGCTCTGGTCGGTTCCACACCGCGCGGACGGCGGTGGAACAGTTTGACGCCAAGATCGCCCTCCAGTCGTTTGACATGATGGCTGAGGGCCGATTGAGCGACATTGAGTTCACTCGCCGCATGAGACAGATTCCGCCGTTCGTAAATGGCCACAAAATATTTCAGTTGCAGAAGGTTCATGGCACCACCATACGAGTTCTGTTATTTAGATCGTTAATATCAAAACAATATATTTGTTAGATTTCAAGGATCGTGAACTAAATCATGCTCGCCGGACCGTCGGGTTTCCTGGCGAACGGTCATACATCGGGGTGTAAAAGAATTCCCACCGGGATAGCATCGGTCTATCGCATTTGATTAAACGGCGCGGGTCCATGAAAAAATATTTGGTTTGTATTCCGATTATCCTGGTTGTTCTACTGGCGTTCCGGTCGGCGCAAGCGGCGGAATTGAAATTCGATTTCAAGTGGGTGGGATGGAAAGACGAGTGCGCCACGAAATCACCGGAATTCAAAATTTCAAGCGTGCCCGCGGGGACCGGAAAGATAAGCTTCAAAATGGTCGATCTGGGTTATCCTTCGTATCCCCATGGCGGTGGCAAGGTGAAATATTCGGGCGAGGATATTCCACGGGGAGCATTTCAATACAAAGGCCCCTGCCCGCCACGCGGATCGCATGATTATGAGTGGACCGCCATCGCCTATGACGGAAACGGCAAGGAACTCGGTCGCGCGAAGCTCACCAAACCATTCCCTCCGAAAGAATAAACCCGCCGCGGCGGGCGGCTCAAGGGCGAAAACGCAGAAAGGAAACCGTATGCGCGTTACCACCAGGTTCAAAAACCTTGTCGAACAGCCGGATATTCTGTTGATGCCCGGTGCACACGATGTTATGTCGGCCAGGATCGCCGAACAGGCCGGTTTTCAGGCGCTTACCATGGGCGGATATTCGATCTCGGCGACGCTGCTTGGGCAACCGGATACCTCGCAGCTTTCGATGACCGAAATGGCCAACCACTACGCCCGGCTTTGCGACGCCGTATCGGTCCCGGTGTTCGGCGATGGCGATACCGGTTTTGGCAACGAAACCAATGTCGCGCGCACCGTCCGCCAATACGAACGCGCCGGCCTGGCCGGCATGTTCCTGGAAGATCAGGTGTTCCCGAAACGGTGCGGTCACATGGCCGGCAAGGATGTCATACCGGCCCGCGAAATGGCGGCCAAACTGAAGGCCGCCCTGGACGCCCGCCAAGATCCGGACTTTGTTATCATGGCGCGCACTGACGCCATTGCCGTGCATGGCCTGGACGACGCCATCGACCGGATGTCGCTATACCGCGAAATCGGCGCCGACCTGCTGTTCGTCGAGGCGCCGCAAAGCATCGAAGACATGACCCGCATTTGCCGCCAGCTCGACGGCCCCTGTTTCGCCAATATGATCGAGGGCGGCAAGACACCGCTGCTTTCGCTGGAACGCCTGGCCGAAATCGGCTTTGCCGTCGTCGCCTATCCGGTAGCCGCGACTTATAGTGTCGCCAAGACAATGCAAGACTTCATGACCCACCTGAAATC
>VAPL010786486.1_pt1 | contig 25683 bp, 22 predicted proteins | sample 3395061 | NCBI WGS metagenome assembly VAPL01 (sample SAMN08290444, study PRJNA428436) | hydrothermal vent metagenome | isolation source: Deep-sea hydrothermal vent chimney 2 | place: Pacific Ocean: Juan De Fuca Ridge | depth 2182 m m | reverse complement strand
GCTCCTCGGGCAAGCAGTGCGGCAATCGCCGCGCCATCCAGGCCCAGGGCCGGTACTGGCCCAAGCCCGAAAATGAAAATCGGACCCAGTGCGACGTTAAGAGCGGCGCCGGCAATCATCAGTTTTCCGGGCAGGAGCGTGTCGCCGGTCGCTCGCATGCAACTTGTACCGACCATGCCAACCACCAGGAACGGCACGCCGCTGTAGAGGATCGTCATGAAGCTCTGAATCATCGGAATCATGTCATCCGGCGCGCCGAGCAAACGGAACAGGGGGTCTATCGTCAGAATGCCAATTGCCGACATCGTTGCGGTAACGAAAAACGACAGGAACAGGCTGTCGGTTGTCAGACGTCTTGCGCGCCGGAAATCTTCCTTCCCAATGGCACGCGCAATGACCGAAGAGGTGCCTGCGCTCAATCCGATCGCGACACTGGTGATGATCATAATAATGGGGAAACCGAAACTGAAGGCCGCGAGTGCTTCGTCACCCACCTTACCCAGAAACCAGGCATCGATCAGCCCCTGTGCCATAAAGGTCGCTATGCCCGCCAACATGGGCACGGTCATGTGCACGAGGTGTCGTTTTACCGACCCCTCGGTGAGTTTGGCTTTCGGGGATTGCATTGAGACAGACGAATACAGGGTATGGCAGTGAAACTCAAGACCGACATCGCGATCAGTGCACCTTTGTGGCGGTGACGACGTAACGCAGGGGGCCACCCACGTCACGAGACTCGAACGGATAACAGGTAACCAGACTCAGCATCGCCGTTTGCGTGTCGAGCAGCAGGCGACCGTGGCGAGAATCGACAATATCAATCGCTACCACTTGGTACTGATATTTCCGGCCTTCGTCGGTTTCAAGCAACAACTGCTCGCCGATCTCCACATCTTTCAGAAACTGAAAGTGCGTGTCGCGATGCCCGGCGATAACTGCGTTACCCACCTCCCCGGGCAGCGCGCTCGCGCTCACGTGACCCGGGCCGAAAGCCAGCGTCCGCCCGGAACCGCCGGCGAGCACGATAAGATCGACATCGCCCGACTTTGCCGTCAGGCGTGCAACCGGCCAGGTATCGGCCCACGGCCAGGGCGTGGCCCGGGCTTCACCGTCTCCGGTCCGCGACCACGCACGCTGCATCAGCTCCTGCGCCAGCCAGGCTTTTGCCGGAATATAGGTTCCCTGCCCAAGCTGCCAGAAACCAAAACAAAGCAGACAAGCCACCAGCAATCGGCTCAACGTTCTAACGCGCGCGGGCAAAGCGTGTATCACCACGCCGCAGGAATAGCAGAAACATCGCTGCGAGCAGGGACACCAGCCCCGCAAGCCGCAGCGCCGGTGCGTTCGTCGCCGTCGCTGGAAATCCGAAAATCGCGTTCGGGTTTTGCCCGTACGGCATCAAGTTAGCGACCTGCTCGCTGTTCAATGTCGCTCCGGCGGGCCGTACAGGTGTCTTATCGACTGCGACCAGGCTTGTGTACTTGCTGACAAGGCGATGCGTCAGCGCGGTCGCAACGATCGCTGCCCGAACTTCCTCCGGCTCAGCATCACGCCGTTCGATATCCATCAATTCGCCAATACGAGCTCTCGCCCACAGGGCCGCAACCCCTGGACTCTCGGATGCCGCGGCAACTGGAACCTCGGCAGCCCATCCGCCGCTGACGGAGTTGCCACTGACGCGAACGAAATCCTTGTCACGAAGCACGCCCGTAGCCGCAACTTTGACCATCACGGGCTCGCCGAGATACAGGTCCGGTACCACAGACGGAAAACTGTCGATAACAACACCACTCGGCCATTGCACTTCGATGTTCGTCACCTGTGGTTGTTCCAGCTTTTGAAACAGGCCGTCCATCTTTTCCTGAACTTCGTGCAATGCACTGATAAAAACATAGGCGCCACGGCCGGCTTCGGCCGCTTTGCGCATGAACCAACTGTTGGGCGCCGAGCCAATTCCCACCGTAAACAGGCGCGCACCGCCCAGGCGGTCCTCGATCATTGAAAACAGCTCGTCCTCGTAACCGACGGCACCATCGGTGATAAAAACGACTTGCCGTAAATGTTTTTCAGAGGGTGTTGAGTCGAGTGCAAGTGCCAGCGCTGGCCGCATTTCGGTGCCGCCGTCTGCCTGCAACTTTCGCACAAAGCTCGCGGCTTCAGCCAATGACTCGTCGCTCGCCGGCCGGCTTTGCGGGTAGAGTGCCCTTGTTACCGAATTAAACTCAATGACGTTGAAGCGATCCGTCGGCTTAAGCCCCTTTAGCGCCAGTTGCACCGCACGCCTGGCTTGTTGCAGCGACACACCGTGCATGGATCCGGAGGTGTCGATGATAAATATCGTTTCGCGCGGCATGCTGCCGGCCGGTAACATTTCCGGGTCCGGTGGCATCACCATCAATAGAAAATAAGACTTATCGTCGCGGGTTTCTACAAATGACATCGCTCGTGGCGCCGCCGACGGTACGGGTCGCCACAATAATTCGAAATCGTGGTCCATCGGGACCGTGGTGGCACTTAACGACACCGTGTACTGACTGTTTAGCTCGCTAACGCTGACCGGGTGATAGCGACTCGCGATGATTTCCAGCGGCATGCCAGCGTTAATGTTCGCCGTCAGCGACAGTTGCTGCGATGTGGAATTTGTTACCTGTGGCGGCGTAATCTTTGAGGCGTCCGGCACCCGGTCGGTGTCGGGCGACCAGCCATTACCGGCACGATCCGGCAATGCGCTGCCGGATATGTAGCGCGGGGTCAACGTCATCGGGAAGCGGATACTGAACTGGCCCTCTTCGTAACGAACGTCTTCCAGATACTCGATTTCGACAAGCACTTTTTCGCCGGGCGCGATGTTGGCCACGGAGGTGGTGAAAAGGTTTGCCCGTTGCTGCTCAACCAGGCTGGCTTTCTTGCCGGAGCTTTTGGCTTGTTCGTAGATATTTTTCGCATCTTCCTTTTCCCGAATTTCAGCTTCGATAAAGCGTTCGCCGATACGCAGGCGCATGCGATCAACCGCTGCCTTGTCGGGCAGCGGAAAGACGTAAACACCCTCAACCCAGTCCTGACCGCTGTTATGGAACTCCTGCTGCACCGTTACTCGCGCCACCAGACCGCTGACGTTAATTTCGACTTCGGTATTCAGCAGCGCAGCGGTGGAATAACCGTTCTCCATCCGCAGCAACAATCCGCCCGCCTGCAACTCGTTCGGCACAGGGCCTTCGGTGGCGGCAGCCTTCGGGCCGGATACGAGAACACAGGCCAATGCCACTACCCAAAACCACGATTTAATGTCCGATTGTGTCGCTTGCATTGCAGCCTCCCTTTGGCGTTGTATTCGATTAGGCAGCAGCAATCCGCCACCCTGTGGACAGCGGCATGGCAATGCACCGGCGTAATGTGGCAAATTGTGGCTAACGCAGAGGGAGTAAAACGTGGCGAAACGCATAGCGATCATCGAAGACGAGGCAGCGATCCGGGAAAACTACTGTGCGGCCTTCCGCCGTGAGGGATACACGGTCGATGCTTTCGACGCCCGTGAACCGGCCCTGAACGCGTTTGAAGGTCGTTTGCCGGACCTGGTGGTTATCGACGTTAATCTGAAAGACGACGTTGAGGGCGGATTCGAGTTGTGCCGGGATCTGCGGGCTCGCTCGTCCGATTTGCCCATCATTTTCCTGACCGCCAGAGACAGCGAGTTCGATGCGGTGTCCGGTCTGCGTCTGGGTGCCGACGATTACCTGACCAAAGATATCAGTCTGCCGCATTTGATGGCGCGCATTGCCGCACTGTTTCGCCGCACCGAGGCGTTGCAAAAACCACGGGACGCTGACAGCAGTATCACGCGCGGCGATCTTGCCATCGACACAGAACGCATGACCGTGCATTGGCAGGATCACGTAATCGCTCTGACCCTGACGGAGTTCTGGCTGGTACACGCGATGGCGCGCTATCCCGGGCACGTCAAAAACCGGCAACAGCTAATGGATGCCGCGCAGGCCGTTCTCGACGACAATACCATTACCTCGCACATCAAACGCATCCGTCGCAAGTTCGTCGCCGTAGATTCAGACTTCAACGCCATCGAAACCGTCTACGGGATGGGCTATCGATGGTTGAGCAGCTAAGCGGAAAATTGCGGTGACAACCACCATAATTACCGTATGAATCTCAAGCGTCAGTTACTGCTTGTCAGCCTGCTTGCACTGTTGCTGCCGTGGGCCGGGTGCGAGTTCATCCGTGAGACTGAGTCCGCGCTGCGCACCGGGCAACAACAGATGTTGGCGGGCGCAGCGCACGCGCTGGCTAACTCGCTGTCGCAATACGCAGAAGAGTACCCGCAGCAAATCGCTGAACCCCTGGCAAGCGAGCAGCTGTATCTGCAGCAACTGACGATGGCACCGCGCATCGATGGCTACGTTGATGACTGGCAGTTGGCGCCTGCGTCATTGAGAAGCTTCAATGGCACCGACGGTCCGGTCCGGATGATGATCGCCAGGTTCGGGACTTACGTTTACCTCTATGTGGAAGCAAGTGATCGACACCTCGTCTATGCAAACCCGCAGACGATGGTCCTGGATGACGGCCCGAAGTACGCGGATCGCGTCAGCCTGATCAGCAGCAGTCCACCCTATCTTGAAGAGCAATTCGTGTTCACTGCCGAAGCGCCCGGGCCTGTTGTCAGCTACAAGCGCGACAAGTACGGCTTTGCACCGCAACCGGCGATCACTGCGCACTGGCAGGACGTCCCGGGCGGCTATCACCTGGAGGCTCGAATACCGGCGGACTTTCTCGGCACCAGCCTGGGAATCGTCGTTGGCAACACCGATAACGAATCACAACGTGCGACGCGCGTTCGAAGTTATTCAGGACGCACGCCGCCGCGTGTCGCGGTGGTTTCCGAGGATTTGCAAAGCATCGCCGAAACCCTGGTGCAATCAGGAACCCTCGCCATCATCACCGACGCGGTTGGCTGGCGCATTGCAACCGCCGGCGAGTTGTCGGCCGAAACAACGGGCCAGGCAGAAGATCAGGGCTGGTCGCAACGAATTTACGACCTGCTGGTGGAAGCCGGAACAGCCACCACGTCGGCCGAACCCGACCCGACCGGGCGCGAGCGACAACCGTACGTGAGTGCCGCTCTGGACGGCCGCGAAATGCCGGGCTGGTTCCGCAGCGAAGACAGTGGCAGAGCCATCGTCGCTGTCGCGGCACCGATCAGGGCCGGCGACCGGATTTTGGGCGCGCTGGTATTGCAGCAGGGCACAGATGCCATCCTTAGTGCAACGAACGAGGGCCTTGCTCGACTGATCAACCTGACAATAGTCGCGACATTACTCGTTGCCGGTGGATTGATCGCCTACGCGTCCTGGCTGTCGCGCCGAATTCGTCATCTGTCCGCCGCCGCCGAAGACGCACTCGAAAACGAGGCCTTGCACTGTGCATTGCCGAGCGCCCTTGCAGCGGATGAAATCGGTGATCTGTCCCGCAGCTTTTCTCACGTACTTCGACAGCTCGGCGACTACAACGCCTATCTGCGAACCCTCGCCTCGAAACTCTCGCACGAGCTTCGCACACCGCTGGCGATAGTCACATCGTCGCTGGAAAATCTGGAGCACGACTCACTCAGTGAGTCGTCAGCGGCTTACACCACACGGGCCCGGGAGGGTGCTGATCGTTTACGCCACATTCTCAGCGCAATGAGCGAGGCCAGTCGTGTTGAGGAACTGATGCAACATTCCACACCGGAACCGTTCGATCTGCGCGCGGTGTTGCTGTCAACTATCGACGCGTACAGGGACGTGTACACACAGCGCAACTTCGACTTCGACTGTGATCTCGATTCCGCACCATCGACAGGCTCGCCCGAACTGCTGATTCAGATGCTCGACAAACTGATCGATAATGCCGTCGACTTCAGTCGCCAGGACGACACGATTCGCGTCACACTGTCGCAACAGGACAGCGGATTTCGGCTCACCGTTATGAACCCCGGTCCGGCGCTTCCCGAACGCATGCGAACACAGATGTTCGATTCCATGGTGTCAATGCGTAGCGCCGAGAACAGCCAACACCTGGGGCTCGGTTTGTACGTTGCAAAATTGATCGCCGAGGGACACGGTGGCACCATCTCGGCGGACAACGTCGAGGGAGGCGTCGTCTTCGAAGTGAAATTGCCCGATCAGGATTCCAGGTAGCGAACGATTCCCGCAGCCGCCTCGCGTCCCTCGTGAACCGCGGTAACCACCAGGTCCGAACCTCTCACCATGTCCCCGCCCGCGAAGACTTTGGGGTTTGTCGTTTGATATTGAAACGCACCTAAGGCGGCCACCCGAACCCGGCCGCTGGGCAACCTCTCGATTGAGAAGTCGTCAAACCACGCCGGCGGATTTGGCCGAAAACCGAATGCGATAATCACCGCATCAGCCGCCAGTATCTCCTCACTGCCCGCGACCGGCTCGGGACTGCGCCGGCCATCAGGACTGGCCTTGCCCAGCTCCGTCCGTATGACTTTGACACCTTTGACACGATCTGTACCGATGATCTCCAGTGGTTGGCGGTTGAACAGGAACTGCACACCCTCTTCCTTACTGTTCTTAACCTCGCGTCGCGACCCCGGCATATTTTCCTCATCCCGGCGATAAGCACAACTGACGCTCAACGCTCCCTGCCGAATCGCCGTTCGGTTGCAGTCCATACCGGTATCGCCGCCGCCCAGTACGACAACACGTTGTCCCTCAAGATTCGTATACGGTATCGACGGATCGTTGTAACCGAGCTCCTCATAAATGCTGGATACCAGGTACGGCAACGCCTCATAAACACCGGGCAGATTCTCGCCGGGAAACGCTCCTTTTACGTACTCGTAAGTGCCCATGCCAAGAAACACCGCATCGTACCCATCCAGTAAATCCTGAAAGGGTTTGTCGTCACCGATGCGCGTGTTAAGGACGAACTCGACACCCATGCCATGCAGAATCTCGCGGCGCTGTGCGACGACTCGCTTCTCGAGTTTGAACGGCGGAATGCCGTAGGTGAGCAGCCCGCCGATATCAGGATAGGCATCGTAGACTACCGAGCGCACCCCGTTGCGAGCCAACACGTCGGCTGCCGCCAGCCCGGCCGGGCCCGCGCCAACGATCGCAACGCGCTTGCCGGTATCCGTTACTTTCGACATGTCCGGCCGCCAACCCTGCGCGATCGCTTCGTCCGTAATGTATTTCTCGATACTTCCGATGCTGACCGCCCCATTGACATCGTGCAGCGTGCACGCGCCTTCGCAAAGCCGGTCCTGCGGACAAACGCGGCCACATATTTCGGGCAGGGAGTTAGTTTGATGCGATAGTTCGGCGGCTTCGAACAACCTGCCGTCTTCGATCAACTCCAGCCAGTTAGGAATGTAGTTGTGTACCGGGCATTGCCACTCGCAATACGGATTGCCGCAAGACAGGCAGCGGCCCGCTTGCGCAGCAGCATTGGCGCCGTCGTAGTGGCCGTAGATTTCGCCATAATGTTTGACTCGCTCTTCCGCGCCCTGCTTCTCCGGATCGCGACGCGGTACTTCGAGAAACTGCAACGGATGCTTAGACACTACGCTGCACGTCGCAGTAGTTCGATCAGTGAACCGAGCTCTGTCGCTTTCGGTTTTACAACCCAGAACTTCGGCAGAAAGGTGCGGTAGTCCTCTCGTATCGTTTCGCCCCATTCACTGTCGGTGTATTCAATATGCCTTGTAATCAGTGCCAGCAAATGATGCAAATGCGCTTCCATGCTTTCCGGCGTCACACGATGGATGTCGATGAGTTCGTGGTTATAGCGATCGACAAAATCGCGATCAATGTCCAGCACGTACGCAAAGCCGCCAGTCATACCGGCACCAAAATTAACGCCGGTACGACCGAGCACCACCGCCACACCACCGGTCATATATTCGCAGCAATGATCACCGGCGCCTTCGATGACGGCGGTGGCACCGGAGTTGCGTACCGCAAAACGCTCACCCGCACATCCGGCCGCGTACAACTCGCCGCCGGTTGCACCGTACAGGCAGGTGTTGCCGATAATGGCCGTGTCGCGAGCCACGTACTCGGCACGTTCTGGCGGACGAACAACAATGCGCCCGCCCGCCATGCCCTTGCCAACATAGTCATTTGCATCGCCGACCAGAGACAGGTTCAGCCCGGCAACATTCCATGCGCCAAAACTCTGACCAGCAGTGCCGCGCAGTCGAATGTCCAGCGGCGCGTCTCGCATACCTTCGTTGCCGTGTCGCCGCGCGATCTCACCAGCCAGACGTGCGCCGATGGAGCGGTGAAAGTTCCGCACAGAAAACTCGTAGCGGCCACCGCTGCTCGCCTCAATAGCCGGCAATGTTTCCAGCAACATCTGCTCGGCAAGCTCGCCCTTGTCGAACGGCTCGTTGCGAAGGTCCGTGCAAAACTGCGGCGCGTCTTTGCTCAGGCCATCAGTGGCTATCAGCGGGCTGAGATCCAGCCGTCCCTGCCGGCCCGTTTCTCCGGGCAGCAATTCGAACAAGTCCACGCGCCCGATCAGATCTTCGAGTTTGCGAACGCCTAAGCCGGCCATCAGTTGCCGTACTTCTTCAGCGACAAAGGTGAAGAAGTTGATGACCATTTCCGGCAGGCCGATAAAATACTCACTGCGAAGAACGCTGTTCTGCGTGGCAACACCGGTCGCGCAGTTATTCAAATGACAGATGCGCAGATACTTGCAACCCAGGGCCACCATCGGACCGGTACCAAAACCGAAACTCTCCGCACCCAGCATCGCAGCCTTGATCACATCAAGTCCGGTCTTCAGTCCGCCGTCCGTCTGCAAACGCACTTTGTGTCGCATGTTCTGCCTCTGCAACACCTGATGCGTTTCGGAAAGACCCAGCTCCCAGGGGCTGCCCGCATACTTGACCGAACTCAACGGACTGGCGCCGGAACCGCCGTCGTAGCCGGAGATGGTGATCAGGTCCGCGTAGGCTTTGACAACGCCTGCCGCGATTGTGCCCACACCGGGTTCGGCGACCAGCTTCACCGACACTAACGCTCGTGGATTCACCTGCTTGAGATCGAAAATCAATTGCGCGAGATCCTCGATGGAATATATGTCGTGATGCGGTGGCGGAGAGATCAGTCCGACGCCCGGCGTGGCGTAGCGCAACTTCGCGATCATCTCGTTGACCTTGTGTCCGGGCAGTTGTCCGCCCTCACCCGGCTTTGCCCCCTGGGCTATTTTGATCTGAATGACTTCGGCGTTAACAAGATACTCTGCGGTGACACCAAAACGCCCCGATGCGACCTGCTTGATCTTGGAGACTCGCTCGCTGCCGTATCGTGCCGGGTCCTCTCCGCCTTCACCCGAGTTTGAGCGTCCGCCGATCCGGTTCATTGCAATCGCCAGCGCCTCGTGGGCCTCGGGAGACAGCGCACCGAGCGACATTCCCGCACTGTCGAAGCGCGGCAGAATGTCCGCCACCGACTCCACCTCCTCCAGCGCCACGGCCGGGCCGGCGGGCCTGACATCCATGAGGTCTCTGAGTGTTGCGACCGGCCGTTCGTTGACCAGCTTCGCGTACGCCTGGTAACGCTCGTAGTCGCCGCTGCGAACAGCGGCCTGCAGCGTCGCAACCACGTCCGGGTTATAACAGTGGTATTCGCCACCGTGAACGTATTTGTACAAGCCCCCTTGTTCTATGGGCAGGCGAGGGTCCCATGCGTTTTCGGCAAGCTGTCTCTGGTCGTCCCACAGATCGTCAAAATTTGCGCCTTGAATTCGCGAGATCGTGCCACGGAAACAACGCTCCACGACGTTTTCGTCGAGACCCACAATCTCAAACAACTGCGCACCGCGGTAGCTGGAGATGGACGAAATCCCCATCTTCGACATGATCTTGAACAGACCCTTGCGAATTCCGCGCCGATAACTGCGGCCGAGTTGCTGTTGTTTTGCAACGTTGCCACGGCGCGCTATATCGTGCAGTGACTGATACACGAGGTAGGGGTATACCATCGTCGCGCCGCAACCGATCAAACAGGCGAAGTGATGCGGGTCTCTTGCGACACCGGTTTCGACGACGATATTCGCATCGCAGCGCAGTCCTGTTTTAACCAGATGGTGATGCACCGCGCCGGTTGCGAGCAACGCATGCACCGGCAATTTCCCCGGTTTCAGATAGCGGTCACTGAGCATGAGTAAAAATTTACCCTCACGTACCGCCTGCTCTGCCTGCACACATATTGTCTGCAATGCTTCCGGCAGAGCAACGGCCGCATCGACGTTCAGGTCAATAAACGCGTAGTTGTTCTTGAACATCGTCGGACCGAGAAGCTGGCGCAGTTTCGCCTGCGACAGAACCGGCGAATTGATCAACACCTGTTCGGCATGCTGCGGCCCAATGTCGAACAAGCTGCCTTCTCGACCCACGTTGGTTTGCAGGGACATCACAATGCGCTCGCGCAAAGGGTCGATGGGCGGGTTCGTTACCTGCGCAAACTGTTGCCGGAAATAATCGAACGGCGAGCGAACTTTTCTCGACAACACCGCTATCGGCGTGTCATCGCCCATCGAACCGACCGCTTCCATTTCTGCCTTCGCAAGCACGGCAATCACTTCGCCAATTTCTTCGCGAGACAGGTTGAACATCTTTTGAAAGCTGGCAAGCGTCTCGGGGTCCATTGGCTCGGCAGCGGTTCGGGTGTCGACCAACTGTGAGTCCAGATAACGAACGCCTTTTTTCAACCACTTCTTGTACGGCGCGCGCGTCTTCAGGATGTCGTGTATGTCATCGTTGTCGAGCAAGGTGCCGTTAACAAGGTCGACCGCCAGCATTTCGCCCGGACCCAGCTGGCCTTTAGCAACAACATCGGCTTCGTCGTAGTCGTAGACCCCGACTTCCGAGGCAATCGTGATATGCCGATCCCGGGTCACGATGTAGCGAGCCGGGCGCAGTCCGTTGCGATCCAGACAACAAGCGGCATAGCGTCCGTCCGTGAGCACGATGCCGGCCGGGCCATCCCACGGTTCCAGTTGGCAGTCATAAAACTCGTAGAACGCGCGAACGTCGGGATCGATGTTATCCACTGTCTGCCACGCGGGAGGGAGCAGAATGCGCATCGCCTGAATAATGTCCATACCGCCAGCGCGCAGAACTTCCAGCATGTTGTCGAGACTCGATGAGTCGGAGCCGGTCAGTGAAATAATCGGATCCAGGTCAGAAATGTCATCGAGCTTGTCCGAGATAAAGTTCTTTGCGCGTGCCTGCGCCCAGTTTCGATTGCCACTGATCGTGTTGATCTCGCCGTTGTGCGCGAGAAACCGGAACGGTTGTGCGAGTCGCCACTCGGGCAGCGTATTGGTCGAGAACCGCTGATGAAATACACACACCGATGTCTCGAGTCGTGGGTCTCTAAGATCGGGATAAAACTCCGGCAGCGCGGAGGGCATGACCATGCCTTTGTAGCTGATCGTCGCCGACGACAAGCTGGCAATATAGGTTTCTGCGTCCGCAACCCGGTTCTCAGCGCGACGTCGCGCGAGGAACAGCCGGCGGTTGAAGCGTCCCCGCGGCATCCCGTCCGGCGCATTAACGAAAACCTGCTCAATTCTTGGCAACGTCGCCAACGCCTGCTCGCCGCAAGCGCTCGGATCGAGAGGAACCTTGCGCCAGCCTGCAACGACCAACCCGGTCTCCGCTATCGCCTGGTCGATGACGCCACGTGCAGCGGCGGCCTCAGCCTCGTTCTGGCTCAGAAAAACACTGCCCGCAGCGAAACGTTGGTTCAGAGCAAATCCCGACCCCTCGCCGACCGCACGCAGGAACGATGACGGGAACTTGATAAGCAAACCACAGCCGTCACCGGTCTTACCGTCTGCCGCGATGGCGCCGCGATGCGTTAGGCGCGCCAGTGCCACGATCGCCGTCTCTACGACCCAGTGACTCGGCAAGTCGTCAAGATTTGCGATCAAACCAAAACCACAGCTGTCTCGCTCGAACTCGGGGTCGTACAGGGTTTTCGCTGTTTGCTTTGTCATAGACGCCGCGAGGAAGGCGCACTGGCGTTCCCCGAATTAATGGAATTACTGAGGTGGCGTCGAAACGCCGGGATCGGCTCGCAAGCCGGATCAGTAAAAAGTATATGACAGGAATCCGGGCAATTGCCCTCTCAGCACCGATTTGGCTGAAATTCGGCAGAAAAACATAGGATTTCGATGAGCGAAGCGGCTATTTCACAGTGCAATGCGATGGTTGCGCGCGAAACCGTGAATGCGGACTAGTCAGACCCAAAGCGAATCGAACCGCCGTTACGGTATCCAATCGATGGCACCAAAGGAATATCGACGCCAAGCTCGCCTTCCAGTTCGTAGCGAATGTCTCGCCGGGCTCCATCGCGCACGAGATACAGCAGTTGCGGCGCGGTCTTGAGCAAATTGAGATCGACACTGATCGCAAAACTCGCGCTGCCGTCCGCCGGAACGGTAAATTCGCAGGGCGTTTGTCCGCTGGCAAACCGTTGCCCGTCCAGCTTGAGGCCGTATTCGATGTGTCGGACCGGCAATGGGAACGCGTTCGGATTTGTCACATCGAACGACAACACAAACGTCTGACCGCTGAAGCCAAGACCGGCGACCTGAACATCGCTGAGCGTAACCACGGGTGTCGCGACGATGTTTTCGGGCAGAGAAGCACACGCCGACAAACTGCAGGCCAGCAGCACAAGTCCTAACCGCGTCGTTTTCATCGTAAGCTCCCTTGGCATCGGCCAACCGGCCAACCCCGTCAGTTCAACCCTTTCCCCAACTCGCCCCAACGAGCCGAGATTAACAACCAGTCACTACCGTCGTACTCCAGTTCCAGCTCGAACCGGTACGCATCGGCGCTAAACCCAAACACGCCGTCATTCGTACCCGCCATGCCGACCGTCAAATCGATCTTCGCCGCCGTCTCACCATATAAGCGTATTTTTTCGATCGAAGGCATCAACTTAATGCTGTTTTGTCGCAGGAAATACGCCGCAAACAGCGCGTTGATCTGTTCGCGTTCGTAACCGCGGGCATCGACGTACGCCGGCGATATCATATCGACCAGCTCGCTCCACCGTTTCGCCTCGACAGCCGCTTGCCCCTCATTGACCCATTGCCGTAGCTGCTCTTCCGGCCCCGTATCCGGCCCGCCGCAGGCGCCCATCAGGACCGCCAGAGCGCCAATCGTTACCGCGGGTCGCGGTGCCGACTGACTGCGATATCGAGTGACCGAGCGCTTCATCTGCTAAAGTCTACTGGCAACGACGACATCAAGTGGTCGATTCGATCCGAAATGTGACTTGCTTCGCATTTCGGCGAGCGACACAGGCATCTCAAACCACTCGGACCCGCAAAAATGGCCGTAAAACTGTTAAGCGAAAGCATGGATGCGACGATTACTGACGAAGATCAGGCCCGCATCGAAACAATCCTGGCCTTCTGGTTTAAAGAACAAGAGCTTTCGGCACCGCAAATCGACCGGCGCATGGATACCTGGTTTAGCAAAGACACGGTTTTCGATCACCAAGTCGAAAAAGAGTTTGCCGATGATGTTGCCGCCGCCAGCGACGGCAAGCTGAATCACTGGGCTGCTGAACCTCGCGGCCGCCTGGCGCTGATCATTTTGATCGATCAGTTTCGACGCAACATCTATCGAAATTCACCGGATGCCTTTTCGAAAGACAAGCTGGCGCTGAAACTTTGCGTTGAGGGTGCTGTGGAAAAAAAGGACCAGGGGCTCACGCCGATTCAAAGAGTATTTTTCTACATGCCGCTGCAGCACACCGAATCACGCAAGGTACAGGCGAAGTCCGTCGAACTTTACAACCGACTGGCCGAAACAGTATCCGCGACGGACCGGGAAACCTTCCTGACCATTGCTCAATTCGCCGAATTGCACAAAGACATCGTCGATCAATTTGGCCGCTTCCCGCATCGCAACAAAGTGCTGGGCCGGGAAAACACGGCCGAAGAGGCTGAGTACCTCGCCGACGACAGCCCCGATTTCGGTCAGACCTAGACCGTAGATGCGATAGCAGGCGGGGGTAATGCTCCCGCCTAGGCCTGAACCCGAGAAATGCGGTGGTAACGCCAACTCAGCAGCGTCGCAGCCACGCTGAGGCCGACGATAAATCCAGCCCACACGTAGTCGGCCGGCGCCTGGTAGGTGACGGCAGCCAGATAGGCAAGAGGAAACGCGAGCACCCAGAACGCGAAGATGTTGATGAGCATCGGGACCGCGGTATCTTTGTAACCCCGCAAGGCGCCCGCAGCGCCGATCTGAATACCGTCGGCGATCTGGAAAATCGCCGCCATCAACAACAGGCCAATTGCAATTCCGGTGACGACGGTGTCGTCCGTATACAAGCCGACGACCGCATCGCGAAAGATCAAAAGAAAGGCTGCAGACACTGTCATGAAACCCGCGCAAAGCAGGATGCCTGCCACACCGCAAGCCCGTGCATCGTGTAGCTTGCCAGCGCCGATCAGTTGTCCTACCCGAATCGTCGTCGCCGAACTTAAGGCCAGCGGGACCATGAAGGTAGTCGATGAGAAGCTGATCGCAATCTGATGGGCGGCGGTAATTGCTGTGCCGCGGGTTCCCATCAGTATGGAAATCGCCGAGAACAGACCCGCTTCCGCGGTGATCGTTATCGAGATTGGCACTCCGAGCGTAATAATTTCCTTAAAGGCCGACAATCGCAGCGGCGCGAACCTCGCGAACAAATGGAACTTTCGGTAGCGCGGGCTCACGATCATGTACGTCGCCAGCGCCGCCATTACCAACCACATTGATATCGCACTGGCGTAGCCACAACCTACGGCGCCGAGCGCCGGCGCGCCGAAGTGCCCGAACATCAGAACATAGTTGAGAAATACGTTGCAGACCAGCGCAAAAACCGACGTGTACATGATCGGGCGCGTATAGCCGATACCTTCGGTTGTAAATCGCAACGCGAGAAAAGCGAGTATTCCGGGTGCGCCGAGCGTTATCGCACCGACGTAGCCAACGCTCAGGTCCCGAAACTCCGAGTCGATCCCGAACTTCCCCAGTACAGGCTCGGCGGCGTATTGCCCCAGCAACACCATGGGTATGCCCATCAGGACCGCCAGGTAAAGTCCCTGGCGAGTGTAGCGTCCGATCAGGTCGTATTGTTTGGCGCCGAAATGCCGCGACACAATCGGCGAAATTGCCATGAGTATGCCAAGACACAATGTAAAGCCGAGAAACCAGAAACTGCCGCCAACAGCGACCGCTGCCAACTCTCTTGCACCCAGGCTGCCGGCCATGACCGCATCGGCGAATTGCATGCCGGCGACGGCGAGGTTGTTAATCATCAGCGGGCCGCCGATGCGCAGCAACCCCTTCGCCTGTGTCCTAAGTTCTGTTATGCCAATGCGCGTCATGCGCGCATCTTAACTTACGGTCGCCATCGTGAATGGTGTAAAGTTGCATCGTCCCGATTACGATCCAGAATGGAGACAGGCATGTTGCACGACGGACGGTCAATACGAGTCGCGGTAGTCGGTGGATCTAGAATTCCCTTTTGCCGCTCGCACTCAGTGTATCGACATTGCACGAATCAGGACCTGATGGTGGCCGCCCTCGACGGACTCGTGACGAAGCTTGACCTTAAGGGGCAGATGCTGGGAGAGGTCGCTCTGGGCGCGGTGATCAAGCATACCCGCGACTGGAACCTCGCCAGAGAATGCGTCATCGAATCCGGACTATCGATGCGAACGCCGGCGGTCGACTTGCAGCGTGCCTGCGGAACCAGTATCGAAGCTGCGATCATGATCGCGAACAAGATCTCGCTTGGGCAGATCGAGGCCGGCATTGCGGGCGGTACGGATACGGTCAGCGATGCGCCCATCGTCTATCCCGACGACTACCGCCGAATACTGCTGGACATTCACAGCTCGCGTTCGCTGACTGATCGTATCAAACAGGTTTTTCGGTTTCGGCCCAGACATTTCAAACCGGAGTTTCCAGGCATCACGGAACCGCGCACCGGGCTGTCCATGGGCGAGAGTACGGAATTTACCGCGCAGCAGTGGGACGTGCAGCGCGAACACCAGGATCAGTTAGCCTTATCCAGCCACATCAAGGCCGCCGCCGCCTACGACGCGGGATGGTTCGGGGATCTGGTCGTACCGTTCAGGGGCGCCGAGGAAGACAACAACATTCGGCGCGACACAACCTTCGAGAAACTGTCTACGCTAAAACCGGTCTTCGACAAAAGCAGTGACGGTACGATGACCGCTGGCAACAGCACACCATTGACCGACGGCGCTGCCGCGGTGTGCCTGATGTCAGAAGACTGGGCGCGCCAGAAAAACCTTCCAATCATGGCGTATCTCACGTTCGCGAAAGCCAGCGCGGTTGATTTTATCAACAACGAGGGTCTGTTGATGGCACCAGCGTACGCTGTATCCGACATGTTAAAACAAGCCAATTTGACGCTGCGGGACTTCGACTTTTACGAAATTCACGAGGCCTTTGCCGCGCAGACCATCGCAACACTCAAGGCGTGGCAATCGGAGGAGTTTTGTCGCAAGAAACTCGGTCGCAATCAGCCAATGGGAGCCATTGATCTGGCGCGGCTGAACACCAAGGGCGGCAGCATCGCAATCGGTCACCCGTTTGCAGCAACCGGTGCACGCATCATCGGCACGATGGCCAAACTGCTGCAGGAGAATGCTTCCGGCAGATGCTTGATATCAATTTGTACCGCGGGCGGCATGGGTGTCTCTGCGATCATGGAAGCAGCATAAACTCGACGCTATCCGGGGGGATTAATGGCGGAATTCAGCGCGTTTCTCGCAGCACTTAACAGCGTACTCTGGCACGAATATGTGCTCTATGCGATCGTCGGTACCGGAGTTCTGTTTACGTTCTGGAGCGGCTTTTGCCAATACCAGGCCTTGACGCACGGACCATCGGTGCTGCGTGGCACCTACGACGACCCGAACGATCCGGGCGCAATCAATCACTTCCAGGCACTGTCTGCCGCGTTGTCTGCGACGGTCGGGTTAGGCAACATCGGTGGCGTCGCTCTGGCCATCGCACTCGGTGGCCCCGGAGCCGTGTTCTGGATGTGGATCATCGGTTTTCTCGGTATGGCGATCAAGCTCACCGAAGTGACTTTGTCGATGTTGTACCGTAATACCGACGATCCCGATAACCCCCACGGTGGCCCGATGTGGGTCGCGCACAAGGCGCTGGAACGCAAAGGGCTTGGCGGGCTGGGAAGAGCCATTGGCGTCATCTTTTGCGTGACCTTGCTGATTTCGACGGCGACCGGCGGAAACATGTTCCAGGCATGGAATGTCGCAGAACTGACAGAGGAATATTTCTCGGTGCCGAGCTGGATCACCGGCATCGTGCTCGCGATCATCGTCGGCAGCGTCATCATCGGCGGCATCAAGCGCATCGGCAAAGTGGCTGCGACCCTGGTGCCCTTGATGGTTGTTCTTTACCTGGGTGCGGGCTTTTACGTGCTGGCGTTGAACGTCGGCGACATCCCGGGAATCTTCGCACTGATCGTTAAATCCGCCTTCGCTCCGACCGAAGCAGCCGGTGCCTTTATCGGCGGCTCCGCGGCATCCGCCTTTTTGTTCGGCCTGAAGCGTGCGGCATTTTCCAATGAAGCCGGGCAGGGTTCGTCACCGATTGCTCATGCAGCGGCGAAAACCAATGAGCCCGCCCGCGAGGGCATTGTGGCGGGCCTGGAGCCGTTCATCGATACCATTGTGGTTTGTACGTTCACCGCACTCATTATTCTCTCGACGGGCATATGGAATCGGGCGCCGGATGTATCGCTGGATACGCTGCCGGTGGCAACGCAAACCGAATCGGGCTGGCAGTTCTCGCAAACCGCCGCGCCGGGTGAGGCGTGGGTGGAAGACGACCGCGTCATGCTGGTCGTTAGCGCGCACGCAAACGAGACCACCGGACACGCCTTGCATCGCATCGAGGGAGTAGTCGCGGCAATCGGCAGCGACTACGTCGTTGATTGGGTGCCCTTCGCCAGCCCGCAGCAACCGATCGCTGTTGGTGATGGCATGTACCGCACCTACGTCGGCGCGACGCTAACAGCGAAGGCGTTCGATAGTGTTACGCCCGGACTGGGCAAGTGGCTGATTTCGATTGCCGCGTGGCTGTTCGCGATATCGACAATGATTTCGTGGAGCTACTACGGCGAGCAGGGCATGGTGTATCTGGCGGGCGAGAAGTCGATACTGGGCTACAAGCTGGTCTATTGCGTATTGATCGTTGTCGCTACTCTGGGCTTTATCAAGACCGACGCAGACCTCGACAACATGACCGGTGTCGGTACTGCAGTCATGTTATTTGCCAACATTCCAATTTGCTGGTTCTTCGGCTATCAAGCGATGAGAGCATATAAGGAGTATGTCGCGCGGCTCAAGTCCGGTCGTTTAGGGCCGGATCACCCGCCGCCGAGTCTTGAGATGCTGTTAGCCGATGGGAACGGGAAAAAGTAAGCGTATCTACTCTTGTCGGTTCCGCTGCAGCGCGTCCAGCATCTTGTCGAGCCCGTGTTTCGCCTGCGCGGTCACTCCGCCGCGCCGGTACTCGTCTACAACAAACGATTCGAAACGCCGGACAATATCGTCAATACCCTGATCAGCGAATGCGTTTGGCTGCCGCAGTTTTTCCGGTGAGTTCTTTGCGGCACCGAACAGATTTATCCAGACTTCCGTTCGTTTTCCCCAGCCCAGCAGCTGGTAGAACTGCAATCCCGGCTTACCGTCGTTGCCCGACACCAGGCTGATAACTCCGGCGATAAGTGAGGCCGGGACGAGAACCAAATCTCGCAAGCCGTCGACGATTAGCTTCACTTGCAAGACGCCCAGATCGCGCAGCAAGGTCCAGCGTTGAGACGTGAGTTTTTCTTTTTCGGAGAGCGCTTTCATGGGTTCGTCGCTTTGACAAAAGTCAATTAAGACAAGCGATTATAGGTCAAATTTACTGGCGCGAGACGTTCCTTTGCCGTAATGTTGGACGCGTTAGATATGGCCCCGAGATTATGCCTACCCACCAATCAACGCCGCCATCCCAGCACGATCTAGCCGAGTCGACGGGAATACTTGTCGTTAATCTCGGCACGCCCGACGCGCCGACCGCGACGGCGGTGCGGCGATTCCTCAAAGAGTTTCTCTTCGACCCACGCGTCGTGGAATATCCGCGCCTGTTGTGGTGGCTGATTTTAAATCTCGTTATCTTGCAGGCTCGCCCACCGCGCTCCGCCGCTGCCTACCGAAAAATCTGGACCGAACAAGGATCACCGTTGCTGATTCATTCCCTGGCAATCACGAATAAGTTGCGAGACCGCCTGGCATCACACACCGACGCTCCAGTGCGAGTCGAACTGGCCATGACCTACGGCAAACCATCGATCGACAGTGCCATCGACAAGTTACTGGCCGCGGGTGCTCGCCGTGTGCTCACCGTGCCGTTGTACCCGCAGTACTCCAGCACTACCACCGCCGCGGTGTTCGATGCCGTTGCCCGTAAGATGGGTGCGCTGCGCTGGATACCTGAATCTCGATTCGTCAATGATTATCACGACGCACAAGCGTACATCAAGGCGCTGGCCTCCAGCATCCTGGAACGCTGGGCAGCGAACGAACGTGGCGAAAAGTTATTGATGTCTTTTCACGGCATCCCGGCGAGTTCAATAATGAATGGCGATCCGTACCACGACCAGTGTCAACGAACCGCTCGACTATTGGCCGATGAGCTGGGGCTCAACGACGACGAGTGGCTGATATCGTTTCAGTCCCGCGTCGGGCGCGAGGAGTGGCTCGCACCTTACACGGATGAAACAGTCAGATCATTGGGTGAAAGTGGCTTGTCGCGACTCGATGTCGTCTGCCCGGGATTTTCGACCGACTGCCTCGAGACACTGGAGGAGATTGCAATGCAGAACGCCGCTCTTTTCAAGACTGCGGGCGGGGAGTCTCTGCGTTACATTCCGGCGCTGAATGCGCGCGAGGATCATGTGCGGTTTCTGGTCACGTTGGTGACAGAGCATATTGCTGGCTGGTCCAACGACGCATCGCCCAACGTGTTACACAAACCAGCCAAAGCAGTCGGTGAGTTGTCATGAGTGGCATTGGACACTTCCACGAATTTTCAGTGCACGCACCGGACATCCTCGAGTCGTTAAATTTCTACAAAACTCTGGGTTTCGTGGAGCTCGAGATTAACGATGTGTGGCCGCACAACTACGCGGTTGTCAGCGACGGCGAGATAAGTATCGGGCTGCACGATCGGATGTTCGCCGCCCCGGCGATAACGTTTGTGCAGCAGGATATCGCCAAGCACGCACGGTCCATGGCGGACCACGGTTTTGAGTTCAGCTTCATGCATCTGGACGAAGACGTTTTCAACGAACTCGGTTTCCCCGATCGCGACGGCCACATGGTCACGATGATCGAGGCTCGTACGTATAATCACAGTGAGGACGCAGAGAACAACTCCATGTGCGGCAGTTGGTTTGAACTCACACTGCCGGTGCGCGATGCGGTGCGGTCCGCACAGTTCTGGGCCCCGATTGCCCCGGCGCTGTTAGAGATGCGTGAGGAACCTACGACGCACATGCGTTTCGAGGCTGACGGCGCACCGCTGGGTTTGTCAGAAAGCATCGCCGTCACCGCACCGTCTTTGTGCTTCAAGTGTCCGGATCGGCACGGCTTGATGGGCCTGCTGGAACAGAACGCGATGAAATTCGAAAAGTTCCCAGGCTTTGAGGGCGCCTTCGTAGCGATTCAGGCGCCAGAGGGAACAACACTCTACGCCTTCGAAGAAGATTTTCTCGGCGAAAAGTACGAGGTTGACGAGTCCGGCGATGTGCGAGATTTCCCAAACTAGAATAAGGACACCCATCAAAACGGGGACTAGAGTGGGGCAAGATGGGGACACCCATCGATTTCGTTTCTGTGTGAAACGTCAAGAAATGCACCCAAATCGACGGCCGTCCTTGTCCGCTGCGGACTCAGACTTCATGGATGTCCTGAAACTCTTCCCTCATTTGCTGGGTGTCCCGAAATTTTGTCCCGAAATTCTGTTGCCACTTTGCGACAGTTGAGTGGTGGCGGATATCTGTGACCAGCGTCACTGCATTTCTAGTGACCTGGTTCCACTATTACGTCAGCCCTGCGCGACCAATCTGTCGCGGCCTCACTATCCAAGGAGTAGGAAAATGAGTAACCCGTATGACAAGCCCACTATGCCCGCGTCGTCCGTACTTGGACCAACCTTGAAATTCAAAGGTGAACTGACCGCCAATGAAGACCTGCTCATTCAGGGACAAGTTGAGGGTTCGATCAACCACACGTCCAACCTTACGATCGGTAAGGAAGGTAGAATCAAGGCGAATGTCAAAGCTGAATACATTTGTATCGAGGGAAAAGTAAACGGCGATCTTAGCGGCAGTAAAGCAATTGTTGTAAAAGAGGGTGCAGACGTCAAGGGCAATATTTTCAGTCCAACCGTAACGCTACATGAAGGATCGGCGTTTAACGGCAGCATCGACATGACTGGCAAGGAGCGGCCGGTGGCAAACTCGCCTGAAAACATCGCCGAAACGAACAACAATCGCTCGAAGAGCAAAGCCGTAGATACCGATAAGCCGGACGCGTCGGACAATAAGTCAAAGCGGGACAAAAAACGATCGGCAAGTGCCGCTTAAACCTCTAAGGGAGTTTTATTGTGAGTGATACAGAAATCATGAAGGGCCCGGATTGGGCGGGCGACGAGAAATTTACGGATTCGCAGGTCATTCCTTTCAAGGATGTACCAGAGTCCGTTCGTCAGGACCAGGGCAGCAGCATTGGACATCCGGCGGTCTCCGTGATCGGCGAATCATTGCACTTCAAGGGCGAGCTCTCGGCTGGCGAAGACCTGCTGATTGAAGGTACCGTCGAAGGCAAGATCAATCAGGGTAAATGCTGTCTCACCCTTAAGCCCAACGGCAAGATTATTGCCGACGTAAACGCGACCAAGATCTTCATCGAGGGCTACGTAAAAGGAAACCTGCACGCGTCCGTCGGCGTTACCGTGCGGGAATCCGGTAAGGTCGAAGGCAACATCGTTGCACCGAAAGTTGCGCTCGAAGAAGGCGCGACTTTTAACGGCTCGGTCGAAATGCGATCTCCAGCGGATTCGTCGTCGAAAAAGTAGCGGCCTGACGTCCTGCAAGAAACTGACGAATTGGGGCTGAATGCTCCAAAGAAGTTAGAAACGGCAATTTTAAAGATGTCGTAGAATATCCATTACCTGACTCTTGCCCCCTTCTTACGAAAGGACTTGGCGCAAGTAAGTTTAGGCTGTCTTTTGCTTCCGAGGCCAGACCGAAAATCCGAAGCCAACGACCATAAGGGCAAGCAGCACCAAGTTTATTATCGAAGCCGATGAAGTATCTCCGGCGCGCTCAATGGGGTAAATATCAAGCAATAAACGTCGACCCGCAAACTCAAACAATAGCCAAACATAGATCAACGGAATCATCGCACGATAACGTATCAATGCCAGCACGCAGATAAGACCGATAGACAGGTGGAGAAGACCGAGCAAAGCCGTAGAAGCAATCGCCTCTTGAAGTGCTGTGACGGGATAACCAGACATCTCTATGCCATCAGTGCTATTGGCTTCAGCCGGCATCACCATCGATCCGATCGCGATCATGAGCTTCAACAGCAACACGGGTATGAGCAGCAAGTATCCGAGCCAGTGCCCGCTCAACTTGTTGTCAATTGTCTGGGGGAATATCCGGCTAATCATCAGCAGTCCCTTCTAACCTGGCCGCAACTACCACAAAGGTAGACACATCGTAGAACTCGCCGAACGAAATTTATCGATAATCGGTGACTTCGTCAACAAATGAGTCAAACACACGCGTTCATCACTGGAGATATCGGTGTTGTTGGTCTGCCCGGTCGACTCAAGCACCGATGGTTCGCTTATGATGGTCGAGTCCTTTGGGAGAGGTTTCCAGGGATGTTTGTGGAAGACGATTGATCCTCGTCGATAGTTTCTCTTTTGTTGTTACAAATCGATGGCTGTCCTGAGTTTTCCCCTATGTAGATTTGCGATGGAGATGACCAGTGAGAAATTGTAAATGATTATTCGGATGTGGCACGGACGAGTGAGGCACAATGACGCAGACGCGTATCGACAGTTTCTTATCGAGCGCGCCATTCCAGATTACCAGTCCGTGGACGGGAACATGGACGTGAAAATACTCGAAAGACGTGACGACAACTCCACGCATTTTATAACGATGACGTCGTGGGAAAACATTGACGCCATCAAAGCGTTCGCCGGCGATGACGCGGAGAAAGCAAAATATTACCCCGAGGACGACGGTTTCTTGCTCGAGTTCGAACCGTCGGTTGTTCACTACGAGATCGTCAGCGAGAGCTGACCAACACTCTCCGAGTATCTAGTCGAAACGAACGCGCCATAACAACAACCGCGTTCGATGTTTTGTGTCTCAGTTGAGTGGATCCAGCTATTCCGTACGCCTGCGGGCTGGCGTTCATATGGTCGGTCTGCTGATAAAAGGACAGCGTTTCGAGCACGTTTTCGATGTAAAGGATCGTGTATTCCAATCTCATGAGTGCAGCTCCAGTTATTGAGCCAAGCGTAACTACTGTGAGGTCGACCCATCTTGAACAAATGCGACAGAAGGGCTTGGCCGCGAAGAAGCACGATATCGAAGAGAAGATCGAAAAACCTCCGGTCGCAGGTCCTTTCGCAGCACTAATACATCCGCTGACCGCGTGTATCAGTAATCCCGCTTAACCCCCATCTTGCCCATTAACCACTGGCCAAACACACTGCGCAACACCGGCACCAAATAACGATACAATCGCCCGGAATTGTAAACCGCCTTGCCCTTCTCCAGCGCCACCAACCCTTCCCGGACCACAACATCCGCGTCATACCAGATAAATGATGGCGAGCTGCGCTTCATTTTCGCAAGCTCGTCAGAGGCATGAAACTCGGTGTGCGTAAAACCCGGACACAAGGCGAGCACATGAACGCCCTGACCACGAACCGTCGCGGCAAGCCCTTTCGACAACGCGATCAAATACGCCTTGGTGGGGCCGTAGCTGGTATCACCGGCGAGTGATACCTGACCGGCGACCGATGCAACGTTCAGCACACGACCGAAGCCGCGCTCCAGCATCGGCGGAATAAAGTGATGACACATTCCTGCGACTGAGGTCATCATCAGCTCGATGTATTTCTGCTGCGCAGGCCAGTCGCGACCCTGCAGGAGGTCGGGGCCAACCGAACCCGCGTTATTGATCAGGTAGTCAACCTGAAGCCCGCGCTCGTTCACCGCGGCGAACAGTCTCGACGTCGCCACCGTCTCGGATAAATCCTCTTGAATGACTTCTACAGCCACACCGTAGTCATCTGACAGCGAGCGCGCCAGTTTTTCCATCGGCTCCACGCGACGCGCAACGAGAATCAGGTCTCTACCGTTGTTTGCCAATTGGCGTGCGAATTCCGCGCCGAGTCCGGCAGAAGCTCCGGTGATAAGTGCCCAACCTTTGCTCATCGCTTCAACCCCTGACTAGTCTGGACTAATGGCGATAAATGTCAGAAACTCGCTCCGCCTGGCGCCGCAGCGCCGTGCCAATTCCTGCTTCATCGAACAATGCGTTAATCTCTCCGAGCCTGGGCGCCGCCGGCTGCATCAGTCTGTCAATATTCTCCATCGGCGCATCACAGGCGATGCCCGTCAAACGGCGCGCTAGGTAGGCGTCGTCCTTGTGCGTCGCGAGCTTCGCGCCCAGCGTTTTTGCACCACGCACATTAACTTCGTGCACCTTGTCGAGATTGGCGTAGATGTCGTCCAGGTTATCGAAGTGCTGCAGCAAGCCGGTCGCGGTTTTTTTCCCGACCCCCGGCACGCCCTTGATGTTGTCCACCGCATCTCCGGCCAGCGCCAGAAAGTCCGCGATTTGCTCGGGCCAAACGCCGAACGAATCCGGAATCTGTTCGTAACGAAGCTTGCCCTTACCGGCGAAGTCCCAGAACACGTCGTCTTTACTCAGTAACTGCGTCAGGTCTTTGTCGCGCGTGACAATAGTCGACGGCCGCCCGTTTCTGCGCCCGTGATGCACTAATGTTCCAATCAAATCATCCGCTTCGTACGCGGGACTGCTGTGCTCCATCAAACCAAGCGCACGCACGTAACGCCGGCACTGTCCGAACTGCCGCTTTAATTCCGGCGGCGCCGGGTCTCGGTTGGCTTTGTACTCGGGGTAGATTTCGGTGCGAAACGACTCGGTCATGCTTTCGTCGAACAACACCGCGACGTATTCCGGTGTGACGTTTTCCATAAAGTCGCCGATGAAACGACAAAACCCGTAGAGCGCGTTAACCGGATTGCCCTTGTCATCAACCATGTCGTCGGGCATTGAGTAGTACGCCCGAAAAACGTACACGCTGGCATCAATCAGATATTGCATCAATCGTGAAAGTGCACCTCAACAATCTCGTCTCCATTGGAGAGGTGATCACTGAGTCGCGCGTGCAAGGGGCTGGAACGCGGGATGTGCGCCAGCAGGTACTGCATCTGATCTGCAAGTACTCGCCGTCCCTTGAGATAAATG
>VAPL010399675.1_pt1 | contig 25727 bp, 24 predicted proteins | sample 3395061 | NCBI WGS metagenome assembly VAPL01 (sample SAMN08290444, study PRJNA428436) | hydrothermal vent metagenome | isolation source: Deep-sea hydrothermal vent chimney 2 | place: Pacific Ocean: Juan De Fuca Ridge | depth 2182 m m | reverse complement strand
TTACCCACTCGCGTCCATCGTCACCACTGTGAGGAAGTCCTCGACTTCTAGCTCCCACATAGCCTCTGGTGTACCCCACTCTAGGAAGTCCACACCGTAGACTTCTTTGACTGTCTCAGCGTAAAAAGCCGCTGCCCCACCAATCGCATGGAGATACACTGCTCCGTATTTTTTTAGCGCAGTGGCGGTCTGCGCGCCCATGCCACCTTTGCCTATCACAGCTCGCACGCCAGCCTGAGCGATGAAGTCCGCCTCATAAGGCTCTTCGCGAATACTCGTCGTCGGACCTGCGGCTTTGATTTGCCACTCATTACCATCTTTCACAGCGACTGGTCCGCAGTGATAGACCGCCGAACCTGCCAAATCTTTGGGTAGCTCGCCACCATTTGCGACGTGAGAATGCAATGTATCGCGTCCGGTAAATAGTCGCCCTGAGAGCAGCACGATATCCCCTACTTTTAGCTCACGAACTGCCTGCTCGGTCAGTGGTAGTTTTAGCTTTTTGACACTACTGTCATTCTGAGTGAAACAAAGAATCTCCTGATTTAATTTTAGAGATCCTTCGTCAGTCACCTTTGGTGACTTCCTCAAGGTGACACCGGTTTTTTCGTCCAGCACTACACTCCCTCGTCGGGTCGCCCAGCAGCTATAGGCGACTGTCACGAAGTAGCTCGCAGGCAGACGATGACTCGCCGAAAGACGACAGTCAAGTAGTGTCGTCGCACCACCGAATCCCATCGGACCAATGCCAAGTTGATTTGCTTCAGTCAGTATTTCTGCTTCTAACTTTGCCAACTCTGGGTTGTCATTCACTTGACCAATTTTTTGTAAAAGTAGCTTCTTCGCTGCCAGATACCCACCAGCTCGATCTCCTCCAATATGCACACCAATAATTCCTGGTGCACAACCTTTTCCTTCAGCATCTTTGACTATCTGTAGTACGGCTTTTTGCACTCCAGCTAGATCACGCCCAGCCTGTCCAAAATCAGACAGCTGTGTCGGCAGACTGATTTGAGATGAGACATTTTCACTACCACCACCCTTGAGCAATAGCTGGATCTCCACTAAATCTCCCCCTTCGTCAAAGGAGGACTGAGAGGGATTTTTTACATTAGGCTCCTCCCAATAGATCGCTGGAAAGTTTTCACCAGTATTGTCACCAGAGTTTTTACTAGTCAGCACATTGACCGCGTTGGGTCGCAGTAAGCCTTTTTTCGTCGCTTCGCGTAATGCTGTCAAAATATTTTCCTTTAGCTGTATACGATCAAATCCAGCTGGTGCTTTGATAAAAAAACTTGGAAATCCAGTATCCTGACAAAGTGGCACTTGTTTTTCTTTGGCAATTTTTAGGTTTTGCAAAATCGTAGTAAGTGCCAACTCACTAGTAGAGCTTTTAGTTTCACGATTTTTGGCTTGCATCAGTGCTGCTACTATATCTGTAGGCAAAGTGGTCGCCGTCTGTCGAATCAGCTCGAAAATACTTTTTTGAAAGGAACTCATGTATCGAAATTATGTCCAAGGTGGGAATTGAAGCTAACTACTAGCTAGACCTAATGCAATGGCTGTACACGGGTCGCCCCGAAATGATAGTGCTGGTACTCGGGGAGGGACTTGAACCCTCAAGGTATTGCTACCATTCGATTTTGAGTCGAACGCGTCTACCAATTCCGCCACCCGAGCATTTTTAGCCAAATGCTTTCTCGACCTCAGCTTTGACAGCTGCGCCGTCGGCGCTATCCCCCACTGCTTTCATCACTGCACCCATGAGCTGACCCATCTTGGACTTGTCTTCGACTCCCAATTCAGATTTTTTGGCAGCGACGATCTCAGAGATCTGCTCACTGGAGAGCTGCTCGGGCAGATAAGTCTCTAGTACTCCAATCTCGGCGATCTCGGCAGCAGCCTGCTCTGCGCGTCCACCTTTTTCGAACTGCTCAGCACTATCGCGACGCTGCTTGATTAGTTTTTTTACTATCTTTATGATCTCAGCATCAGTCAGCTCGCGCTTCTCCTTACCAGCGACTTCTTCTTTCATGATATCCGCCTTGAGCATGCGTAACGTATCTCTTTTTAGTTCTTCGCTGGCTTTCATGGCAGCGGTCAGATCAGTGACGATTTGGTCTTTGAGTAGCATAGGGTATGATTAAAGCCAATCTATTTTAGCAGAATGTTTCTCGACGAAGTAAAAATCACGATGCGCGCTGGCAAGGGTGGACATGGCTGTGTCTCCTTCCTCCGACTGAAGTACATGCCCAAGGGTGGACCCGACGGAGGACACGGTGGCCACGGTGGTAATATCCTGCTGCGCGCTGATCCAAACAAGAACACACTCTATCATTTCGCTAGTCGAAAGATCTTCGAAGCTGGTAAAGGCAAGCAAGGTGAAGGTCGCGACAAAGCTGGACTCGCTGGAGATGACCGCATACTCGATGTACCTGTCGGCACACTCGTCTTCGACGAAGCTGGCAAACAAATCGCCGACCTTAGTACACCTGGTCAGATTTGGCTCGGTGCTCGTGGTGGACTCGGCGGCAAGGGCAATTCGAACTTCGCTACTAGTACACGTCAGATCCCTAGATTCGCCGAGCTAGGTGAGCCTGGTGAAGAGCGTAAAGTCCGACTCGAACTAAAGCTCGTCGCTGATGTCGGGATCATCGGTCTACCGAGCGTCGGTAAGTCCACACTCATCTCGGTTATTTCTGCTGCCAGACCCAAGATCGCCGAATACCACTTCACCACCATCACTCCCAACCTCGGCGTCACTAGTCACCGTGGCGAGAGCTTCGTCGTGACAGATCTACCTGGTCTGATCAAAGGTGCGAGCCGCGGCAAAGGTCTCGGTCATCAATTCCTGAAGCACACGGAGCGTGTGCGCTTCTTCCTTCACCTCGTCGCTGCCGATAGTCCGAGTGTGGTTACTGACTACCGCACTATCCGCGCTGAACTAAACAAATACAATCCTGAGCTGACTAAAAAACCTGAGATCATCGTCCTGTCCAAGTCTGACCTACTCCAGCCCGCCGAGCTAGAGAAAATCAAAACCAAGCTCGAAAAAGTAAGTAAGGCTAAAGTGCTCACAGTCTCCGCACCGATTCACGATGGTCTGACGGCAGTCCTAGACAGTACCCTCCAGACTCTGAAAAAAACTCGACCGAAAACTGAAATCAAATCCAAAGAATTACCAGTCTTCCGTCCGCATCTGGAACAAAAGTCCCGCTCTTTCTCTGCAAAAAGAAAAAACAAAAAGCTTTATCTTGTCGACGGTCCACGCCTAAATCAAATCGTCATCATGAGCGATCTCAACAATGGTGAGGCTGTCGCCCGTGTCCAAGATGTCCTCAATAAGTTCGGTGTGGCGCGTGAGCTACGTCGCCTCGGTGCCGAGTCAGGTGCAACCATAGAGATCGCTGGCAAACGGCTGGAGTGGTGGGACTAGACAGTTTTTTGGATCTTCTTTCGGATAGACTCTTGTGTTTGGACGATGCCGTTTTCTATTTTATCTGCTAGCGGTTTAGTTTTTTCATAGCACTTCATCAGATGGATAGCCTCGTATAAAGTACATTTTAGATTGAGACCAAAAAATACGAGCGGAATAGTCAAATCTGACAACGACTTGCTATCGATCAAATTGCCAAAACTACCAGCTGCAATCCCTGCCACACCTCCAGTTAATGACCAGCGCCACCACTTTTTGCCCTGCTTGTCCGGCTCGGACAAACCGATAGTGAGACCAGATAACCCTCCTAGCACCGCTACGTCTTTCCAATTTTGAATCAAACCATAACGTGCCAAGGCAGCTGCTACCCCTAGAGAGATTATCACCGAAAGTGCTTGCTCGGGTAGTTGATCGAATTTTTTTGGTAATCGGTCGCGTTCACGTAGCCAAGTGATGCCAGTCTGACTGGCGACCTGTACCTGACCAGCCAAATAACTAACTGTCGCTCCTTGCTCTGCTCCGAGTAGGGTCTTTTGTCCTATATTTATGGCAACACCAGCAAGGAAGCAAATATTTGCGATGACCAGCCTAGTACTTCCCCTCAAGGATAATTGCTTTGCCTCAGATTCATCAGCAGTATTTGCCGCTGTCTGATAATCCGCGCTGCCTTTGTTAAAATTTTGGATTCCAAGCGCAACCGACCCTATCGATCCGACCATACTGCTATGTCCGACTAGCATTGCTGTTGTTTCACTTATAGTCACAAACATTACAGATTAATCAACTATTTTGATTTTATTTCGAATATCTTTTCTCCATTTATTATGTTGTTCTTTGAAAATTGCGACTATCTCATCAATGTCATCTGTGATTTGAATCAGATTTAAATCTTTTTCACTAATAGTAGGGGTACACCCATTTGCTACTCGTTTGTGGTAGAGCTCATCATTCCAAGTATCGATAATAGGCTGCCAAGTAGAGTGAGCAAGAATCTTGTAGTTTTCTTCCAAATGTCCTACCTGCCGCAGCTGATTGAGCAGGGACATCTCCAGCAGTGTCCCAGCACCACCTGGGGCATTGTAAGCACCGTTTGTCATATCGACGAATTCTTGTAAGCGTGGTGTAAAGTCGGCATGCCTAGTCGCAAAATGTAGTTCAGGGTTAACCTCCTCCTCAAATGGTAACTGAATTGTCGAAGCGACATTAGCAGAAAAGAATTCTTGACCGCGCTCGTGTGCCTCTTTGTGTGCCTGTGTCAGACCTTGATTGGCAGCCTCCATGATACCAGGACCACCACCGGTCACGATATCTATTCGTGCGGAGTTTACAATAGATTTGGCTAAACTTTTTACAAACTGAAATTCTTTAGACTGCTCTTCTAAACGCGCACTACCAAAAATCGCCACTCTAAAATACAATACCAACTCATATTTCATCATTTCATGACGTGCTATCTCATACTCTGTTCTCGCTCTGTCTAGCCTCTTTTCTGCTTCATGTTTATCAGTACGTGATAGAGCAATCACTTCAGGATTTTCATAGATCTGATCTAGCGTAGCGATTCGTCTGTGTGGCTCTCCGTTCTTCGACATAACTTTTTAAGTTAAAAGTATTTAATACTACTAAAAATACACACTCTGTCAACTGCTGCTAAAATAACTACATGATGCTAATCCTCGGTCTCGGCAATCCTGGCAAGCAGTATGCTCGCACGCGGCACAATATTGGCTTTCGTGCGTTGACACAATTCGCCAAATCTCATAATTTCCCTGAGTTCAAGCTGGAAAAGAGATTCAAAGCGGAAGTCTCTACTGGTGATATAGACGGCGAAAAGATAATCCTCGCCAAGCCTCAAACTTTTATGAATCTCTCAGGTGAAGCTGTCCGAGCAATTCTCGACTTTTATAAACTCTCCCCTGCCGATGTAGTCATCGTCTACGACGATGTCGATCTACCCTTTGGTGAGCTACGTCTGCGTCCTAGTGGCGGTAGCGGCGGGCACAACGGCATAAAGAGTCTGATCGCTCATCTCAGCACAGAAGAGTTTGCTCGTGTGCGGATCGGTGTCGGCAATGAATTTTTAGAGAAAGTTCCGACTGAGCACTTTGTACTGACGAACTTCTCTACAACAGAAGAAATAGAAATTCCAAAAATTGAGAGAAAAACGATCGACGCACTCACCGAACTAGTACAAAATGGTTTAGAAAGTGCTATGAACAAATATAATTCTTAAATCCACCATGCTAACTGCTTTTTTGAAAAAACTCCGTGAGCAAAATGATCTAACCACCGACGAAGCCGCAGCTGCTATGACAGTGATTATGATTGGCAAAGCAAGCGAAGAGCAACTGGAAGAGTATTTGGTACTGCTCGCTGACAAAGGTGAAACCGCTGACGAGATCGCTGGCAGTGCGATCGTCATGCGTGAGCAAGCGGTGCGTATCCGTCCTGATGTGGACAAACTCGTGGACACGTGTGGTACAGGTGGCGACCAGTCTGGCACTTTCAACATTTCGACTACTGTCGCCTTCGTAGCAGCTGGCGCAGGTGTCGCAGTCGCAAAGCACGGCAACAAAGCTGTCTCCAGTAAGTGCGGCAGTGCCAACGTCCTCGTCGAGCTAGGAGTGCAAATCGACCTACCACCAGCGAGAGTCGAGCAAGAGATCGAGCAAGTTGGGATTGGCTTCCTCTTCGCGCCGAACTTTCACCCTGCGATGAAGTACGCCGCTCCGGTACGAGCAAAGCTCAAACGCCGCACCATTTTTAATCTACTCGGACCACTGACAAACCCCGCCGGAGCACTCCACCAAGTGATCGGTGTATTCGAACCTGCGCTCGTACCACTCATCGCCAATGTACTAGAAAAAATGGGGCACGAACACGCCCTCGTCGTCCACGGCAATGGTCTAGATGAGCTCACGACGACCGGTACTACCGAGATCGCTGAGCTGAAAGATGATGAGATCAAGACTTGGCAGGTCAAGCCAGAAGACCTTGGTTTCGAACGAGTGGAGCTGGACGCTCTGCAAGGTGGTGATGTCACTACAAACGCCCAAATCACCCGTGATATCCTCGCTGGTCAGTGTGGCCCGAAGCGCGATATCGTAGTGCTAAACACCGCCGCAGTCCTCGTCGCAGCCGACCTTGTCGCTGACCTCCAGAGTGGTATCCCACTCGCCGAGGAGAGTATCGACAGCGGCAAAGCGAAAGAAAAACTAGCAGCATTGGTAAAATTTAGTCAGGCAGCTTAAAAAATATCGACAGAACGCAAAAATCACTCTAAAATAATTTAGTCTTAAAAAACCCCAACCTCAATCCAATGAACGAAGACTCTACTACTCCACCGAATAATGACGATAATGCTCAGCCATCTGGCGACACCAAACCAACTGTAAAAGTAAACCTAGATACCTGTATCGGCTGTGGTATCTGCACTAGTGTCGCTCCTGAGGTCTTTGAGATGCAAGACGATGGCAAGAGCCATGTCAAAGACCAAAATGGTCCAAACGCGACAGAAGCCAAAGACGCCTGCCCAGTCGGTGCGATCACGATTGAGTAATTCCGATTTTGGTTTTCTGCTAAACTGCCTCGGTGTCTGACTCCGATATTTTAGCGAATTTGAACGAAAAACAGCTAGAGGCTGTCCAAGCGACCAAAGGACCTGTGCTCATCATCGCTGGTGCTGGCTCGGGCAAGACTCGCGCGCTGACCTGTAGAGTCGCTTATTTGATCGAGCATGCGAAAGTATCGCCCTCTCAAATCCTCGCCGTGACCTTTACCAATAAAGCCGCACAGGAGATGAAAGAGCGTATCAAACAGCTCCTCAACCTAAAAGAAGGTTATAAATACAGCGAAATGCCGACGGTCGGCACTTTTCACTCGATCTGCGTCCAGATCCTACGACGCGAGATCCACCACCTCGGACGTGAGAGTAGCTTCGTGATCTACGATGACACAGACCAAAAGGCGATCATGCGTCAGATCTTCAACGAGCTAAAAATCGACCCCAAAGAGTACAAACCCAAAGCAATCATCGGTGCGATCAGCTGGGCCAAGGCACACATGGTCGGACCAGACAACTACGTGGCGAACTCAAAATTCGCCGCACAGGTCGCCGCAGTCTATCCACTCTACCAAAAAGCTCTACTCAAAAATAACGGAGTCGACTTCGACGATCTACTTGCACTGACTGTCCAGCTCTTCCAAAAGCACCCCGCAGTCCTCGACCACTACCAAGAGCGCTGGCACTACATCTGTGTCGACGAGTACCAAGACACCAACCACGTCCAGAGCATGTTTACCAATCTACTCGCCGAGAAGTATCGCAACCTCTGTGTCGTCGGCGACCCCGATCAGAGCATTTACTCGTGGCGGGGAGCGCAGATTCAAAATATCCTCGACTTTCGCAAGCAGTACTCCGAAGCCAAGGAAATCAAAATGGAACAAAACTATCGCAGCACCAAAGTAATCCTCGATGCTGCCAACGCCGCGATCAAGCAAAACAAAAACCGCCAAGACAAAAAACTCTGGACCGAACGCGACGACGGCGAAAAGATCTACCTCCTCCAGCTACGCGATGAACGCGAAGAAGCGGAGTTTGTAGCGCAAGAGATCATGCGCAGAATCCGAACTGAGGCAAACAAATACAAAGACTGTGTCGTACTCTACCGGACGAACGCTCAGAGTCGCGTACTCGAAGAAGCCTTCCTGCGGCACGCACTCCCGCACCGGATCATCGGCGGTGTGAAGTTTTACGCGCGCAAAGAAGTCAAAGATGTCCTCGCCTACTTGCGAGTAATCCAAAACCCTGCCGACGAAGTTTCGCTCCTCAGAATCATCAACACTCCCCCGCGCAAGATCGGCGCCAAGACAATCGAAGCCCTCCAGACACTCGCTCAAGCGTCTGGCAGTAGCCTCTGGGAGGCACTCCAGCGACCAGAGCAGACACCGATCCCAGCCAGCAAGCAGGAGGTTTTGAAACAATTCGCAGCAGATATTGTCCATCTCCAAGAGATCAATCAAGCTGAACCAGTCTCTACTGTAATCAAAAAGATCCTCACTCGCACCAAGCTAAAAGAGTACTGGAGCCTAGAGGGTACGATCGAAGGCGAGACGCGCTATGAGAATGTCCTCGAGCTGATCTCAGTCGCCAGTAAATACAACGACCTCGAAGCTGGTATCTCGCTCGCCACTTTCCTCGAGGAAGTCGCCCTCCTGACCGACGCCGACCAGCGCAAAGACGATGAGCACGATGTCATCACACTGATGACACTCCACGCCGCCAAAGGGCTGGAGTTCCCCATAGTCTTCCTCGTTGGACTAGAGCAGAGTATCTTCCCAAATGCCCGCACGCTCCTCGAACCACGCCAGCTAGAGGAGGAACGCCGTCTTTTTTACGTTGGGCTGACTCGCGCCGAAGATCAGATTTTCCTGCTCCATGCCCGTCAGCGGATGTTTTTTGGTGAGATACAAGTCAATGCCCCGAGTGAATTCCTAGCTAGTATCCCCAGCGAGCTACTCACCGCAGAGAGCCAACTAGAAATCACGCGCCGTAACTCGGCTACTGGTAGGCAGAGCTGGGACGATGACGACGAACCGACAGAAAGCCTCGCCCTACCAGAGTTTGCCCTCGACGATCAGGTCGAGCACCCCGTCTTTGGCACTGGCGTAGTACGAAAAATCACTGGCGGTATCGTCGAAGTCGCCTTCGGTGGCACGACCGGTACGAAGAAGCTTGCTCTCAGCATCGCACCACTGGAGAAAATCTAAAAGTCGGTACGGCTAGAGTTTCGCGCCGCTCCAAACACCACGAAGAACCTCGACCTAAAGGTCGAGAACCATCGTGGTGCCCAGGAGAGGACTTGAACCTCCACGAGCTTGCGCTCATACGCTTCTGAAGCGTACGTGTCTACCATTCCACCACCTGGGCAGGCAGCCGTGATATTTTAGCAAATTTCAAACCAAGAGCCGACAGACAACAACCTCACCAAGCTCTTCTAGCTGCTCGACCTGCGGCTGATCCTGAAACAAACCAAACACGGCACTGCCACTACCGCTCAGACTAGTGTACTTCGCTCCAGACCTTTTGAGCTGTTTTTTGAGCTGCTTTAGCTCAGGGTACTTCTGAAATACCACCTCTTCGAAATCATTTGAGAGCGAAAAGCTCCTCTTCACAATTGAGAATTGAAAATTCGTAATTGATAATTGTCCATAAGCCCACGCCGTACTCACCCGCACCTTCGGCACGATCAATACAACGTGTCGTGGAAAACTCTTTGGTAGCTCGTATCTCGTCAGCAGCTCTCCCCGACCTTGCCCACGCTGGATACCCGAGCGCAGGAAAAACGGCACATCGCTCCCCAGCTCCAAGGCTAGCTTTTCCAGCTCTATGCGCTTCAACTTCAGACCCCAGAGTCGATTCAGAGCTTTCAGAGTCGCAGCGGAGTCCGAGCTACCACCACCCAACCCTGCACCACTGGGTATTTTTTTCATGAGAGTGATCGAGATTCCATTTTGTTTTGAAGTAAACTTTTTTAGCAGCATCGCGGCTTTATAGACTAGATTCTCTTGTAGCGATATTTTTTCGCCAATTACTTCTACTTTGATCTTGCCATCGTTTCTGAGTACAAGCTCCAGCTCATCACAGAGACTAATCCGCGCAAAGACTGTATCCAACTCGTGAAAACCGTCTGGAAGTTTGCCCAGAATCTTGAGACCGAGATTGAGCTTGGCAGGGGCTTTTACTCGCATTTTTTCAAAAGAACTAAAGCAAAGCACTGAATCCCCTCGCCCCGACCCCACGCGGTGAGTCGCTCCCCTGTCGTCGCGGTGATACCGATACATTCTGGAGCGATATCTAGCAATCCAGCCAAATTTCTCCGAAATTTCGGAGAAATACTCTCGACTTTTGGTCGAGCGGCTTCTAGGCTCAGGCTGACATTGACTATTTGCCAGTTATCTCGGGCGAGCTTGGCGACTATCTCCGCGAGATAACGTCGACTGTCTTTGATCCCGCGCCGACACAGCGCGTCACTCCAAGTAGAGAGCGAGCCACCGCCTACAGCCGAGCTGAGCGCATTACAGAGCGCGTGGAGCGCGACGTCACCGTCGCTATTGCCCGCCAGCCCACCAGTCGCACTGATCCGGACTCCACACAGTACTAGCGGCTTCTTGTAGCTCGCGAAAGGATGGCTATCCTGCCCCAGTCCAGTTCGAAATTCTGGGTTCTGTGTCCTGTATTCTGTGTCCTTCAAATCAGCCGCAGTCGTGATCTTACGATTCTGCTCACTCACTGGCACGAGTCGCGGTCGTATACCAGCTAGCTCGGCGAGCTGGATATCGTCGGTGACCGCCAGCTTCCTCTGTTTGGCTATTTTTAGCCCCTGTGTGAGCAGATCTCGTCGTACAACCTGTGGAGTCTCGGTCAGCTGAAGCTGGCTCCGATCGAGCGTCGCGACCACTCTCCCGCCAGCCACCTGCTTCACTGTCGCCGTAGCAGAGTGTGCGACTGCTGCCGCACCACACTTCTCAGCCGCCTGAATAGTCGCTGTGATCTCCCTACTCGTCAAAAACGGATTCGCCGCATTGTGAACTAATACAAAACTGTCATTCTGAGTGGAGCGAAAAATCTCATCAATCTTTTTCAATCCAACTGCGAGCGAAGCCGCGCGCGTCGCACCACCCACCACCACCTGCGCCGCAGGAGCGAGCCTGCGAGTCTGCGCCAGATACGCTCGCGGTACGACCAGCACTACCTCTTGGATCTGCGAATGACCCTGCAAAACCCGCAGCGAACGCAAAAACAGCGGCTCACCACCGAGCGCAACGAAAGCCTTGGGCTGCTTCGCCCTCAGGCGCACACCCGCCCCTGCCGCCAGCAAGATCGCACTGACTTTTATCAACTTTTTCATTTTGATCGAATCAAAGAGTCTCCCAGATATTTCTCCTGTAGGCGGGCAATGTTTTCCTCACTGACTGAACCTCGTGGCACATCTCTAAGTGCCCGACTGACGATCCTTGACATCTCGGAGTACGGTATCTGATCATCTAGAAACCGCTTGGCGGCAGCCTCAGCCGCCAGTGCCGCGACTGCTGGCGCGAGACCACCCTGCTTTGCCGCGGCGAGTATCATCTGAAACAACGGATAACGCTTCGCCTCGATCTTCTGAAATTCTAGTTTTTTGCCCACTAAGTCCAGCCGCTTGATAATTCTGCTTGCTGTCGGCTGCTTACTATTTGCCCTCAAAGCTAGCTGGATCGGCAGCCGCATATCCGGCTCGGCGAGCTGTGCCAGCAGGCTACCATCGGTCAGCTCCACCAGCGCATGGACGAGCGACTGTGGGTGGATCACTGCTTCAATTTTGGAGTACGGTACGCCGAAGAGGTGGTGTGCCTCGATAATCTCGAAAGCCTTGTTTGCCAGTGTCGCCGAGTCCACCGTCACCTTGGCACCCATCTGCCAAGTCGGGTGCGCGAGCACCTGCCTAGGTGTCACAGATTTCAGTTTCGTGAGTGGCAGATCTCGCAACGCTCCACCCGAAGCGGTTAGGATTATTCTACGAATAGTCTGGGGATCACGCCCCTCGAGCAGCTGCCAAACCCCCGAGTGCTCACTATCCACTGGATAAATCTTTACCCGATGTCGACGAGCAGTCCGCATGGTGAGCTCCCCTGCCAGCACGAGACTCTCCTTATTCGCCAGCGCGATATCATTGCCAGCGCGGAGTGCTGCCAGCGTCGGAGCCAACCCCGCTACTCCAGTGATCGCCGACACGACCAGATCGACTTTTTTCTGAGCTAGCTGGAGGACACCCTCCCCACCAACCAAAATCGGTACCTTGGTCCTGCGAGCGAGGAGATCGGCTGCCTCCGGACTCCGGAGTGCCACGAAGCGAGGGCGAAACTCTCGAATTTGTCGCAGGAGGAGCTGCCAGTTCTCCCCTGCCGACAGACCAAAAACCTTGAAATCATGCGGAAACTGACGCACGACAGCGAGTGTTTGGCGACCGATACTGCCAGTCGCGCCGAGCACTGTGAGACTTGTTTGAGCCATGGACTTTTATTTTACTAGAAAAATACAGTAAACTGATATTAATGTCTGACACTGACCAAAAACCGCCCATGGGTGACACTCCCGTTCCGCCACCACCGCCACCTCCCAGTGGCGATGACTCTGGCACGCCACCACCGCCGAGCACTACCAATGACAAAAAAGGCTCATCACCACTCCAAGGCGACAATGAGCTGAGCGAAGACCAATTCATCACTGGTGGCGACGATCACAGCTTCATCACGACTGTCCCAGTCCCAACCCACCCAAACACTCAGTTTGACGAAAAGAAATTCCTCACACTCCTCGCTAGCAGCATCAGCCTCACGAAGACTGAGAAGCAACGCATCATCACCAGTATCCCCAAGCTCAGCCAATACCAAATTGATGAGCTAATACGAATTTTTAAAGAAGAGCAAAAAAAATTCTCCGAACTAAATGAGAAACATTCCGATCAGTTAAAAAAACTGGAAGAAAAGCATAAAGACGACTGGAATGATATCGAGCATCAAGCTAAACAAAAAGAACAGTCCAAAAAAGATGATGATGATGCCGAAGCATTACGCAAGAAACTAGGACTTGGCTAGTCTGACCCTATTTCTTGTTGGCAGATTTAGATTTATTTTTCTCTGAGTGGTTTGGTTTTTTTGCATTACCCCTGTCAGCCCCACAGTAGGCGCACGTTGACCAATTATTACTCATAAGTTTTTTACATTTGGTACATGGCAGACGTGCCTCGGCACTACAGTGTGGACAGTAACGAAACTCTAGCGGCAACGGAGACTCGCAATGAGGGCAAATCTCTTCATTTTCAGTCAGAGCTTTCTGCTCTGCTTCTTCGTAATAACTCTCCAGTAAGGTCTTTTGTGGGCGGACTATCAAATAGATCAGAAGTCCAAAAATATTGAGCAAGATAGCCAATACAATCGCCAAAACTTGAAATACAAGATTACGCGTACGTCCAACGACATCACGCGCTACCCAGACTACGAGTGCTACCCAGAGGATTGAGAAGTAAACAAAAACGCCCTTCAGGCTAAGTCCTAACCAATCGCCAGCAGTTAAATTGGTCAATAATTCAGGCAGAGCAATCATATCGTAGGTGGGTGTAAATGTAATTCAGAATTGTGAGTGTGATGAGTAGCATGTTTGAGCCGCAGCAGCAGCCAGACTGCCAACAAAGAAAGCCCGATAGCAAAGTATTGACTAGCCCGTAAACCACCAAAAGCTGGTGCTGAATCCGCTCTCAGAAAATCAAGCAAAAAGCTCGATAAAGAAAGCATTAATATTAAAAATAAACCTGCCTTGCCAGTGATACGCGTACGACGAAATACAAAAACTGCTGCCCCAAAAAACAAAACTGTCAAAAGCATGGCATAAAGCTGTAGAGGATGCACTGGCGGAGAAGCCAAACAAGCAGCATCGACAGCTGGATCAGTAAAAGTAATACCCCAAAACAAACTAGTGTGCACACCACAGGCTCTACCGGCCAAAAACGTACCCAAGTGATGAAAGATCAAAACACAGCCAGTAGCAAGAGCTGTGAGATCCAACCAAGCAAAGAAATTCTCACCTTTACGCTGACAAATAAAATAAAGTGCTAGCAAAAACCCAATCAAGCCACCGTAAAAATTGAAACTAAGATCCTGCCAAAAAAATAAAGAATCAATAAAAGAATACCCTCGCAATAGCACCTCCACTAGACGCGCAGATAAAAAAGTAACTCCAAAAAGCAAAAAGAAATGATCTGCTAAAAAAGCAACTGCCATACGCTTACGTCTAGAGGCAATGATAAAAACCAATAAACTCAACAATACCCCAACTGCCAAAACTAAGTTGTACACAGGAAAAGTATTTTCCGCAATGATTAGATTTGGCCACATACGCGCGAGAGTTTAGCACAAAAAATAACCGATTTGCGATCACTAAATCAGTCAATCAAACCTAAGTGTAAAGCACATTGACACCTGCTACAAAGAGCAACACCGCTCCAGATGTAAACAAAAGTGAAGTAGCAACAGCTCGATGAGCAGTAAAATGAGACCTAATACTGATCAGCAGGCGTATAAAAATCAACGTAAAAGTAATGTAGGGTATAAATGTACTATGCCCTACCGTCACAGTGGCCAAATACGAAAACTTTCCCCACTCATACTGTAAAGCGAAACTCGCAAGCAGAAAATAAGTAAAATATAAGAATGCCAGCGTGCTAATAAAATAGGCTGCCGTTTGCCAAAATTTTTCAATAGCTGCTCCGCGATGCAACTCACGCAACATACCATTTAGCTTTCTCGTAGTTTGAACTTTTTGTTGCCTAGTTAGGCAGGCATTCTTGAATATGGCATAAGCTTGGGCATGTGTCTGTCCGGCTGGTGGGAAAATAACCGCCTTCAACAATGTTGATAATTTAGCTGTAGCAGTATTGAACTTTATCTCAGAGGCTGTCGCGGACTGAGGTTGTACTGGTGAGTCAGTCTTCTTTGGCTCTACGAGATCAACAGAAAACTCTAATTCGTCATCAGCATCCGTTGAAAATTTACTCTTAATGTTTTTGACCAGTGAAGCGAAACCCAATTTTTGCCAATATTTTTGTAGGCCAGATTTAGAAAATTGCCACTCAGTCCAACTATGCTGTAAGGGTGACTTCTTAAATTTATCAGCAAAACGATTGACAAAGGTGTCCTCATCTTCTGGATGTGAGAGCTTGGCACGCTCAGGGGCTGTATTGGGATTTTTATCAGACTCTTTATGTTTGACAGACTCTTTTTCAATTTGTTGATCTTGCTGCTCGTCTGCCGTCTCAGTGGCAGACTCTGTAGTTTGGGCGACAGGTGTAGCTGGTGTAGTACCTGCTTCATCAGTATTTTTGAAGGCATCTTCGGCTTTCTTTACCAACTCCTCGAGACCGCCTTTAAATGTTTTTTTATAAGCTACCTCAGCAGCATTTTCACGTGCCTGTTTGATTTCAATGATTGACTCAACTCCATCTATATGTGCCTTTTTCTTTTCGGCAGCAGAAGAACTCTCTAGGCAAATATAAGTCACTTTGAAGTGAAACTCTGTCGTCAGGCGATCGTAAGCTGCCTCTCGATCATAAGCCTCAATCGTACCATCGACAGATTTGTTACCAGAGTCGGTCGCCTCAAACTCAAAAGTCCGCAGATTATCATTTGGTTTCTTCTTAGAGGGCACTTTGGTATCGAGCGACAAGATAGCCAAACCCATTTTATTTAATTCTGCACGTGCAGCAGATTCAGTATCTGCATCGATTTGCCCCATCATTTTACGATTATCGGCATTCTGGACGGCAAGGTAATGAAAAGTAGGCATTTGACTAGCTTTGACAACTAACTAAAAAATTATCAAATTCATTCTATTTTACCATAAAATAGGCAAAAAAGCAAGTAATTTAGAGTTTTACTCCTAGATCAACCAAGGCACGATGAAATCCAGCCAGTGCGGCAGTGATTTCTGTATTATTTGGCTGAAAATCCAGCTCATGTGCCAAGCGATTTCGTAGTTTGTGGGCTGCCCAGACAGCATTCAAATCGGAAAATAGCTTACTAGCTAATTTGAGTTTTTCACCTAGAGATCCTGTATAACCCTGCTTACCGAGCACAAAATCCAATAATTTGTCAGCTTCGAGGATATCGTTCTTGGGATTATTGCCATGCCGAATCAACTGCCACTGTCGTCGTACAAAATCTAGCTCACTAGCGGAAATACGTGGACGGCGGCGGCGACGGTAAAAAACCCAAGCCATCAACAGTAAATCTACCAATACAAAAACAATCACAGCTGAGATAATCCAATCAGACATTCTGACGTAGATTATGTAAATGCCTTATGCGCTGCTCTATGAGCGCAGATGTGCCAATGTCACGACGATGTGCGAGCGGTCCGCTCGCAGCCTGTACACCAGCCTCAGCGAGCTGCTCAGCAGCAGTGATAGTATCGGCGATTCCGACGAAAGCTAGTGCTCGACTCGTACCAGTCAATAGTCGTCCGTCAGCAGTCTGATCGACGGCAGCATAGTAGACACGACAACCATCGGGAATACCGAGTAGTGTGATCTCTGCTCCTGCTTTGGGAGTGTTTGGATAGCCCTCTGGGACAGCATACTTGACCACAGTTGCCTTTTTTTCAAACTCAAGCGGTAGATCGACCAACGTACCGTTTAAAATCGCCTGACAAACATCTACAAAGTCAGTCTTGAGGATTGGTAAGACATTGAGAGCCTCTGGATCGCCGAAGCGAGCATTGTATTCGATTAGCTTGACACCATAGGCGGTCGCCATGAAGCCACCATACATGACACCACGGAAGAGTTTGCCAGTCTTTTGCTTGAGCGCTACGAGCACCTCCTCGGTCATCTTGGTCGCGCTGGCGATGTCCTGCTCAGAGAGAAATGGCAATGAATGAGTAGCATCTGAATAGCTACCCATGCCACCTGTATTTGGACCTTTGTCACCCTCGAAGGCTCGCTTGTGATCTTGGACGACTGGCATAGCCGCAAGTGTGTGACCATCGGTGACGAACATATAGCTAAACTCCTCTCCTACTAATTTCTCTTCTATGATTACTTTGCCATCTTCTGTGAGACACTTGTGGGCGTAGTGTAGTCCATCTTTGATACCAGCTAGGTGATCACCCACGACTTTGACGCCCTTGCCGCCACAGAGTCCATCAGCTTTGATTACAAACTGTCCATCAAGGTGGATCAAGAAGTTCTCCACCATAGTCATGATTTCAGTTTCTGTGATTTTGTCGTCCCACTTGAGGAAGCTCATACACTCTGGATTACCTTCGATATTGTAATCACTGAGTAGCTGTCGCGTAAAAGCCTTGGAGGACTCTAGCTGCGCCAGCTCTGCCACCGGCGCGACGGTCGGTACACCAGCTACTTCTAGTACATCAGCCGCACCAGCACCGATCGGATCATCTGGACCGACGATGGCGAAGTCGGGCTGCTCGCGCTCAGCAAGTGCCTTTAACTGGTCGAAATCAAGCAATGAATCCGTCAGCTCATAGGTAGTCGCCAGCTTTACCAGCGCTGGGTTGGTTTTATTGGCGTAGATGACGAGCTCAGGCTGATGAGCTGAACGCGCCAACGCTTCTGCAATCGCATGCTCACGTGCACCGTTGCCGACGAGGAGGATTTTCATAGCTTAGAGTAGTGTTAATTGACCTTCGGTCTCATCGTGATTGGCAGCTCGTGCACGTTCACAGTCTGCGAGATACTTGGGTGTCACCTCTTTGGTAGGATATTTACCATCGAAACAAGCCGTACAAAACCTTTTGATGGTCGCATTGCCAGCTTGGCAAGATTTTACGAGATTCTTTTTATCTAGATAAAAGAGCGCATCTACTTTGAGTACTTTACGGATCTGCTCTGTGCTGAGCTTGTTGGCGATGAATTCTGATTTACTAGGCATATCTACACCATATGGGCACGGATACTTCAGCGCTGGACTCGCCGAAGCGAGATACACTTTTTTCGCACCAGCACCGCGCACCATTTCGACGATCTGACGACTTGTATTGCCGCGTACGATACTGTCATCTACCAGTAAGACATTTTTCTTCCGTAGCTCTAGCTCAATCGGGATTAGCTTATGCCGAATTGATTTTTGGCGTTTCGCCTGTGTCGACATGATAAATGTCCGTGCAACATAGCGGTTTTTGATCAGACCCTCGCGATACTTGACTCCGAGCACCGAAGCAACTGTCAGCGCGGCTGTGCGGCTAGTGTCCGGCACTGGCACCACTACATCGATCTTGAGCTTGGCCTTTTTGATCTGATTGGCCAGATACTCCCCTGCTCGTAGACGAGTCTTGTAAACCGAGATTTGATCAATCACAGCATCTGGTCTCGCCAAATAAACGTGCTCAAAAATACACGGTGACCAAGTGATTGGCATACATTGCTGACGCGAAAGCTTGCCAGCATCAGAGATGAAAACTGCCTCACCTGGTGCGATATCACCTAGGACTTCATAACCCAACGCAATCGCCGTCACGCCTTCGGAAGCCACCAAATATTCATCGCGAGCAGCAGCTTGGCGCTTCGCGAGTGTCAGTGGACGCAAGCCCTGTGGGTCACGAAAAGCTAGCAATCCCTGTCCTGCGATCAGTACAACGACAGCATAGCTACCCGTCACTCGTCGCATAGTTTTTTTGACTGCGGCGAATATTTTACTCGGCTGAGTTTTCTTTAAACGCTGATACCACAGCTCCTCAGCAAAAACATTGAGCAAGACTTCCGAGTCAGAGTCGGTATTGAGATGACGAATGTTTTTTTGGTTCAGCTCGCGACGGAGCTTGGTAGTATTAGTCAGATTCCCATTGTGAACGAGTGATAGTCCGTGCGGTGCATTGACGAAGAAAGGCTGCGTCTCACGCACATCGTAGCTACCCGCAGTCGGATAACGCACATGTCCGATACCTGTCGTACCCGCGAGTCGTGTGACATCTTTGGAGCGGAAGACATCACGGACTAGTCCATCTCCGCGCTTGCTATGAAACTGCTGTCCATCGAATGTCATAATGCCAGCAGCGTCCTGACCACGGTGCTGGAGCGTACTCAGTCCGTCGTAGAGATCGCCAACTACAGAGTCGGCAGACGAGATACCTATGATTCCACACATAGTGAATTAAATAGTTAGCTGGCTATAACAACGCAAAACATTTTCCATCAAAGTAGCAACAGTCATCGGACCGACTCCCCCCGGTACTGGCGTGATATAGCCCGCCTTCTCCTTGACACCTGCAAAGTCCACATCACCGACTAGCTTACCATCGACTTTCTTGCCACCGACGTCGACGATTATTACACCGTCTTTGACCATCTCAGCCTTGATCAGATGCACGACACCAGTCGCCGAGACTATGATATCGGCATTTCGCGTATGAGCTGACAGATCTTTTGTAAATTCATGACAAACCGTCACCGTCGCATTACGATTGATCAGCATGATGGCGAGTGGTTTACCGACAATATTGGAGTGTCCGACTACGACGATCTCTTTACCTTTTAGTTCGAGCTTGTACTCATCGAGCAAGCGGATTATCCCCGCGGGAGTCGCTGGCGGCACGGCACTGGCGAGATTTACGAAGTTGCGTCCGTGATTGAGCGGGTGGAAGCCATCGACATCTTTGGCAGGGCTGATCGCAGGCAGTACCGCAGCCTTGTCGACCTGCTCTGGGAGTGGCAGCTGGACGAGTATACCGTGGATATTTTGATCAGCATTTAGCTCAGTGATCTTTGCCAGTAGCTCCTCTGTCGTCACACTCTCGGGAAATTTGATCTCGAAAAAATTAATCCCAACCGACTCAGCGGCTTTACGTTTTTGAGCTACGTAGGTAGTGCTAGCAGGATTGTCTCCCACCAAAACAACTGCCAAACCAAGCTGGACAGGCAGCGCAGCAACCTTTTGTTTCACCTCAGCGAGGATCTTTGACGAGAGTGCCTTACCATCGAGCAGCTGCATGGAAGGAAGAAAAATAAAACTCTCGGGCAGTTACCACGAGAGGTCAGTATCTTACTTTAGCTTACAACTACTTTCAAGCCTTGTACCTACTGCTCCTCCCAGATCAGTACACGCTCCTCTGTCATATCGCGGATCGCATACTTCACACCCTCACGACCGACACCCGAGTCTTTCACACCGCCGTATGGCTGCGAGTCAGCACGAAAAGTCGGCACATCGTTGGCGACGATACCACCTGCCTCCACTTCACGGTAGAAGTGATTGATCTCATTAAAATCAGTTGAAAAAATACCTGCCTGTAGTCCGAAGCGTGAAGCATTGGCATCAGTGATGACTTCGTCCAAATCTTGATACTTCGCCAGCACGGCAACTGGCGCAAAGACCTCTTCTTTGACCACGTTACAAGTCTCTGGTGCATTTTCTAGTAGTGCTGGCTTGATGATGTTGCCCTCACGTTGTCCACCTGTCAGGAGCGTCGCTCCTTGGTCGACTGCCTGCTTCAACCATTCTTCGACTCGCTCTGCGTTCTTCGCATCAATCAGTGGCCCGACAGTTGTCTTTTCGTCGGCAGGATCACCACAAACTAGTGCAGCAGTTTTTTTGACCAGCTTGGTCTTTAGCTCTTCATAGACCGACTCATGAACGAAGATCCGTTGTGCCGAGATACAGCTCTGCCCTGCTCCTGCGAAGGCTGCGATACTGATCTTGTCAGCAGCACGATCGAGATCAGCACTTGGTGCGACGACAGCTGCGGCATTACCACCTAGCTCAAGCACAATCTTTTTCTTGCCAGCACTCTCGTTTATCTTCCAACCGACGACAGGGCTACCTGTGAATGAAATTACTTTGACTCGATCATCATGATTGAGCTTGTCACCAATCTTGCGATCCATCGGCAAGATGCTGACCGCACCTTTGGGCAGATTTGTAGTGTTTATGATTTCTGCCAGTTTGAGCGCGGTCAATGGTGTCTGACTACTCGGCTTGAGCACGATCGGACAACCACACGCTATAGCTGGAGCGATCTTGTGTGCGACGAGATTGAGCGGGAAGTTAAACGGTGCGATACCATACACCACACCCACAGGGAAACGTCGCACCAGTCCACGCCGACCACGTAAGTGCTGTGCGCGTGCGAGATCGAGATACTCTGCCTCTGGTCGTAGCACTTCCTCGGCCGCATCGGTGAAAGTACTAATCGCTCGCTCTACCTCACCCTGTCCGAGCGTAAGCGGCTTACCGCCTTCGGCTGCCATTAGCTGCGCTAGCTCTGCCTTACTCTCGCGTAGACCCGCTACGATCGCATGGAGGATCTCTGCTCGCTCATACGGCTCTAGCTTCTTCGTAGTCCCAAAGACTGCTGTCGCAGCAGCCAAAGCTGCCTCGATCTCAGACTCCCCTGCTCGACAAACTGTCGCCACGACTGACTCATCGTACGGTGAATGAACTTCGTAGGTATCCTGTGTCGTGACGAACTCACCAGCGAGATAAATTGGTTTGGGTTTAGGCATTCAAAAAAATTAAATAGTACAGCCGATCTCACCAAGACGTTTGGTGAGCTTCATGTTTTCCCGATAGTCGACCGGACAGTCGATCACCACTGGTCCGTCATGAGCAAAAGCTTTTTTCAGAATTTTAGGCAGGTCCTTGGTTTGTTTGACTCGCAACCCCAGCGCACCGAAGCTCTCGGCTAGCTTTACAAAGTCCGGATTACCAAAATCAATGTGACTCGTTTTGCCAAACTGGGCTTGCTGCTTCCATTCAATCAGACCGTACTTACTATCAGTCCAAATCATGATCACCACTTGAGTCTTTAGCCGTACAGCTGTCTCTAGCTCTTGAACATTCATGAGGAAGCCACCGTCTCCGCAGATACCGAGCACTTTGACTTGTTTTTGATCTGGGTAGACTAGTCGTGCTGCGATCACACCCGGCACGACCATGCCCATCGAGCAAAAACCGTTGGGGATCAACACGGTATTGGGATCTTTGGCGCGGAAGTAGCGCGCAATCCACATCTTGTGCGCACCGACATCCGAGATGAGGATATCGTTTTTATCCAATGCTTGACGCACATCCCAGAGGATCTTCTGTGGCTTGATGGGGAACTCCGTGTCGTCTTTGTATTCTGCGATATCTGCCAACATACGCTCACGCAACTCATCGAAATACTTTTCATCAGGGCGTTTTTCGATCTTATCTTCGAAATTTTGATTGAGACGTCGTAGGGAGTCAGCTATATCACCATTGATCTCGACCGCAGGGTTGTAGTAGCGATCTACTTCTGCTGGCTCAAAATCAATATGGATAATGGTTTTTTTATTGCCATGATTCCAGAGACGTGGATGATACTCCACCAGATCATAACCAATCGCGATGATTAGATCTGCTCGCTCAATAGCACAAGAAACATGATCGCGACTCTGTAGCCCGACAGTCGAGAGATTGTATTTACTATCCGCACCCATCGCGCCCTTTCCCATGAAAGTATTGGCACCATAGATCCCTGTCGTCGCTTGGAGCTCGCGCAGAGCTGCCGAAGCACGCTTACGCACCGCACCATTACCAGAGATGATAAATGGCAGCTTGGCATTTTTGATCAGCTCTACAGCCTGCTGTACAGCCTGACGATCTGGAGCTGGACGACGTGGCTTAGTCTTGACCAATGGCTGCCAGTCATCAGGTACTTCGAGCTTAGCGACATCTTCTGGTAGCTCTACGTGTGTCGCTCCGGGTTTTTCATAGCGTGCGAGTTTGCTCGCCTTACGGATGATTTCACTGATCGTATCAGGTGTTTTGATTTGAGCATTCCACTTTGTGATTGGCTCAAACATTCGCATGACATCCATCGCTTGGTGGCTCTCCTTGTGTAATCGATTGAGCGCACCCTGACCCGTGACCACCATCATCGGACTACGATCCATATTGCCATTGCCGACACCCGTGACGAGATTGGTCGCACCAGGTCCGAGTGTACCGAGACACACCGCTACACTGCCAGTGAGTCTGCCATAGACATCTGCCATGAAAGCCGCACCCTGCTCATGACGCGTAGTGATGAACTCAATCTCAGAATCAAGCAGACTCATCATCACATCAGCATTCTCCTCGCCCGGTACACCAAAAATATACTTGATACCCTCCGCCTCAAGGCAACGAACAAAAAAATCTGAAGCTTTCATAATGTCTACAGTTTAGCACTCTCGTCCCAAAGATAAACAAACGAAATTTAACTCTGATTTCAGAAGCAAAGTGGCAAAGTACACGTCCACTTGAGAACCAAACCCTAACTAGCCCACCAGTGCCAGATAATGTTTTTACGACCGGTAACGAAATCTGCTATCAGATAACCAGTCTGATAGTCGATACCCTACGAGCAAATGTATCAATACCAGATTCAGAGATACAACAAATAGTCCTAGACGTACGAAGTGACCTCAGCATGATAGCGTCCCTCACTTGCCATACCTGTCCAGATGCTACAGAGACTGATAGACCACTATATCATTGTCTACAAATACCAATGCTAACAATCTCGACAATCATAAAATCTTTACAAAAAAATAATATTGATTTTTCTGAAGCTCAGCTAACACTAGCACTGGAAAAACACATCGATCAGATCGTTGGCTCATTTGCTAGCTTGTGTCCACCAAGCCAAACAGGTCAACTGACTAAAGAGCAATATGCCAAACAAAACTATAAAAGAGAAAATTATTTTTATCGCGATATTATTTCAGAACTTGAACAACGTATGTCAGGTGACAAGCTGCCGACCTCATTGATCCAAGCACTCTGGACTCTCTGGGAAAAATACTTCTTTGGACCAGAATATCTACAAAAAAAGCAAATCGAATATAATAATTTACGTACACACACCAGAGATCAAATCAACGATGCTCTGAAAATCATGCGTGATTATTTTTTAGTAGATTTTCAAGAAAAACTCGAAGCCTATGCCAATAATTACGTCTACAGTGCCGACACAGCACCGCAAAACATCACGGAGTGGCTAATAGATTCTTTGACGCCAGCAAGCACTGCAAAACAATTTAGCAACGTAAATCAAGAGCCTTACGCTAGACAACTAGTCACTGTGCTAGCTCCTAATTTAAATAAACACGCAGAATCTCCACTCTGAAGTCTTCATTGAAAACTTAAGGAATTTCATGAAAATTTCATCTTAGCTGGCATAAAGTATTTTTTTCAGGAAAGATCAAAATAATCTCTTTTCTAATTAATTAGTCATGAAGTTTTCCCTCCAGCTCAGTGTCCAGTCCAACGACAGTACGACCTCCCAAAAGGCAAAAGCAGCAATCATAAAACAACTCAAAGGTCTGCCCAATTTAAAAATCAAACTAACAACCAAACCCGATATAGTGACACCAGCCAAACATCAGCTCAATCAGCAAGTCGCAGACTACAGCTCCAAAATCGAAAGACTAAGTCAAGAAGTCGAACTAATCGCCAATGACTTCGGTGTTGATCACGCATATGGATCAGAGATATCATCAGTCAAACGACAACAAACCCTACTCAAATCCATCTCACCCAAATTAAAAAAAGTTACTACGAATAGTAGCTCTCTAGATCGCATTAAACGTTTTTTGATAGAACTACCTGACACACCCGAGTTCGATAAGTTGAGATTTATGCAAGAGCTGATACAAAGGCGTCTTGCTGATATTCAGCTAGTAGGAAATTCAGAACAAATTGAAAGTATTGTATTACACGATTTTGAGAAATACCGCCTCGAATACGAACAAATCTATCTAGCTCGACTTATCAAAAGAAAACAAGCAATCCAAGCCTGGCAAAAAAATCTACCAGAGCTGACCCACAAAGTCGAAATCATCACCGCACTAGACCAGATCAAGACACTTGGTCTAGCTCGAGGCACTCGACTCGCTACAGAACTAAAAAAACTCATCAAAAAATACCCCATACCAAATCAGACACACTCTGAGATAAGACAAGTTCTAGCACTAGAACCAACTATTGCTGGCATCTCACTTTTTGAGATTGACCCCACTCGAGAGTTTGAAATACTGGCAAATAAAATCAGCGCTACACTCAAAACTAAACTAATTATTGTTTGTGAAGAGTCAGTTAATAAAATCCTTGCAACCTCACGTGAGCCCAGCGTCCAGAAACTAACCAAACTACTAAACCTCTCTCAGATAGAAAAAATCACACATCTCTTTACAAAGAGAACTACTCCCAAAATTATTCACGAATTACAAAAACTCCTCGGTGAAAAAAACTTAACTACAATCGCACTTGGTGATTTCATGCCGCAGACCAAGACGATCAAAAGCGCAAGCGAAGCCAAAAAACTCTCTACCGAACTAGAACGATTTATCATTAACAGGCTGTCCAACCAGCCAAAGCAAGGCATTTTAGTTTTAACTTAAAAAAACATGGCAGTCCTAAAAGACATCTCGACCATCGATCTACCACGCCAAAAATTCAAAAAATTTGGTGCTGCCTATCTGACTAATACAGAGCTAATCGCAATTCTACTAAACACTTCAAGAGAGAGAAATAAAAGCAGCCTAGATCTAGCTCGTGAGCTACTAGACACAGATGACAGTCTACGTAATCTCGCAGAGCGAGAGCCTGAAGACCTAGCCGAGATCAAAGGTATCGGACCCGCCAAAGCTGCCACTATCCAAGCAGCCTTTGAACTAGCTCACCGTTACGAAGAAGAACGCTCACCATTACAAAATGCACTCCATTCCCCCGCCGATAT
>VAPL010451882.1_pt1 | contig 25760 bp, 16 predicted proteins | sample 3395061 | NCBI WGS metagenome assembly VAPL01 (sample SAMN08290444, study PRJNA428436) | hydrothermal vent metagenome | isolation source: Deep-sea hydrothermal vent chimney 2 | place: Pacific Ocean: Juan De Fuca Ridge | depth 2182 m m | reverse complement strand
TTCGGGGCGGCAACAGGCTGCAATACCACGGATATGTCAGATGGCGCAGGCTTTACGACCGCTTTGAACTTTTCAGAGAAGGCAAAAACTGGTATCAAAGAGAGGGCGACTGGCTTGTAAAAGGCGTGGATAGTGCTGGATTTCATACACCGGTCGGATTTTTCCCTTACCGGGAGCCAAATTTTCATCGAACCGATGTGGCCGGTGCGGCGGGAAGTATCGGCTTCCGGTCGGCTTTAGGAAAAACAGCTGCCGGTGTTTCGTATCAGTATGACAAAATTCTGAGTAATGTGCTGGGAGATCTTATGAGTGATACCCTGTTTTCCTCGATTGATAAGGGAGCATTTTACAACCACCTGAAAAGTCGGCAGCAGTTCAACGTTTTCCTGAACCAACTTTATCAAAAACAAAATTTCTCCGTTTCGGCAGGTTTAAACCTTTTTTATGATGCCGATTATGGCTTTACACTGTCGCCGGGCTTCGACATGTCCTGGTTCATCACGGGAAACCTGAAAACTTACATCTCGGCTAACCGTGCTATTCGTTTGCCGACTTTCACTGACCTCTATTATCAGGGTCCCGATCATATCAGTAATCCGTTTCTGAAACCTGAAAAGACTTACGGCTTTAGCGGGGGAGTGCAATATTTCCGGAAAGTCATTACTTTTTCGGCTTCTCTTTCATATAGGCTTGGTTATGACATTATTGACTGGATAAAAAAGACTCCGGATGCCAAATGGGAGAGCATGAACCTAACGCGAATGAATACGCTCGGTGTCAGTTTTTCATTTGATTATGTTCCTGTGAAGACCGGCCGCCATTTTTTAGAATCCTTACGGTTGAATTACAATTATCTACATTCCGACAAAAGCGCTTCCGGATACGTCTCTCTCTATGCCCTCGATTACCTTCGCCATAACCTGAGTATTTATCTCCGGCATGCCATTGTCCGCCGGTTATCCGCCGGATGGACATTTTCTATCCAAAAGCGCAACGGTGAATATTTCGATTACGAACAAAACAAAAAAGTATCTTACAGCACAGTCTTTCTTTTGAATACGAAAATCCAATACAAGATACCGCGTTTTACTTTTTTCGTTCAGGCCAACAACATACTGAACCAGACTTACCGTGATATTGGCAGTGTGGTTATGCCGGGTATCTGGGTAACGGGAGGTTTGCAATACCACGTGTCGTTGAAAAAATAATCTCTTTGCCCCACTACCCGCCGAAAGCCAATGCCGTTAAGGAGCTGTCCCGCGTAAACTTGTATTTACCGAATTATCAGTTTTTTCACTTGCTTCGTGCTTCCCGTATTCATAACCATGAAATAAAGCCCACGGTTGATGCTATTCAGCCCAAAGTGCAGGTGGTTTATTCCTTGCCTGAAATTACCTTTATAAAGAATCCTAACCTTGCGGCCGGTTAAATCAAAGAGGGAGATTTCTCCCGAGGAAGGTCTCCCCATATTCCATTTTACTTCAATTTCCGAAGTAGCCGGGTTGGGGTAAACAGTGAGGCTTTCCCCAATCGTATTTTGTTTGTTTTGCGAAACACCAAGGATAAAATCGGGCCGTGTCAGCCTTTTGGTAGTGTATAGCCTGTATTCACCCGGTGTTAGCGTAATGGCAGCATTTGTATTGGTAACATTGATGGAGTCGCCGCCAAAGTAATTATACCACCAGCCTGTTTTCTGAAAATTGGGTGTAATGCTTTGCTGTGTTACATCGAAATTACCCAAAACCGTTACATCCATACTCGCATCAGTCAAATGAATCAGTTTTGTAGCACCACTTACATCTAAATTATAGTTTTTTGTCTGGAAAACAGGCTGTGTCTTTTTCAGGTGAATCAATGCAGACCAAACACCATACAGATGTTTTCTGTTCATATCCTGGTAATAATCCCAACGAATAGGCTTGGGACTGGTTCGGCAATCGTTGTTTAACGAGCCATCTTCACACCGATTGATGGAGTAATCATACCCCAGTTCGCCAAACATCCAAATCATTTTGGGTCCCGGAATGGTAAAGAAAAATGCCCCGGCCATTTCCATACGTTTCAAAGCTGTTGGAATATTTTTAATGTCATAGGTTCCGGAAGAATTCCCGTATTGTTCATTTTTATACATCAGGCGTTGTTCATCATGGCTTTCCATATAGCCCACAACACCGGCCGGATTGGTGAAACCACGTTTCTCATACGATATCCCTGAAAAATCGGAACCTTGTGCATATCCCATGGTTGCCTGGTTGTAATTATTGTTGGCGTTTCCCCATACCAACATCCCATAATCTGTCAGTATTTTTTCTTCAGAATTAGCTGTAAAGAGTTCTAATATATCATAAGCATTGGGAAATGCTTTGTGGATATGGTCATAAATATGTTCTAAGTGATTAATTCTTGACTGATCATAAGCAGACCCATCACCCGGCGTATTGGTAAACCCTTTGGCAAAATCAAACCGATAACCATCAATTTTATATTGCGATAACCAATAGTTTGTTACACTATCAACAAAACGAACCGTTTGGGGGCTGTCATAATTAAAATCATTTCCCCACTGGTAAACCGGGTTGGGAGAGGTTTGGTTAAACCACGGGTTATCGGCTGCCGGCTGGTTTTTGGCAGAATTCCAATACATCTTGGCGAGTGGACACGTTCCCATAGCATGGTTGAGTACTATATCCATAATAACGGCGATGCCATTGGCGTGACATGAATCTACAAATGCTTTAAATGTATTTTTCGGTCCGTAATATTTGTCGGGAGCAAAATAATAGTTGGGATTATATCCCCAGCTTGAATTCCCTTCGAACTCACTTACAGGCATAAGCTCAATGGCATTAATGCCCAACCGTTTCAAGTACCCAAGTGTGTCAATAATATCATCAAAAGTGTGTCCTTTTGTAAAATCACGGACAAGTAGTTCGTAAACCACGAGATTTTCCTCTTTGGGTGCTTTAAAATTGGTGATTTTCCATGGATATGGCGTCTGGTCGGTTTGCAGAACGGTGGCAATGCCGGTGGTCTTACCTTTGGGGTATTTTATCAGGTTAGGATATGTTTTCAGGCTTATATATTGATCGTTCCATGGGTCACTCACTTTGTCAGCATACGGATCGCCAACGCGGATAGTTCCATCAATAAGGTACTGAAAAACGTACTCTTTTTTAGGTATTAAACCTGTTATTTTTATCCAAAAACGGTTATTATCAGGTGTAATGTTCATGGCCCACTTGTCGCCCACTTCCCAGTTGCTGAAATCGCCAATGGCAAATATGTGCTTTTTGTAGGGAGCATAGAGACTTAAGACAACTGTACTGTCGTTGATGTAATTAATGCCATCGCGTACTCCGGCTGGCAGAGCTGCCACTACAGGCGCCCGGTTGACGTAATAGTAAACGGAATCGTAAACTATTGTACTGCCTTTTACCGCTTTGGCAATAATCCAGTGTCTTCCATATTGGCTGGCCACAATTTTATAGGAAAAAGAGGAAGCCGTATCAGCTACAAGGACCTGATTATCCAATAAGAGATAGGTGGAATCGGCATTTGAACTGTTTCCCTGCACAACGACAGTGTCATTTAAATTGACAATATCCGGCTTGCTGGCGGGAAGAGTGATTTGTATGTTTGTACCGGCTTGGTAAACGTTATAAAAGACATCACCACCATCGGCCTCCCTTCCTGTTTTGGAACCATCAGCAGAACGAAAGACAAAAGCCATCTTCAGAATTTTTTCGCCGGAAGGAACGCTATAGTACGCTCTGATAGATGGTGTTATATTTAGTTGCCAAAGGTTGTTGCCCAAACTAGTCATTTTACAGGCGGGAATATTCTCGCTCCAATTGGCTTTCACATATTTCCAGTCGGAAGACGAGGTGCTATTGACAGTAATTACACCGGTATGGGCATATACGTCTCCGGTAAAACCTTTCAGTCCGGCGTCGCCCTTGGAGGCATCAAAAGTGATGGTAACACTGTCCGAAGCGGTCGGTAGAGAAGGATAGGAAGTAATGACCTGAGCATACCCCCCCATTGTACTGAGAAGGACCAGAAAAAAACCAAGAGTAACTTTTTTTATCATGGAAGTAAAGATTTGGATGTTAAGCTGTAAGTAACAAAGGTATTATATAAAAGGATACAATTATGTTAAATATGTAAAAGAAACAGCATGTAATTTATGGTAAGAAACCGCAATGAGCCTTTTCCTGTACTGCAATCGTTTGAGTAGGGTATAGGCAAGGGCAGGAAAGGGATATTGGCAATTTAGAATCATAATTGGTATAACTTGCGTATCAATAAAAAAGAGGTTGCTTTTCGGCAGCCTCTTTTTAGGTTGTTTATTATAGCAAATATTGTTTTTATAAGTGCTTTCTAAACTCAAAATTCAACAGCCTGATAAATATCAACAGATTACTAAACTATATCAGTTTGAAAAAGTTTTGGCAGGATTAGGGTACTTGGTTTCCCCTTCCTGCCAAAACTTCTGATATTAATTTTTTTTCAATTCATATTTATAAACTGTATGACTCAGGTCTAAAACTATGGTATAACTACCCGCAGTTGCCACATGGATATTACCAGTATTAAACTGCAATCTACCATTTTGGTCCTTGCTACCGTAGTTTAAGTCCCATGAACCATTTGCCCTGAATTTTATATCACCAACTACTAAATTTAGGGTGACTGTCCAAAGCTGAGTGGTCGGACTATAGTGCATGGGGGTGTCAGTACTCCACCCGCCCGGAGTGGCATCGCCAATCAATCCCCAGGTGGTTTTCAGGGATGTCCATGTCAGGTCGGTAGTGTTTACATTAAATTTGTAGAAACCCGAATCGGGAACAGATAAATTACCTGCACTTCCATCGGTACTTAGTGCTCCTGAGGTGCTGCCACTTCCATAATTGGTATGGCTCCAGTCCCGGGCACTGGTAAATTTAAATTCTCCGGCAGTTTTCATGTAAATATAACCTTCAAAATTACCATCGCTGTTTAATGATCCGATAGAATCGGCAGCACCAGGATTCCATCCCTGATAGGCACCGGGAACATAGAGCTGCGGATAAGCAATGGGAATATAGAAAGGCGTTATATTAACGTTTGTAACCTGAGAAAAGACAGTGTCCACCTGGCTACTTACAATAGCAATGACCCTGAAAGAAACATCTATCGGAAGTGGTACCTGAGGGTCAACTTCGAGCAACAGAACTTTATTGTTCAAATCATTCACAAGAACATTCAGACTGTCCTTACTTTTAGTATGGCCAACTGATAAGGCATTTTTGAAATTATTACCTTTTCTGTCAATCTGTACGTAATAGTTTACAGCCACATTAAAACCATATTGAGCTGATGACCATGCAAAGGTCACCGTGTTGGCACTGTTTTCTTTTGTAAAAGTCATTGTGCTGCCATCAGTAGGACTTTTCAGCACAGGAGACGTTATGTTATTCGGATCCAGCACGACATTGGTTCCTTCCTTTTGGCAGGAATAGAAACCAATCATGGTTACCAGGGCCAATAATAATATTGATATCTTTTTCATTTGATTCAATTTTAGAGAATTAATAACCAGGATTTTGTATTAAATTAGGATTGGCTGTGATATCTGAAGCCGGAATAGGATAAAGATCGTAATGGCTGTCAGTAGCCGTACCATCTTTTACGCCACCTTTCCATGGCCACAGGTAACTTCCGCCTGTGAATTTACCAAAACGGATAAGGTCTGTTCTCCTTTGCGCTTCCCAATACAGTTCACGAGCTCTTTCGTTTAGAATAAAATTAAGAGTCAGGTCTTTGGCAGTAATGTTACCACCATTATCTCCGTAAGCTCTTTCGCGAAGCAGGTTAATATAACCAACTGCAGTTGCCATGTTGCCACCGGTTCCGCCTCTTACAACGGCTTCTGCATACATCAGATATACATCAGCCAGCCTGAACAACGGGAAGTCAGTATCGGGGAAGGTCAGGTCTGAACCTGGAACGCCAGTTGAAGTAATATTTTTAAATTTAGTAATAGCATAGCCATCAGTAAATTTTCCTACATCTTTTATTGCCAGACTTTGGCCATCAGTATAGAACATGGCACGATGATCGTAACTTTTTCTAACAATACTGTAAGTATAATCAGGTGCACCTAATTTTAAAGTGATGATGTAGGTTCCGGCCTGAGTAATGTTGATGTTGTCGCCTCCTTCTTCCAGAACACCGGTAGCGCCCGTATCACCATAGTTAATATTCCAACTGTCATTGGCACGGAATTTTATCTGTCCCACAGTCAAATCAAGTGTTGCGGTCCAGGTGCCGGTAGCCGGGTCATAAGTCATGTTCTGATCAGAATTCCAGCCATCAGCTGTGGCATCACCAATTACGCCCCAGGTAGTTTTCACTGTGCTATAAGTGAGTTTGTTCAGATCTACATTGACTTTGTAATATCCGGCATCGGCAACAGTGATATTATCGCCTCCCGGATCAAGTGTTCCGTCTGCACCGTTATCACCCCAGTTTGGATCGCTCCAAGTGGTACCATTGACAAATTTAAATTGAGTTCCGGCATCAGGAAAATACAAATAGCCTTCGTACGTGCCATCACTTTTTACCGAAGCAACAACAGTGTTGTTATTGGCAGGATCCCACCCCTGATAAGAACCAGGAACATGCAATAGGGGGTAACTTGCTTTGGTGTTTTTCAGCTTGGTGGGAACAACGTTGGTTGTTGATGTTATATTGGGATAGAACTTCTTAACCAGAGCACTGGTAGTACGTGTTCCTGCCCAACCACCATCAATACCAAAGTCGGCAGGATTCATACTTCCACCAACGGCAGCGTGGATGATAAAGGTAGTTCCGCCCCATGTTTTGGTATGGACACCATCGAAGTTAATAGGAAAGATGACCTCATTGTTATTCAAATTATTATCTGCCAAAAACAAATTTGCATATTTAGGTTCAAGTGAGAAGCCGGCGTTGATAATCTTTTTAGTATAGGTAATAACATCGGTATTCCTTTCCTGACCGGTAAAAACTTTGGCATTAAGATAAAGTTTTGCAAGCAGCATCCAATCAGCTGCTTTATCGGCACGGCCATATTCATTTTGACGTGCATCTATCAGATTCGGTTCAATAGCTTTCAGCTCCGATTCTATATATTTGAATAAGTTAACACGTGAAATTTGTTTTGGGAAGAAGGCACCCACAGGGTCTTTTTCAGTAACAAACGGAACGCTTCCAAATTCATCCAGTGCATGGTAGTAACTCAATGCGCGCATAAAACGGGCTTCGGCACGGTAATGAACAATTTTAGCTTTCAAAGCGGCATCAACTCCCCGTGTATTCAGTTTGGCATCTGTTGTTTGACGAAGAAATTCGTTACAAAGTCCGATTTGATAAAATACACGATAGTAAAAGGCAGTGATAAAAACATCGCTGGAACCCCAGTCCTGATTATGAAAATTCTTAACAGTTTGATCGTTCCACGAGATAACTGCCTCATCGGTAGGAAGCTCTTCGAGATACCATAGTCCACGCAGGTACTGACCAAAACCTTCGTCAATACCACTAATGTCGGACATTCCGGAAGGGCCTTCTTGTCCGGATACAGCCAGTCCGGCATATATTTTAGCCAGCGCTTCTTTGTAGGCAACCGGATTATCGAACACCGATGCAGAAGTTACGGTTTTAGGGTCCAGAGGCACGGTATTCAGGTCTTTTGTACAAGATGAAAGTACAAAAACCAAACCGGCCAACATTACTAATTTATAATATAATCTGTACATAGTCTTTAAATTTTTTTTCAATTAAAATTGGAGGTTTATACCAAATACAAATACTCTTGGTCTCGGGTAGATATTATTGTCAATGCCACTGCTAGTACCATTGTTAACTTCCGGGTCAAGTCCTGTATATTTCGTAATCACAAAAGCATTGTTCACGGTAAATGACACCCCTAGGTTTACAGGTGATTTGTCACTTTTATTCAGGTTTTCGAAAAGGTAACTTAAAGTGATGTTATCCATTCTGAAGAAAGAAGCGTTTTGAATATAATAATCGGACAAATATTGTGGATTATAAAAACCTGCTTTAGTAACATCAGTAGATATATTACCTAAATAAGGTCCTTCGGGGTGATATAAAAACCTGTAAACGCCGATATTGGAGCTCACGTTATTATATACGTAGTTGCCAAAATTGGCACGGCCTGCGAAAGAGAAGTCCCAATTTTTATAATGGAGATCTGAACTGATACCAAAATAGAATTTAGGAGCAGGATCTTCATAGTGGTATCTGTCGGCATTGGTTATTTGTCCATCGCCATTTCTGTCCACATAAAGACCTTCAATGGGCTTTCCATCTTTACCATATACCTGCTGATAGACGTAGAATGAATAAGCAGCATAACCCACACTATGAATTTGAATATTGTTACCTACTCCGCCTGAAATACCACCTGTTTCCACGCCAAGATAGTTGGGATTATTGGAAGCGGTAAGTCTGGTAATCTTGTTGGTGTTGGTTGATGCATTAAAGCCTACTGACCATCTCAAATCCTTTTTAGAAATAATAACACCACTGATGGAGAATTCAAAACCTCTGTTTTCCAAATCGCCGATGTTCGTCAGCAAATAATTGGTCAGGTTAGAGCCTGCCGGTACTGGAATAAAGTTCAGGAGGTCTTTTGTTTTTCTGTAATAGTAATCCAAGGAACCATAAATGCGGTTTTGCAGGAAACCATAGTCCAGTCCGAGATTATAGGTGGTGGTTTCTTCCCATTTGATTTTGGGATTGTAGCCTTCCGGACGTAATGTTCTGTAAAATACATTACCGAGCTGGTACTCTGCATTGTTTTGGCTAAGTGTATAACGCGGAAGATAAGGATAATTACCCTGATTGATATTTTGCTGTCCGGTAATACCATAACCCAAACGCAGCTTTAACTGTGAGATAGCTTTAACATCTTTCAGCCAGGGTTCGTCGTTGATACGCCAGGCAAAAGCAACCGAAGGAAAGAGTCCCCACCGGTTGTTAGCAGCAAAACGTGAGGTTCCGTCATCACGTAAGGTGAAAGTTAACAGATAACGATCTTTAAAGGTGTAATTAAACCTGCCAAAGAAAGAGACAAGGTAATACTCTGTGGGATGGTTGATGGTATCCATATTCCAGGTATGTGCATAATTTCCGTTTTCAGAATAGTCTTTTCTATAGAAATGTTGCCAGGAATAACCAGCCATCACATTAAAGGTACTTTGAATACTTTTAACATCTTTGTTATAATTCAGGTAAAAATCCAACAGGTCGTTTTTCTTTTGCTGTGTGTATGCTTTGTAAATGCCACCACCATTGACGGGGTCGAAAGTCCACGAAGCGTATTCAGGCACAATCAGGGCTCCTTTACTTTTTGAGTGATCGTAAGCAAGATTCAGGTGAGCGCTCAATTCGGGGAGAAAATGAAATTTATAATCCAATTTTAAATTTCCGATAAGGCTACTCACATTTGAATGGTTATCAGTAAGGTTTAATAATGCAACCGGGTTGGTAGGTCCCAGTGCAACAGGATATCCGTTGGCCTGCGTCCCTGTGAAATAACCACCATAATTAGTAGTAGTTGAATCGGGCGTTCCATCGGGCTTGTTATAATAAACCGTATAAGTGGAATCCGATTTTATCGGATTTGTAGGGTTAAACTGTGTGGCAGCTCCAATGGCTCCTTTATCAGCAAATTTATTTTTCACGAAAGTACCCTGAATATTTAAGGTAACTTTTAAGTGGTCATTAAAGAAACTCGGTGTTAAAAAAGCGCCTAAGGTTGTACGCTTCAAATTACCGGTTTTTAAAATTCCATCCTGATTGGTATATCCGACTGAAATCCGATAAGGTAAAGTTTTGTATGCACCGGTCAGGCTAACATAATGATCCGTTCCAAAAGAATTCTTGAAAATTTGATTTTGCCAGTCGGTACTGCTGTTTCCGAGAAGTTTTAATACATCATTCTGGCCTTTGTATCGGTCTTCAATTAACGATCTAAAGGAGGAAGCACCGAATACACTCTCTTTTCTTGGTGATGTGTAGAAAGAAAATTTACCCGAATAATCTATACGCATCGGTTGGCCGATTCTTCCTTTTTTTGTGGTAATGATAATTACACCGTTGGAAGCTCTGGATCCGTATATGGCTGTTGCAGAGGCATCTTTTAATACGGTAAAAGTGGCAATGTCTTCCGGGTTGATTGTGTTGAGAGGACTTCTCATTCCGGCAATCCCGCTGTTGGAGAGGGGTACACCATCCACCACTATTAAAGGATCGTTGCTGGCAGAAAGAGAAGAACCTCCTCTGATACGAATGACGGATCCGCTTCCGGGAGCACCCCCGGTGTTGGTGATTTGTACACCGGCCACTTTACCTGCGAGCAGATCGGCCGGAGAAGTAATAGCACCTTTGTTAAAACTCTTAGAGCTAATGGCCGTAACCGAACCGGTAGCATCCTTCTTTTTAACAGTGCCGTAACCAATTACTACCAACTCATTAAGGTTGGAAACAGCTGGTTTTAGCTTTACGTTTACAGTGGTGTTGGGTTTTACAGATGTTTCCTGTGGCTGGTAACCAACATAAGAAAATACCAAGGTGGCACTTCCGCTTACCGAAATACTGTATTTCCCGTCTAAACCTGTAACTGTTCCGGAGGTGGTTCCTTTAACCTGAACGGTTGCTCCGGGTAACGGCGAGCCGTTAGTCGCATCTACAATGGTACCCTGAACCGTTCCGCTCTGAGCCATCGCTGTTGATATACCCCAAATAAGCAGGAGCATCAACATTGCAGTACTTGTAAAAAACTTTTTTAGCATAATGTGTTTTTTTTTAATTAAAACTGTGTGTTTTTAAATTAAAATTAATTTACGGGCTGGTTGTCTTTTTCAAAGGTTGTCTTCAATAAAGATTTTAAGCCCTTTCAAAAATAAAATCCTCGTGGTTTTTTTAATTGTTAACAAATAATTAACACGATTATCAACAAAATTAATGGAATTTGTTTAGTATCTGTTAATCTTTTTTAAGAATATTTAACATAGAATTTATGTAAAATATAATAGGGGCTGACAGTCAATCATTTGCATATCGTTTCGGTAAGGTTTACAATGGTGTTTTCATGGGCTTTAATTGTATTTGCAAACGATTGCAATAAGGTTTTGAAGCCGATACACAGAACCCTTTGTTAATATTTACACATTTAGTTCCGGAAAGGGGTTTCTTGTATTGTTGCTTTTGTTCTGAAGCGTTGTTCTGACGCCTTAACAGGCGATACTCACGAGGAAAACCCCCAAAAAAATCGTTATACTTTTTGAGGCGATAAGAGCAGGTTTTTCTTTTATATTTCAATTTGCTCAGTCTGAATTCGGACTCTGGATTCTCAAATAGTAGAATGTTTACTTTTGCCCACTGATATGAAAATAAAAAATCAACCGGAACAACAGTGGATATCATGGGCTATTCTTCTAAGCTTGATGCTGACGTGGGGGAGCTCTTTCATTCTTATGAAACAGGCACTTCTCTCTTTCACAGGAACGGAGGTCGGCTTGTTGCGGGTGGTTATTACCTTTTTGTTTTTACTACCCTTTTCGTTCAGATACATCAAAAAAATTGACCGGAAATATTTCTGGCCACTTGTTATTTCGGGGATTATTGGCAGTGTGATTCCGGCACTTCTGTTTGCCATTGCCGAAACGCGTATCGAAAGTGGTCTTGCAGGCACACTTAACTCACTAACGCCTCTCTTTACCTTACTTCTAGGCTTGGCTTTTTTCGGTTTCAAAACGCGATGGATTAATGTGTTGGGGGTTTTTATCGGGCTGGTTGGTGCGGCCGGATTGATGATTTCAAGTTCAGGCAATCATTTGGGCGGAGACTTCTGGTATTCCTTTCTTGTAGTAATAGCCTCGGTTTGTTATGCCATAAATGTTAACCTTGTAAAGAAGTATTTTTCAGGACTTAGTTCGATGCAAATTACGGTAATGACTTTTTTCTATATCGGTATTCCTACCTTAATCTGGGTACTGTTCTTTACACGTGTTCCGAATTTGTTATGGACCCACCCCGATGTATGGGTAGGAATGGGTTATCTCGCTGTTTTATCAATTGTGGGTACGGGTTTGGCTCTTATCGCCTTTAACAAGTTGATTAAGATGAGCAGCCCTGTATTTGCCTCGTCAGTCACTTATATAATTCCCATTGTGGCCATTATGTGGGGCATTTTGGATGGCGAACGCTTTACCGCTGTCTATTTTTTCTGGATGTCGTTGATACTTGGCGGTGTATTTCTGGTGAATGCCAAACCACGATTAAAAATAAAACCCCGACAGCAGAAATATTTTGTAAAAAATAAATAACAATGATTTGTTAATTAGATTTTTTTAGTATTTTTGCACCTCCAATTTTGACAGTAAAAAAGACAAATAAGAATGTACGCAATTGTTAATATAGCCGGACAGCAGTTTAAGATTGAACAAGGTCAGGAGATTTTCGTTCACAGGCTTGAAGGTGAAGAAGGTGCCAACGTAGAATTCGATCAGGTTCTGCTGGTGGAAAACGACGGTAAAGTAAACGTAGGGACCCCCAACGTGGATGGCGCAAAGGTTGATGTAAAAATTCTTGCTCACGTGCGGGCCGATAAAGTGAAAGTCTTCAAGAAGAAAAGAAGAAAAGGCTATCAGAAAGAGTCCGGACATCGTCAGGACCTGAGTAAAGTGCTGATTGAGAAAATTACTTTATAACGCAAAAAAACTTAGAAAATGGCTCATAAAAAAGGAATGGGTAGCTCCCATAACGGACGCGAATCGGAAAGTAAGAGATTAGGCGTAAAGATCTTTGGTGGACAAATTGTCAACGCAGGCAACATTATTGTTCGTCAGCGGGGGACAGTTCATCACCCTGGGTTGAATGTGGGTATGGGTAAAGATCACACACTCTTCGCTTTAAGAGATGGTATCGTTGAATTCCGCAAAAGAAAAAATTCCCGCTCTTATGTAAGCGTATTGCCTCCACAGGAGCAGTAATAACAGCTGAGGAAAACAATAAAGCCCGGTTCTGCCGGGCTTTTTTTGTATATATTCGGATGCTAAAACAGACTGGAAATTGGAGATAATGATTATTTTTGCATGAAACATAATCGATGAAGACAAAAAAAGAAATTGTAAAAGACTGGTTACCGAGATATACGGGTATGTCTCTTGAAGAATTTGGGAAATATATCCTTCTTACAAATTTTAACCAATATTTGGAAATGTTTGCCAAATGGTATAATGTTGAAATTCACGACCGCAGCCGGCCGATGATGGCAGTAACTTCCGGAGACATTACTATGATAAATTTCGGTATCGGAAGCGCTAATGCTGCTACCATCATGGATTTGCTTTCTGCTATTGAACCCAAAGCCGTACTGTTTCTGGGAAAATGCGGCGGTTTGAAAAAGAAAAACTCAGTAGGCGATCTAATTTTACCCATTGCTGCCATTAGAGGAGAGGGAACTTCCAACGATTATTTTCCTTCAAAAGTACCTGCTTTGCCTGCGTTTAACCTTCAAAAAGCTATTTCTACTACTATTCGCGATTTCTCATGCGATTATTGGACAGGTACGGTTTTTACAACTAACCGCAGGGTTTGGGAACATGATCAGAAGTTTAAGAAGCTGCTGCGAAAAACGCGGAGTATGGCTATCGATATGGAAACAGCTACGATTTTTATGGTGGGCTTTGCTAACAAAATCCCCACTGGAGCACTGTTGCTTATTACCGACCAGCCTATGATTCCCGAGGGTATAAAAACTTCCGAAAGTGACCGTAAGGTTAATGAGCAGTATGTGGAGATACACGTTAAAATCGGGATTAAATCATTGGAACAGTTGATAAACAGAGGTCTTACTGTTAAACATTTAAGATTTTAAGTCCGTTGAATGCAAGTGAGATATTAGATGCTTTAAAAAAGAAAATTTTCAGCCCTGTTTATTTTTTTTATGGGGAAGAACCTTTTTATATCGATGAGCTGACCAGCTACATGGAGAAAAATGTGTTGGACGATGCCTCCAGAGAGTTTAACCAAACCATCGTTTACGGGCTGGATGTAACTGCCCGTGATGTGGTCGATTTGTCGCGTCGTTTTCCTATGATGAGCAATTATCAACTCATTATCGTTAAGGAAGCCCAGAATATTCAGAACTTTGATGCGCTGACAGATTATTTTAATAACCCGTTAGAATCAACTATCCTGGTTATCAATTATAAATACAAAAAACTTGATAAGCGTAAAACGCTTTACAAAAGGCTAAGCAAGTCGAAAAAAGTTGTACTTTTTGAATCTGCACGGGTTTATGACAATAGAATTCCGGTCTGGATTTCGGAACGGGTGCACATGCTTGGACACTCCATCACCCCTAAGTCAGAAATGCTGCTGGCTGAGTTTCTTGGAACAGACCTCGCCCGGATTAACAATGAGTTGAACAAGCTGGCCATCAATTTGCAACCAGGGCAGGCCATTACCGAGGACCTGATAGAACGCTATATTGGAATTAGTAAAGACTTTAATGTTTTTGAACTTCAAAAGGCGCTGGGTAAAAGGGATATTTTTCATGCGCTGCGTATCATTCAGTATTTTGAAGCCAACCCCAAACAAAATCCTTTACAGATGGTAAATGTCTTGCTATATGCTTATTTTATGAAAGTACTCCTGTATCATCAGTTGAAAAATGAAAATAAAAATACCATAGCATCAAAGCTGGGAATATCTCCTTTTTTCGTAGATGATTACCGTGTAGCTGCCCAAAACTACAGCCCTGCCAAAGTAAAAGAGATTATTTCGGGTATTCGCGTGCTTGACTTAAAGAGCAAGGGCTTTGGCGCTATCAATACCGCCTCGTACGGCCCACTGAAAGAATGGGCGTTTCGCATTGTTTCCTAAACTAAAGTGACTCTTCTTAATTATTGAATATACGGTCAATTATCGCTGCATATTTTTTATGAATATAAGCCCGTTTCAATTTGAGGTTAGCTGTAATCTCACCGGTATCGATGGTCCATTCATGGTCAAGTAATTCAAACTTTTTGATCTTTTCTGTATCGCCAAAATACTGATTATAAGTGCTTACCTCTTTCTTGAAACGTTCTATAATTTCCTTTTGAAGAATGGCGGACCTGTTTTCGCTAAAAGTTATGTCTTTCTCATTGCACCAGCTGCTAAGGTATTCAAAATCGGGAACAATCAGGGCAGCGGCAAATTTCTGATTTTCACCGATAACAATTATCTGATCAATAAAAGGCGATTCTTTAAATTTGTTTTCAATCAGCTGCGGAGAGATATATTTTCCCATAGATGTTTTAAAGATTTCCTTTACCCGTCCGGTGATCTTCAGTAAGCCGTTTTCATCAATCACGCCCCGGTCACCGGTATGCATCCACCCATCGGTAACCGTTTCTTTGGTGAGCTCCGCATTTTTGAAGTAGCCAACCATAACACTGTTGCCCTTTACAAGAATTTCACCCTGTTCAGAAGTTTTAACCTGAAGATTTTTTAGAGGAACACCTACCGTTCCCACTTTACTTTCGCCCGGATTAAAAGTGTTTAGGGCAATCACCGGTGAAGTTTCGGTCATGCCGTAACCTTCGAGCAGAGGGATGCCGGCCGTGTTGAAAACTTTTATCAAACGTGGCTGAATAGCCGCACCTCCGGAAACAACAACGCGCATATTTCCACCAAGAGCTTCCCTCCATTTAACATATATAAGCTTATCGAAAAATTTTCGTTTGGCATGGAAAGCCGGATTCTTAATGCCGTATTCAAATTGATTGCCCAAGGCTACTGCCCTGAAAAATAACCATCGGGGAACCGGTTTCAGACTTCTCCCTTTTGCCAGTATCTTATCGTAAACTTTTTCTAGCAAACGGGGGACGGTTGTAAGAATATGTGGTTTTATTTCCTGAATGTTTTGTGCGATGGTTGCCATATTTTCGGCATAATAAATGGAAACTCCAAGATAGAGCAGGATGTATATATTTGTGCGTTCGTAAACATGGCAAAGCGGGAGGTAGCTCACTGCACGCGATGTTTCGTCCACAGGAAACACCTGATACAGGTTCATAACGTTGTTCAAAATGTTTTCGTGTGAAAGCATTACTCCTTTGGGACTACCGGTTGTGCCTGATGTGTATATAATGGTAGCAACCTCTGTTGGCTGTATTCCGGCTTTGACCTTTTCCAGCATTTCAGGGTCGGCATTTTTCTTTCCTAAGTCAATGAGCTCCTGTAAATGAGGAACATCGGCAAAATCTTTGAATGTATAAACGCCTTTTACATTGGGCATGTCAGGTACAATGTGTTTGATTTTTCGGAAAAGTTCCTGACCTGAAATAAAGATGTATTTAACCTCCGAATGTTTTAAAATGAAACGGTAATCGTTTTCACTGATAGTAGGATAAATCGGCACGTGAATGGCTCCAATCTGAAGAATGGCCATATCGATGATGTTCCACTCCGGCCGGTTGGGCGAAATAGTGGCAATCTTGTCACCTTTCTCTACGCCAAGCTCTAGTAGTCCATGGCTGATGTTGTTGGCCTGTTCTCGAATGGTTTTAATGTCATATTTTACCCATTTCCCGTTTTCTTTTCCAGCCAGTACATCCTCTTTGGGTTTGAAAGATGTTTCGTAATAGGGAAGAATATCGAAAAGTCGCTTAATCTCCATGGTTTTTGTTTTGGTTGAATTTTTTTACTTTGGGATAAGTTTTATTCTTTGTTTAGAACTGTTGCACTAGCCTGGGCTGTAGGCATAATTACCAAGTCGTTGATGTTAGCATGGGTAGGTAGTGTGGTGGCAAAATAAGCTACAGCGGCTACATCTTCGGGATGTAAGGGTTCAAAACCTTTGTAAACACTGTGGGCTCTGTTTTCGTCACCTTTAAAGCGTACCACCGAGAATTCTGTTTCTACTGCGCCGGGAGCAATTTGGGTAACCTTTATGCCATATTTTACTGTGTCGATACGGATACCTTTGGTCAGCGCATCAACGGCGTGTTTTGTGGCGCAATAAACATTTCCAAAAGGATATACCTCTTTCCCTGCAATGGAGCCGATGTTGATGATGTGGCCTTTTTTGCGTTTCGTCATTCCGGGCAATATGGCGCGTGTTACATAAAGGAGTCCTTTAATGTTGGTGTCAATCATACGCTCCCAGTCATCGGTTTCACCATCCTGGATGGTGTCCATTCCCACGGCAAGGCCGGCATTGTTCACCAGAACATCTATTTTTGCCCATTCCTCCGGTAAGTTTGCCAACGCAGTTTTTACGGTGCCGTTGTCTCTCACATCAAAATTGAGGGGAAGTACTTTCACGGAATAATCCTTTGTCAGCTGTTCTGAAATTTTATTTAGCCTGTCGTTACGCCGCCCGGTGATAATAAGGTTATGACCGTTTTCGCCGAATTTTCTGGCACAGGCAAGACCAATTCCGCTGGTTGCTCCCGTAATTAATACAATATCTTTCATAGGCATTTATAAAAAAAAAGCAAGCAAAGGTAGGAAAAATATGAAACTGACTTTTTGGCTAAAATATTCGGGTTTTAATGTTTAATAAAAGCCGGGAAATCTGTGGTATAAAAACAAAAAACCCCGGTTTTGCCGGGGTTTTTTGAATGGACAATTACAGCTTATCTCTCTGCAAACCGTAACAAAACTTTATCATCGGTTTGCGAGTGATGTGTACAAGGTCTCCACCCTGAAAACACTTTGTAAATATCAACCAAAAAAAGGGAAATTTTACATCCTTGGCAAAGTAGATACGTGTTTTTCTTAGAACAGCAAGACCAGAGACTGATTTATAGCCATTTAAAACGTTTGCAAAACATTTTCCAATCTAGGGGTTTCCCTTAGAAAATATCCTCGAATGGAAGATTATTGTTAAGAAGGGTATGAATTTCTCCGAAATGGTTACTGGGATTCGACAGCAAAACGTCAAAAAGTGCTTAGCAGGTATCTCTTTCGATGAGTTGGGTCTTGATAAAATGATGCTCGGGAGAGAAATCGAAAGAATCTTCGTCAATACGTTTCAACAGAAGTCTGGCAGCTTTTTTCCCCATTTCAAAACCAAACTGATCCACTGTGGTTAGCTCCGGATCGCAAATGGAAGAACTCAGGCTGTTTTCAAAGCCGATGACTTTAAGATCATCAGGAATGGAAATCCCAAGTTTTCGTGCAGCTTTCATGGCCCCAATAGCTGTCATGTCGTTAACGGCAAAAAGCCCGTCAGGAAAATCTTTCTTTTTAAAGATACTTCGTGAGATTTTGATGGCGTCCTGATATGTGTCGCAGGAATAAACCAAATCTTTGCTGAATGGAATTCTATGCTTTTCCAATGCCTCTTTGTACCCCCTTAAGCGGTTTTGACCAATAAGCAGATGTTGCGGAGCGGAATAAAAGGCAATACGCTTGCAACCTTTTCCAATAAGGTAATTCACAGCATGAAAAGCACCGTGATAATCGTCCACAGAAACTGTATCGGCATGTAAGTCATTGTTTATACGGTCAAAAAATACCAGTGGAATTTCATTGTCGATAATCTGCTGAAAATGGGAGAAATCGTGTGTTTCTTTAGCAAAGGATACCAGTACCCCATCCACCCTGTTTGCCAGAAGTGCCTGGATGTTCAGTACCTCACGCATGTATTTTTCGTTGGACTGAAAGACCATCACATTGTAGTTATTTTCGTAAGCTACCTCTTCAATGCCGTTGATAATGGTGGAAAAGAAATAGTGTTGCGTTTCCGGAACCAGCAGACCAATGGTGTACGTCTTACTGTTTTTCAGGTTTAGGGCAATGCGGTTTGGCTTGTAACCTAATAGTTTAGCCAGCTCTTTAACTGCCTCACGGGTCTTTATACTAATATCGGGATGATCCTTTAATGCACGTGAAACCGTCGAAACCGAGAAGCCCAGTTTTTCGGCAATGTCTTTTATGGTAACTTGTTTTTTCATTCTTTTTATTGGCTTACGAAAATACGCTATTTTTTTTAACTAGTCAATAAAAGTATTCCGATCAAAAAAACAGAGGCTTTACAATCTGAATAGCTAATTCTCAACCTTTTTTGGTCAGCTGTTTTTATTTTTCCAGAACGACATATCCCCATGCCGGAAGTTTAAACGTCATGCTGTTAGGTATGTCGATGTAATGACTGTCGAAAATATTGTAATATCTGCCTTTTATGTGTTCGTTGTTTATGGTAAATGAATGTTCCTTATCGCTGAGGTTTAAGATGGCCACCAACTGTTTGTCTTTTTTTTCACGATAGAAAGCAAAAATATTATCATCAACCCCTTTGGAAAGTGGGATAAGTTTACCTCCTGCTTTTCCGTTTTCCAATACCGGGTTTGTACTTTTAAGATGATTCAGCTTGGTGTAGAGTGGTGCGTAAGGGAGTTTATCCCAGTTGATAGTATCTTTTTCAAAAAAGCGCAATCGTTTGTTGTTGCCAGCTTCCTGCCCACTGTATGTAAGGGGCATGCCGGGAATGGTGTAGTCGAAAACCGTAAAAACTTTAAAAGCATCTCCGAGACGTTCAAGAGCTGTTCCATTCCATGAATTTTCATCGTGGTTGCTGGTGAAATACATACGATAAACATCTGGAGAAAAAGTTTCATCATTCCATTTCAGGTAGGTCCATATGTCGGATGCTTTTTTCTTTCCTTTGGCAATGTCATTCATAAGGTGGAGCATTTTCCATGTATAGTTCATGTCGAAGGCATATTTTACCAAAGCCACACTGTCTTCATCTTCGGCAAGCATAAAAACAGGCTTCACATTGTTGAGCGCTGTTCGGGCTTCATCCCAGAAATCAACGGGAACCATACCGGCAACATCACATCTGAATCCATCCACTCCGGCATCTTTTACCCAATAAATCATAGCATTAATCATGGCTTGACGCAAATCTTTATTGTTGTAATTCAGTGATATAACATCTGTCCAGTCATAAGGTGAAATAAAATTTCCGTTTTTATCTTTTTTATACCAGTCCGGATGTTCTTTTACCCATACGTTGTCCCATGCTGTGTGGTTGGCTACCCAGTCGAGGATAACATGCATCCCTTTCGCGTGAGCCTCTTTTACCAGCGATTTCAGGTCGTCCATTGTGCCGAAATTGGGGTTTACCGCTTCGTAGTTTTGGACGGCATAGTAGCTTCCCAGACTACCTTTCCGGTTTTTCTTTCCAATAGGATTGATGGGCATAAGCCACAATATGTCCACACCCATTTTTTGTAGTCGTTCCAAATGTTGCTGGAAAGCTTTAAAAGTCCCTTCAGGCGTATATTGCCGGATATTTACTTCATAGATGTTCGCGTTGAGGCTCCAGGCCACATGTCTGTTTGTCTTACTATTCTCCATTTTTTTACTCGTTGAATTTTGTCCGAAGGCAAAGCTGAAGCTCATTATAAGAGCCATCAATAAAGCCGGCGAAAATATTGAAAAGATTTTATTTTTCATGACAGTTAAATTTTTACCATGTTAGAATTATTTGTTGAGGAATGTTGGCTACTGTTGCCGATAACAATTCTTTGTCCGACTGTTGATACGACTTTAAATACAAATCAGCAGGTTTTTTTGTGTGCAGCTTAATCGATTTTCCATTTACCCGGAGAGATTTCATTTCATTTTGAAAGCCATGAAACACGAGACGTAAGACCTTGAAACGTGAAATATATTTCCCGGACGGCTTTCCCATGATAACTTTTCTATTGATACCATCATATTGTATTTCTCGTTTATAAAAAGTACCATTTTCGTAGTTATATGTGTTACCATCATCTTCGTAATAAATAAAGTTGTTGCTGGTTTTCCCTTGGTAAATATGAATTTCGAGGGTGTCGCCCGGATTTTCCTCTGTATTTTGAATTAGTTTTTGAACCGGAATAATGGCACCGGCTTTTACGAAAACAGGTAGTTTACTTAATGGACTTGGGGTTAGTAGTTCCCTGCTGCCGTAAAACACGCTATCATCATAAAAGGAATACCATTTTCCTTTGGGTAAATAAGCATCTACAGCCATTTGCTCGCTTTTTGCCGGAATAATAAGCAATGCCGGGCCAAACATATATTGGTTGTCAAACCTTTTGTCATAGATTTTGCTGTCGGAAGCATAATCAATGCTCAAACTTCGTTGCACAGGCATTCCCGTTTGCGAAGCTTCGTAAAAGGCAGCATAAATGTAGGGTAACAAATGATAGCGAAGCCGAATAAAACGTGTTGCGAGTGCCTGTGTGGCTATGCCGTAAGACCAAGGCTCCGAACGTTGGGTAAAAATAGCAGAATGTACTCTGAAGAAAGGGGCAAAGGTACCGATACTTACCCAGCGGGCATACAATGCCGGTGTGGCATCGCCACCAAAACCTCCCACATCATATCCTGCAAAAGGCACCCCTGATAATCCAAAACTGTTTACCAGCCTTATTCCCAGCAGCATGTGTTTGTCTGTAGCCTGATTGTCGCCGGTCCAAATAGCTGTATATCGCTGCAACCCGGCATAACCGGCTCTTGTCAACACCAGCGGCCTCCGGTTTTGCATGAGTTTTCTGGCGCCTTCGTAAGTGGCGCGGGCCATTTCCATACCATAAACGTTTTTTCCTTTCATATAGGAAGCTCTTTTTCCTTCCCAGTCCATTTGAAGTATCGGAGGTACCTCTTTTCCCCAAACGGCAATTTCGTTCATGTCGTTCCAAAAACCGCTTACACCCGTGTTTACCATCCCCTTAAATTGCCGGCCCCACCAGGTACGGACTTTAGGATTGGTAAAATCAGGGAAATTACACCAGCCCGGCCATACCTGTCCGCTGTAATCAGTGCCATCGGGATATTTTAGAAAATAGTTATGCTTTTTTCCCTCTTCGTAAACACTGTAACCTTTTTCAACCTTTATCCCCGGATCAACAATTACCACCGTGTGTATTCCCATATCTTTCAAATCGCCGATAAGCTTTTTTGGATGAGGGAAAGCCATTGGATTCCAGGTAAATACCTTGTAGGCGTTCATATAACCAATGTCGAGATAAAGCACATCCAGCGGTATTTTTTTATCCCGAAAAGTAGTAGCTATTTCCATCACCTCCTTGTCAGGTGTATAGCTCCAGCGCGATTGCTGAAAGCCCAGCGCCCATATCGGCGGCATCTTTATCCGTCCGGTTAGCAAACTGTATTCTTTCAGAATGCCTGCCGGTGTGTGATGATAGAAAAAATAGTAATCTACCCGGTCATCTTCTACCGAGAAGTAGCTAAAACGGTTGTTCCCCGCTCCAAAATTAAATGTACTTCTCGTGGTGTTATCCACAAAGACACCATATTGGAGTCCGTTGTGTCTTCCCATATAAAATGGAATGGTGGAATAGAGCTGGTCGTCCCAGTTTTCGTAATGGGGGTTGTCGGTGTTCCAGTTGGTATAAGCCGCGCCGCGCCTGTTGAGAGGACCTGTTTTCTCACCGAGCCCCACAAATGTCTCCTGTGGAAACAGGTGTTTGAAAACAAAAGTCTCGTGGTTCAGCCAGAACGTTCCTGTTTTACCTTCCCGGCTAATGATTTCACCTTCCGGGGTTTGAAAAGTAAACCGTAGGGGGAACTTATTGATTTTCAGCGTTAAGGAATCTGTTTTAATCCAAAATACCTTGTTGTTTTCAGTGAATGAGAATTTTGTCTTTTGCGGTTTGGCTATCACCGCATAGGAAGGTAGTTCTTTATCCTTGTTTTCCCATACCGAAATTTTAAACAGGGTAGGGGAGAATATGGTCACCCTTGCTGTACCATGAGTCGTCTGAAAGATAAAACTTTGTGAAGTTTTATTATAAACTGTATAATTTCCCAGGCCTGTGCCTTCGTGTTGTTGTGCCATGGCAGGCTGAAGCATAAAAGGGAAAAAGAAAATCAAAAATATTTTTTTCATCAAAGAAAAATGTTTAAAATAAAAAAAATCATTGCAAATATAAACAAAGTGGCGTATGGAAATAACCCCTTTTGGTGTGCCACAATTTTTTTAATTACAAACCGTTACCAAAAGTGTTTTTATATTTGTATCTTAAAACATTTCATGGCAGCGATTAGTATTCGAAATATTTCAAAGTTTTACGGAGACCAAAAAGTTCTGGACAATGTCCATCTTGAGGTTGACAAAGGTAAGGTCGTTGGCCTGCTCGGCCCCAATGGTGCCGGCAAATCGACACTGATGAAGATTCTTACCTCTTTTATCCCGCCTTATGAAGGCCAGGCACGTATTCTGGGGATGGATGTACAAACCGAAGCCTTGAAAATAAGGAATCTCATTGGCTATTTACCGGAAAATAATCCGTTGTATCCCGAAATGTACGTACGTGAATACCTGGGCTTTGTGCTGGAAATGTATGCTACCGAATTCTCTGTGAAAAAGCGCGTGGACGAAGTGGTTGAGCTTACAGGTCTGGAGCAGGAACAGCATAAAATAATAGGGGCGCTGTCCAAAGGTTACCGGCAGCGGGTGGGGCTGGCACAGGCACTGATTCATGATCCGCCGGTGCTGATTTTGGATGAGCCGACAACCGGTCTGGATCCTAACCAACTAACTGGTATCCGGGCGGTAATTTCCGAATTGGCAAAGGAAAAGGCTATATTGCTTTCCACACATATTATGCAGGAGGTGGAAGCCGTTTGCGACCGCGTGGTGATTATCCACAAAGGTAAGGTGGTAGCCGATGACAAGGTGGAACTGATTTCGCGAAAAGCAGTTTCTTCCAATAGCTATCATCTTGAGTTGAAAGAAAAAGTACCGGAAGAAAGCTTTATGAAAATTACCGGAATTGCTTTTGCAGAAGCTTTATCGGAAACCGAGTGGCTATTACATGCTGATACAGAAATGGATCTTCGCGAAGAGATCTTTAAGTTTGCCGTTGCCAATGGGTTAAATATTCTCTCTCTTTCAAAAAACAAAGAAAAAATGGAGAATATTTTCCAATTGCTGACAAAAGATTCCTGAGAAAAAAAAGGGTGATGATAATTTTCCGGTTATAATCGGGATAATATTTAGCCATAATTTTTTACTGAATTTTCTTTTGATTGTTGTTTTTTGTATTTTTGTCGCACGTTCGTATAAATTTATGAAGTGGAAGGATTTGATTGATTGCAACCACAATAAAAAAATGCTAAACCAATTTTTTACCTGCCGTCAATCATCGAACGCCACTGTTTGATGTTTAATTTAAAAAATTAGAAATATGTCTTATTATTTTACCTCGGAATCTGTTTCCGAAGGCCATCCCGATAAGGTAGCCGATCAGATATCGGATGCCGTTCTGGACGAAATGCTATGCCAGGACCCTGAATCAAAAGTAGCTTGCGAAACTATGGTGAGTACCGGGCTGGTGGTTATTGCCGGCGAGGTGAAAACCAAAGCATGGATTGATTTACAGGAAGTAGCCCGCAAAACCATTGAAAGAATCGGATATACCAAAGCCGAATACCAATTTGACAGCAAATCGTGCGCTGTAATTTCAGCTGTACATGAACAGTCGCCTGACATCAATCAGGGCGTGGAGCGTGCCTCAGAGGAAGATCAGGGAGCCGGCGATCAGGGTATGATGTTTGGCTATGCCACCACCGAAACGGAAACACTTATGCCACTAACTTCTGAAATTGCCCATGAACTGTTGTGGGAGCTGGCTGGTATTCGTCGCGAAGGGGAGGTGATGGCTTATCTGCGTCCCGACTCGAAATCGCAGGTAACATTAGAGTATAGCGACAATGGAAAGCCCATCAAGATTGATACGCTGCTTATTTCTACTCAACATGATGATTTTGATGAAGAAAAAGCCATGCAGCAGAAGATTGCCGAAGATGTGGAAAAATATCTGATACCAAGAATTAAAGATAAGTTTCCCGAATATCTTTTCAACGGTTATCGGCTTCTGGTTAATCCGACCGGCAAATTTGTAATTGGCGGCCCTCACGGCGATACCGGGCTTACCGGACGAAAAATTATAGTGGATACGTATGGTGGTCATGGCGCACACGGTGGTGGTGCTTTCTCGGGAAAAGATTCTTCAAAAGTGGACCGCTCCGGAGCGTATGCTGCCCGTCACATGGCCAAAAATATGGTGGCAGCAGGCGTGGCCGACCAAATGCTGGTGCAGGTGGCCTATGCCATTGGTGTGAGCAAGCCGGTGGGCTTTTACGTGAATACTTATGGCACTGCCAAAGTGAAAGATAACAATGGTAACATTATGAAAGACAGCCAGATTGCCCGTGTTGCCGAAACAATTTTTGATTTACGTCCGTTTGCCATCGTGAAACGTTTCGGACTGAAAAATCCTGTTTTTGAAAAAACAGCTTCTTACGGTCATTTCGGAAGAGATGTAGTGACGGAAGAGTTGGAAGTTTTTTATGAAGACGAAACCACAATTTTCAAAGAAGAACGTAACGGACAAAAAATTTACGCCAAGCTTGTGAAATTTTTTGCCTGGGAAGAGCTGGACTATGTGGACAAAGTGAAAGCAGCGTTTAAACTGTCGTAAAGGCAAATAAAAAAAGCCGGAGGTTTTCTTTCGGCTTTTTTGCTTTCTCTGTGTCCAGCTATTGGCTTTCTGTGAGATAAATCTTATGTCGAACTCAGGTTAGTAATTAAAGGTGTAAATTTGCATCTTCTTAAAGAATCTATGAAACTTTTAATTTAATGTTTATGAAAAATACAATGAATAAACGGATATTGACAGTAATCGTTA
>VAPL010524896.1_pt1 | contig 25879 bp, 22 predicted proteins | sample 3395061 | NCBI WGS metagenome assembly VAPL01 (sample SAMN08290444, study PRJNA428436) | hydrothermal vent metagenome | isolation source: Deep-sea hydrothermal vent chimney 2 | place: Pacific Ocean: Juan De Fuca Ridge | depth 2182 m m | reverse complement strand
TTATTTTGATTCTAGATTCGTTTTGTCGAATTCCTACAATTTATTTTACTATTATCTTATTAATTGATATTTTATTCAAAGTATAGCTGCACATTAAATTTATAAAATGGAATAATTTTGAAAGATTCACGCTTAGATTTACTAAAACAATGGTTAACACAATATCCGGAATTGAGTGGTTTTGAGCTCACTCCAGCGTCTTCAGATGCTAGTTTTCGTCGTTATTTTCGAGTTTCTGGTCAGCAACAAAGTTTTATTGCTATGGATGCGCCACCGGAAAAAGAAAATAGCGAGACTTTTGTTGCTATCGCAAATTTGTTATTTGAGGCAGGACTAAATGTTCCTGAAATATTTCAGTCGGATTTTGAAGCGGGTTTTTTCTTAATCAGTGATCTTGGTAGTGAGCAATATTTAGCAGCATTAAACAGCGAATCATTTGAAGCTTTGTACCAATCGGCGATTGAAAAATTAATTGATTTGCAATTAATTCCGAGTAATAAACTAACCAGTATACCGGCCTATGATAATAAATTACTCATGCTCGAAATGGAATTATTCCGTGATTGGTATTTAAAGCGGCATCTTAATATTAAATTAAGTGATTCGCAGAATAATGTGATATCCGCTGTTTTTAATACCTTGGCCGATTCGGCTCAAGCACAAAAACAGGTCTTAGTTCATCGGGATTATCATAGCCGTAATTTAATGACTAATGATTCAAAGCCCCGTAATCCCGGTGTTTTGGATTTTCAGGATGCGGTTATAGGTGCTTTTACGTATGATTTGGTTTCGTTATTGCGTGATTGTTATATTAATTGGCCTGAGCAGCAAGTAGAAAAACTGGCTTTTTATTATAAACAGCTTGCTGAACAGCAAAAGATAATTCCTGTTATTGATGATGCTGAATTTATTCAATATTTTGATTTAATGGGGATACAACGGCATTTAAAAGCGATTGGTATTTTTTCTCGATTAAATTACCGGGATAATAAACCAGCGTATTTAAATGATATTCCTCGGACAATGTCTTATCTGCAAAATATTTCAAAAAAATATGATGAGTTGTCGGAGTTAAATCTATTGTTAAATTCGGTTGTTATTGGTGCATAATAACATGCCAAAAGTGATGTTGTTAGCGGCTGGTCGCGGTGAACGAATGCGACCATTAACGGATAACACACCGAAGCCATTGCTTGAGATAAGCAATAACACCAGTTTAATTGAATTGCACATAAAGAATTTAAAGGCTCAAGGGTTCAATGATATTGTGATCAATATTGCTTGGCTTGGTGAAAAAATTATAGAGCGACTTGGTGATGGTCTTGATTATGGGGTTAACATTCAATATTCAAACGAATTTGATACTGCATTAGAAACGGCTGGTGGTATCGTGAAGGCATTACCGCTACTTGGCTCACACGCTTTTATTGTTATTAATTCGGATATTTATAGTGAGTTTGATTATAAACGACTAACCTTGAATCAAAATGAGTTAGCACAATTAATTCTGGTTCCAAATCCCGATTTTCATCCTGAGGGTGATTTTTTCATGAATAGCGGAAAACTGCATGCTACTGCAGGAGAAAAATTTACTTTTAGCGGCATTGCGATGTATCACCCTGATTTTTTTAAAGGGCTGGCTATTGAAATTCGAGCGCTGGCGCCATTGCTACGTAGCGCTATTGCACAGGGAAAAATATCGGCTCAAGTGTATTCGGGAAACTGGTTTGACATTGGCACAGTGGAACGCTTAAACGAAATTAAGTCGTATTTGTTAAAAAATTAAATTCTTAAATCGTCAATATACTTGATAATTTTTTCACACGCGTTACATATAGTGTATGGGCGATGAAATTGATACAAGTGAATTTTCGAAAAATGATGTTATTCGGTTTCGACAAAATTTAACAAACGAAACAGAGCATTTAGCCGGGATGTTTAATCGTGCCGATTTTGCTGCTGGTGGACAATCGGGAATTGAAATCGAAACTTGTCTAGTGGATGATTGTTATAACCCTTTGTGCATTAATGATAAGTTTTTAAAGGCACTCAATGATCCACTGGTTTCTTCAGAACTTGCTCAATTTAACGTAGAAATTAACAGCATTCCTCGAGATTTAACCGGGCATTTCCTAAGTTCGACTCACGTGGAATTAAATAGCATGTGGCGAAATTTTCATGAAGTAGCGCAAGAATTTGATGCAAAAGTATTGATGATTGGTATCTTGCCAACGTTGGATATTGATAGTTTAAGTTTAGCCAATTTATCAAAACTTAAACGTTATCGGGCGTTAAACCGTGAAACCATTCGATTACGCAGAGGTAAACCATTAAAATTGGATATAAATGGTGTCGAGCATTTAAGTGTGACGCACCGTAATGTGATGCTAGAAGCAGCAGCAACGTCGTTTCAAATTCACTTAATGCTCGATCCTAAAAAAGCCCACCTTTATTACAATGCGGCATTAAAATTATCTTCAGCGATGATTGCTCTGACGGCTAATTCACCCTTTTTATTTGGTAAAAATATTTGGTCAGAAACGCGTATTCCATTATTTGAACAAGCAGTTTCACTCGGTGGATTTGAGGGGGCAAGATTTGGTCCAATTCGCCGTGTTAGTTTTGGATCACGTTTTGTACAACACAGTTTAATGGAATTATTTTCGTCAAATTTAGATCACTATCCCATTTTATTACCGGTTAACTATGATTCGGTAGTATCAGAATTAAAACACCTGCGTTTACATAATGGTACTATTTGGCGTTGGAATCGCCCGATAGTGGGTTTTGATGATCGTGGTCAAGCACATTTACGATTGGAACATCGCGTTATAGCGGCAGGGCCGAGTATTATTGATACTATCGCCAATATGGCATTTTATCATGGTGCACTAGTAGGGTTGGCGGAGTTAGATACCAGTGAAATTAACGCAATTGATTTTGGAATAGTACGGGATAATTTTTATAAAGCCGCACAATTTGGACTTGATGCGACAATTATGGATACTAATGGTAAATTATGTAACATTAAAACCATTTTACAAGACACCTTATTACCATTAGCTAAATTAGGTTTAGAAAAATACCGTGTTGCTGATTCAGATATAAGTGAATATTTAGGAATTATTGAGCAACGTTTGGAAAATTCAATTAATGGCAGTCAGTGGCAACGTCGTTATCAAGAAAAGCACCAGTGTGATATGCATAAATTAACAAAAGCTTATTACGAGCGACAACAAGCCGGTGAGCCTGTACATAGTTGGACAATATAAAAAATAATGTTAACCATACTCGATAAACTACCCGAGGGCATTTTAAATTATGATGCCGAGCAGCTATATAAAATAGTAACGGGTCCAACCTTAATCCATATAGCCGGTGTACAAAAAGATCCAATTTTTATATCGGTATTGTTGCATGGCAATGAACATTCGGGTTGGCAAGCGGTCCAAAAATTATTAGCGGCATCCAATAATCAGCTACAGCGCTCAATTAGCCTTTTTATTGGTAATATTTCAGCCGCAAAACATTCACTGCGGCAATTGCCGGGACAATTGGATTACAATCGAATTTGGAATGGCCAGTCAGAAATGGTTGAGCATCAAATGGTGCGACAAGTTCTTGATGAAATGCGTTCTAAGAATGTTTTTGCGGCAGTTGATATTCATAATAATACTGGTAATAACCCGCATTATGCTTGTATTAATAGTTTAGATGATCATTTTAAATATTTTGCTCGATTATTTGGCCCATTAATCGTGTATTTCAAACAGCCAGATTCTGTATTATCCATCGCTTTTTCTGATTTATGTCCAACGGTAACCGTTGAATGCGGTCAATCCGGTGAGCCCGAAGGTATTAAACGTGTCGTTAGTTTTTTGTCTGATATTTTGTTGATGCAGCACTTTCCTCATACGGTGGTGGATGTTGAATTAATTTCAATTTATCAGACGATAGCAAGAATTAAAGTATCGAATCAAGTGAGTATTGGTTTTGGGGCAACGCAGTGTGATTTAAAATTTGATGAAGATCTTGAACAGTTTAATTTTAGAGAAATTCATGCAAATAGTCGTTTTGCCAAAATAACAGCAACAACTAGTCGGCAATTATTTGCTTACAATGATGATGGCCACGATGTGACACAAGAATACTTTTATATTGAAAACGGCTATATTTTAACTCGAATTCCGATTATACCCGCAATGTTAACGCAAAATATTGAGATCATTAAAAATGATTGTTTATGTTATTTAATGACTCAAATCGACTAAACAGGAAGGCAGTTTATAGGCATTTTTAGTGCTAATTGAGTGAAAAACTGGATTATTGTGTAATAAAATCATACACTTTATTAATATTTTCAATATTAACTTATTTTATATCATATGCTTAAAATACGTATTTTTACTTTAGTTTATTTATCGCTATTTAGCTTAAATATTAATGCCCAGATATCCTCCGTTGGTTATGTCTCTCAAATTCAACAACTCATTACGCAACAAAAATACAGCCAAGCGTTGGATTTGATTGATCAAAAATTGATCGATAGTATTAATAACCAAGAGTTACTGCATTTAAGAGCTAAAACGGAACTTAAATTAAATAAAACCCAACAAGCAATCGCTAGCTATAAATTAATAATAAAATTATACCCATCATCACCAATGGCCTATAACAATATTGCCGGAATTTATGCCAAACAAGGTAAATATGAGTTGGCAAAAAAAACATTGGAAAGGGGGATTAATACCAATAAAAGTTATGCTTTGTTACACAATAATATAAAGAGCATAAACTTTGAAATGGCCAGAGCATCGTATGTTAAGGCCCTACGACTAGGCACTAAAAAACACAGTGTTGATTTAAATGTGGCGAATTTAGACAATAATGCTAAGTTAATTAAAAATATAAAACCACAATTAGCACAACTGAATTCAAAAGCCGCTATCCAGAAAAAAACGGTTAGCTGGAAAACTAAAAAAAAGCTTGTTATAAATTCTTCGAAAGAGTCCGTTTTAGGGCTTAAAGATGAAGTGATAACTGCATTAAAAGGTTGGGCTGCTGCATGGTCGGCTCAAGATGTTAATTTATATTTATCCTTTTATAACAAACAGTTTTTGCCTGAAAATGGCACGGCAAAACGAGCTTGGGAATCTCAGCGGCAGGTTAGGTTGCTTAAGCCTCGATGGATTGAAGTTCGGTTAAGCGATTTTAGTTTCGAGATTCAGTCAGAGAATGAGGCTCAGGTTAAAGTGACACAAATGTATCGCTCAAATAGTTTTAAAGACAAATCGAAGAAGAAGTTTTTGTTAAAACGTTCTGATGACGGTTGGCAAATTTTAAGTGAAGTTAATTTTCAGGAATGAAACAAATGCCAAGATTTTTGATCAGTTATTTTCTTTTTATTATTATGTTGTCCACATCTCAAGCAGCATCTGAAAACTATTCAAACTCATCTAAAACCATTTTAGTTGCACTTGGCGTTCAACAAGCGTTAATTCCTCAATCGCAATTTAATAATAAAGTAATTAAAGAACTTAATCTTAAAATTAATGATTACCCTAAAAATTCAGAAGCAAACCTATTAAAAGTTTTATTTGAAATAGAGCAGGGGAATTTAAAAGCGGCTTTAGTCGATGTAAATAAATTAATAAAGTTATCGCCTAATTTTCATTTGGCATATTTAATTCGTGGCGACATATTATTGGCTCACTCGCAACTTATTGATGGTGTTGGTTCAAATTCTTATTTGAAATCATTAAGCCAAGAACAACAAAAAAAAATTAAACAGTTTCAAGATGAAACTAAATATCGGTTACGATCTTATCTTGAAAAAATAACGGATAAACGAATACCAAAACAATTATTACAATTAAGCGCGGCAATAAAAACGGCAATTGTTATTGATAAAAGCAACCATCGTTTATATGTTTATAAGCGCCAAAATAATAATTTGCCACCAAAATTGGTAGATGATTTTTATATTAGCACCGGTAAAAAACGAGGTGATAAATTTAAAAAAGGCGATCTACGAACTCCCGAAGGAGTCTATTTTATCACGTCATGGATACCGGATAATAAACTACCTGAAAAATACGGTATAGGTGCATTTCCAGTTAATTACCCAAATGAATTAGATGTTAAACTAGGAAAAACCGGTTATGGTATTTGGTTACACGGTATGCAACGAACTTTTTTTAGTCGTCCACCACTTGATAGTGAAGGCTGTGTGGTATTGTCTAATAATGATCTTAAAAAAATTCAACATTTGTTAGTCCCGGGTACGACCCCTGTTGTGATTACTGAAAACATTGATTGGATGAGCGAAAAAAATTGGTTTAACTTACAACGTAATGTTATTGCATCAATTAATCAATGGCGTGAAGATTGGCAGAGCATGAATGTTGAGAAATATTTAAGTCATTATTCAAATGATTTTTTTACTCGTTCTCACAATGCTCGCTCTTGGAAAACTAGAAAGCGTAATCTAGCTAAATCGAAAACGTATCAAAAAGTAACGTTAAGTGATGTATCGTTGTTTTTATATCCTTCTAGCAATAAGAAAAAATCGGATATTGTGGTGGTAAGGTTAAAGCAAAATTATAAGTCAAATAATTTTAATAGTGAAATGGAAAAACGTTTATATCTGCGTAAAGAAGCCAATAATCAATGGCAAATTTTATATGAAGGAAAGTGACGTTTCATTTTCCAGTTAATTTTTTAATATCTTAAAGAATACCATAACTGTCCCATATACTCGCGCAAAATAGATTTTGAGCTATGTAAACCACCGGCTGTTGGAATTAAGGATAATACCAGTGGTGTATGTTCAATGTGTGTGTCAAAGTTTAGCGGTGCGTTAATAACATCAAAGCCAACTTTTCTAAAAATAGCCTCTGAACGTTTTATATGAGAAAAATCAGTTACTAATATAATTTTAGTAATGTTCTCTTGTTTGAGCATTTCAAAACTAAGGTTGGCACTTTCTTTGGTATTGCGGCTATTTTCTTCGACCCATTTAACGTTGATATTAAAATCTTCTTGCAAGGATTGTTGCATTAATGATGCTTCGCTAGCACCACTACTTTTGTTATAGACAATGCCACCTGTAACTAAAATTGGAATTTTAGTTTTTCGATTTAAATAGGCACCGTATCGAATTCTCGCTAATGTTGCGACGGATACGGTGTCTTGATTATATTCGGGAGCTTCGCGATAACGGCCACCACTTAGGATGACAATGGCTTTGGCATCTGTTTTTGTTAAATCCGATTTGGATAATGCGGTTATATCATTATTGGGGTAATTAAGAAAACTGGCTGTTATTGGCATGCTTAAAACGATGAGTGATATAAAGCCTGAAAATAATAAGAATATGCCGGTTCGATAAAATCGGTTTACAATAAATAAACCAAAAAACATCATAATAAAATTGATGCTAGGTGGTAACAATAGGTTTTCGATTATACGGGTTATGATTAATTCCATTTATATTTTCTTCTTAATTAATAATTATTTATTTAATAATAGTGTTATTTTTTCGACTAATTTGTTTGCTATCAGAGCGAGGTTATCTGTTACACCAAAATCAATTAATTGTGTAATTTCGGCGTTGCTTACTCCGCAGGGGTTAATGTATTGGTATGGGGTTAAATCCATATCAACATTTAAAGCTAAGCCATGATAAGTGCCTTTTTGTTTTACACGTAACCCTAACGCGGCAATTTTTTTATTACCGACATAGACTCCCGGCGCATTAACATCACCCTGTGCTGTAATTTTATAATCGCTTAGTAGCTCAATAATCGCTTGCTCGATTAGACGCACCAGATTACGAATACCTAACTCACGTCTTTTAATATCAATTAACAGATAGACAACAATCTGTCCGGGTGCATGGTAGGTGACTTGTCCACCACGATCGGTTCGAACCACTGGAATATCGCATTCGGTAATAATATGTTCTATTTTACCATTAAATCCCAATGTAAAAACGGGATCGTGTTCGGTTACCCATATTTCGTCTATGGTTTTCTCGTGCCGGTTCGCGGTGAATTGCTGCATGCGCGTTACAATTGTTTGGTAAGGCTGACGACCAAGGAATTGCGTTTTTATCTCAGTGTTATTTGGATTGCTGGAGTTGTTAGCCATGAAATAATGCGAATAAGTCTAAGTTACTGTGACGGGTAATCGATAGATAAGGCTTGTTATAAACACATCGATACATGGTCACATGCCGTTAGCTCTAAGTAGATGTTATCTAATTGCTGTTTGTTGTTGGCCATAATAGTAACTGTTATTGAAATGTAAGTGCCTTGGGCACTTTTACGTGATTTAAAGGCATCTTCGTTTATATCATCGACATGACGATGAATTATTTCTCGAACTACTTGGTGTAATTCAGTGGTGTCCTTGCCCATTATTTTGATAGGAAATGAACACGGAAATTCAAATAAGGTTTCTTCACTCACAGAGTTTTTCTTTATAGTCGTTAAAAGCCAAGTGTAATTTTTGCCATAATGGCCCGGGTTTGCCATTAGCAACGTTAATATTGTCTATTTTAGTAACGGGTAGTATATCTTTCATCGAGCTGGTTAACCAAATTTCATCGGCGGAGTTTAATAATGATTGAGCAATTGGCTGTTCCCGGATATCGAGTTTAATTTTTTGTAGTAATTCAACCACTAAATCGCGAGTGATGCCGGGTAAGACATTATTGGTTTTAGGTGGTGTGTAAATAATATTGTCTTTGATAATAAAAACATTGCTTGCCGCGCCTTCGGTAACAAATCCGTCTTTAATTAAAAGTGCTTCAACGGCATTTTTTTCTGAGGCTTGTTGACGAAGCAAAATGTTGGCTATTAGTGAGGTTGTCTTAATTTGACAATACTGCCATCGAATATCATCCATTGTGACAATAGCGACACCATTTTCGAGAACTGATTTATCTAATGCAGCCAATGGATTTGCCATGATAAATACCGTTGGTGAAATATTATCTGGAAAAGTATGATTTCGGGGAGCGACACCACGGGTTATTTGTAAATAGATGGATAGTGTGCCGGAGTTATTTTTAACGATGATGTTATTTAAAATTGTTAACCATTGCTCTGGTGAGTAAGGGTTTTTTATTTTTACGCTGGTTAAACTATTATTTAAGCGTTGCAAATGTTCTTCAAAACGAAACAGTTTGCCGCCAAATACTGGAATAACTTCATAGATGGCATCACCAAAAATAAAGCCTCGATCCAATACTGATACTTTGGCTTCATTTAAAGGTATAAAATTACCATTAAGATATACTGTTTGTGTTGTCATAGTATGATATTGAATTTAGTCAGTTATTATTAAAGAAACAACAATATGAATCCATCAACCAATCTACTCCACAATCCACCTTCTGGAATATCCGTTATTGCGACTAGTTTACGAGAGGCAAGTTTGTTTTTTCCAAGGTTTATTTCAAGTGTTCCGTATTGCTGGCCTTTGAATACTGGCGCTGAAATATTTTGATCGATACTCATCGTGGCTTTAATTTTATTGCGTTGGCCACGAGGGATCGTGACATAAAGTGGTTCGAGTAGCCCAAGTTGAATTTCATCTACTTCGCCTTTATAGATACGTCGTGCGGTTAACTGCTCGTTTGCTTTATATAACACGTGGCTTTCGTAAAATCGAAACCCATAGTTAAGTAATTTTCGACTGGCGCTCACGCGAAGTTTTTCTGATTTTGTTCCAACCACAATAGACACTAATCGCATGCCTTTATTTTCGGCGGAGGTTATTAAGCAATAACCGGCAGAATCGGTGTGGCCAGTTTTAATGCCATCAACTCTATCGTCTATCCATAAAAGCTTATTTCGGTTTGGCTGGGTGATGCCATTAAAGGTATATTCTTTTATGCTATACCATTTATAATATTCAGGAAAATTAGCAATAATTGCTCGAGCCAGTTTTGCTAAATCTGCGGCAGTTGTATAATGTTCTTTGTTTGGCCACCCGGTACTATTAACAAAATGCGTGTCTTTCATCCCTAAGGTGTCAGCATGTTTGTTCATTAAAGCTGCAAAAGTTTCTTCGCTGCCAGCAACATGCTCGGCTAATGCAACACTGGCATCATTACCAGATTGAACAATCATGCCCAGAATCAAGCTTTTAACATCAACACGTTTATTGACTTCAATAAACATTCTTGAGCCTTTCATGCGCCACGCTTTTTCACTAATTAAAACGTTATCGTCTAATTTAATGCTGCCATTTTTTAATTCAGTAAAGACGGCATAAGCTGTCATTATTTTAGTTAAGCTTGCAGGTTCAATGCGCTGATCGTCATTTTGTTTTGCTAATACTGTACCCGATTGGAAATCCATCAGTACGTATGCTTTAGCCGGTATTTTAGGTGCACTTGGTATCACCGCAGCAGCGGATACGAAGGTGTGCTGAAAGGTAAGGATAAAGCTTAGTAATAAAATAAGTGCTGAAAATTGTTTTTTAATCATGAGGTTTACGTTCTATGCCAGTATTAATATATAGGTGGTATATATCATATCATTATTTATAAAACCATGTAATTTTATCTAAGATGCTGAAAGTATTGCAGAAAATTGTTGTTTAGTTGATAACGACGTGGGGTAATTCAAAGCCCATATTTTTGACTTTTAGGGCTAATTTATCGGCTTCATTGACGCTATATATTGGGCCAATTTGAACCCGATAAATGCGTTGTTTAGAGGAGGTATCACTATTAATTCTAACATTCTCAAATTTGTAGGTTAATTTATTTAAAAGCTGTTGAGCGTTGGTATTGCTGATAAAAGCACCTACTTGCAAGTACATAATATATTCAGTTTTTTTGCTGGCTATCGAGCGTATCTTTATTGGTTTTTTAGGAATAGTGGCTCGTCTTTTGTTAAATTTTTTCGGGTCGATAACTTCAACCTCAACGACACCGGTGCCGGTTGCTACAATATTGAGTTTAGTCGCTGCGGCGTAAGATAAATCGATAATTCGATTGGCGTGAAACGGGCCACGATCATTTACTTTGACGATAATACTGCGGTTATTTTTAAGATTAGTCACTCTGACATAACTAGGCAGCGGTAAACTTTTATGGGCTGCTGTCATGGCATACATATTGTATTTTTCACCAGAGGATGTCGAGCGGCCATGAAATTTTTTGCCATACCATGATGCGATGCCTTTTTTACGATAATTTTTCGCGCTTGGCATCACGTAATAACGTTTACCATTAACCACGTAGGAGCGAGGATTTCCCTTGGCACTGCGTGGTTCTAATTTGGGGATGGCGTTTTGAATATGTGTTGCATCAAATCGACCATGAGGTGCGCTGTCTTTGCCCGGAGAAATTGGAATTCCCCGAGAGACACAGGCGCTTGTTAACAGCGCGATAAGGCTTATGAATAAAATATGAATTTGGGTTTTAGTAAACATAAAATTTATGTTGTTGTTAATGCCCGTTTTTTAAAATTGGCGTCTCATGATGCCGGTGCCGGTAAGTATTTTTTAGCCTTTTCTCCGTTACGAATGTATTCACTTAATTGAAAAACGGACATTGCGTATAAAATGCTGTGGTTATAGCGTGTAATGACATAAAAATTATCCCAGCCAACCCAATATTCAGGGCCATCTTTTGTTTCAAAACTCATAAAACTACCTTTAATATCTTTAGGTAGGCCTTCGGGTAATGCGACACCGTGTAATAATAAGTCTTTAGGAGACCACTGTGGTTTCATACTTTTACTTAGCAGTTTTTTAAAACGATTACCATAAACTTTAACTTTAGTGGCAATTGGCTGATCTTTTTTCCAGCCGTGGCGTACAAAATAATTGCTGACACTACCTATCACATCATGACGATTCGTCCATAAATTACGAGAGCCATCACCATCAAAGTCAATAGCGTATTCTCTGAAACTGCTGGGCATAAATTGTGGCATGCCCATCGCACCGGCATAGGAGCCAACTTGTTCTAAGGGGTCAATTTTTTCATCCCGAGTCATTAGTAAAAAATGCTCTAATTCGCTTTTAAAAAATTTACTGCGTGGTGGATAAGCAAAGGCGAGTGTGGATAGTGCATCGATTACTGGGTAGGAACCAACATTACCACCGTAGCGGGTTTCAACTCCAATAATGGATACTACAATTTCAGATGGAACACCGTATTTTTTAAATGCAGATTGAAGTATTGTGCTATTTTTTTTGTAAAATTCAGTGCCGCCTTTTATGCGTTTCTCGGTGACAAAGATAGGGCGGTAGTCATACCAAGGTTTACCTTCTGCCGGACGAGAAATAGCATCAAGTATTGATTGGTGTTTTTTGGTTTTTTCAAATAATTTAATTAAGTAGTCAGACTCAAATTGATGTTTTGTCGTCATATCATTAATAAATGATTGCAGCAATTTAGGATCATCCAATTCAATGGCTGGCAATGAATTAATTGCAATTAAATTAAAAGCACCCACAATAACAAATAGTTTGCGAACAAACTTATTTGATTTTTGTGTGAAAATATTTAATACCGATGTATTTTGAAATTTAATAAATTGTTCTATCATGACGTCATAAATTTTTTGTGTGTGTGAATAGACATAAGAATACCAAATGCAGCAAACAATGTAACAATTGATGTGCCACCGTAACTAACTAAAGGTAGTGGTACGCCAACAACGGGCAGTAATCCGGAGACCATTCCCATATTGACATAAACGTAAACAAAAAACGTCATTATTAATCCACCGGATAATAACCGACTGTATGTGTCTTGGGCTTGTGTTGCAATAAAACATCCTCGAACTATAATAAATAAATACAGAGCCAGTAAAACTAAGTTGCCAATAAAGCCAAATTCTTCGCTGTAGACAGAAAAAATAAAATCTGTTTTACGTTCAGGAATAAATTCAAGACGTGATTGAGTACCATTATTCCAGCCTTTACCATACACACCACCAGAGCCAATAGCAATAATGGATTGTATTATGTGATAACCGGCTCCGAGTTTGTCGCTTTCTGGATTTAAAAAAGTTAACACGCGTTTTTGTTGGTATTCGTGTAGTACATAATTCCAAATGAAGGGGGTGCTAGATGCAAAAATAAAGATGGCAATGAAGATTGTGCGCCAGCGTAAACCGGCTAAAATTAAAACGAAAAAACCCGAGCAGGCAATTAATAACGCGGTGCCGAGATCGGGCTGTTTTGCCACGAGTAAGGTTGGTATCACTAATATGATGCTGGCGATAAAAATTTTGGAGCGTGCTGGTGGTAATGGCATGTCGGCAAAATACCAGGCAATCATCATGGGCACCGCTAGTTTCATTATTTCCGATGGTTGAAATCGAAAACCGATAACTAACCAGCGCTGTGCGCCTTTACCAATGTCACCCAAGGGGGTTAACACTAGAATTAATAGCAATAAACCCAGCATAAATAACCACGGAGACCATGCTTTTATGGTGTGCGGTGAAATTTGTGCAAGGGCTATCATTATAGCAAACGCAAGTACTAGTCTGACGAGTTGCGCATTTATAACGTGCATGTTTTGTCCCGATGCACTATAAAGCACGGTTAAGCCGACACCAGTGAGGGTTAATAATGCAATGAATAATGGTAAGTCTATATGCAATTGAGAAAAGAGTCGCTTGCCTAGATTGAGTTTATTTTCATCAACAAAGCCGGTTCTTGAATTAACCTCCATTAGCGTTTTCCTTTATTTTAAGCTTAGGCTCAAGTTTCGTTTTATTTTTATGGCTGTGTGTTTTATCTAAATTTTTTAAATAATAATCCATCACTTTACGGGCAATAGGTGCGGCAATTGAGCCACCGTGACCACCGTTTTCGACAATCACTGCAACGGCAATTTCAGGATTTTTAACCGGAGCAAAGGAAATAAACAAGGCGTGATCCCGTAATTTTTTAGCCACTGTTTCTTCATTGTATTCTTCATCTTGTTTAATGCCAAAAACTTGCGCTGTTCCGGTTTTTCCGGCAATGGTGTAATCTAAATTTACATTTAAACGTCGCGCTGTGCCATGCAAGCTATGAATGACTTTTTTCATGGCTTTGATAATGGTCTCCCAGTGGCCATCGGTTTTATGTTGTATCGGAGCTTTGGTTTTACCGGTTATTAACTCTTTTGAGCCATCTTGGGGTGTTTCGATGGCGTGTACTAAATTAGGAGTTTTAAGTTCGCCTCGATTTGCTAAGGTTGCTGTTGCATTGGCGAGTTGTAGTGGGGTGGTGAGGGTGAAGCCTTGCCCGATACCGGTAATGAGTGTTTCACCCGGAAACCAAGGTAATTGTCGGTATTTTTTCTTCCAAGTGCGAGACGGTAATAGTCCCGACATTTCACCAAGTAAATCAATCCCTGTTTTTTTACCAAAGCCAAACTGCTTTAAATAATGGTGGATGTTATCAATACCCAATTGCAGCGATAGGTCATAAAAATACACGTCACAGGATTCAATGATTGCTTTTTCTAAACCGGTTTCTTTATGGCCAGTTTTTTTCCAATCGCGATAACGCCGTGGATCACCTTTTAGCATGTAATAACCGGGGCAATCGATCGCGTCACTGGCAAGCACTTGGTCTAACTCTAATCCTGCCAATGCTATAAACGGCTTAATTGTTGAGCCCGGTGGGTATTGGCCTTTGATCGCGCGGTTAAATAACGGTTGCTCCGAGGAGTTACTTAATTGTCGGTATTGTTTATTATCCAAACCATTAACGAATAAATTAGGATCAAAGGTTGGCATGCTGACTAATGCCAGTATCGCTCCTGTTTTTGGAATCATCGCAACTAACGCGCCATTATTGTTTTTAAATGCTTGTTCGGCTATTGCTTGTAAATTACTGTCTAAGTTTAAATAAAGATTTTTTCCGGGGATAGGTAATTTTCGTTCGATAACTTTTAATACTCGGCCTTGGGCATTGGTTTCTACGCGCTGAATGCCAACAGTGCCATGTAAAATGGATTCGTATTTTTTTTCGATACCGACTTTACCTATTCTACTGGTACCACGGTAATTTGATAATTCTAAGTTGCCGAGTTTATCGGCTGTTAAGCGCTGTAATTCTGATTCGGATATAATGGCCGCATAACCAATAACGTGTGAAGCTAATTTTCCAAGGGGGTAGTGGCGTGATAATTCTGCTTTAATTGATACCCCAGGTAGTAAATGTTTATTCACTGCAACTTTGGCAATTTCGTCTTCCGTTAAACGAAATCGAAGTGGCACTTCGGCAAATTTTCGTTGGTGCCGTCTGGATCGTTGGAACCGTCGAATATCTTCTTTGCTGAGTTGCACTAACTCGCCTAACTTTTTTAATGTTTGGTTTAAGTTTTCAGATAACTCGGGTATGACATTGAGTCTGTAATTGGGTAAGTTTTGTGCCATCACAATGCCATTGCGATCGTAAATCAAACCACGAATGGGAGTTATGGGTAAGATACTGAGTCGATTATTTTCAGATTGGGTGGTGTAGTATTGGCTGTTAAATATTTGTAAGTAAGCAAATTTTGCAATTAATACCGATAGTAATAACACAACAATCACTAATAAGATGATGATACGTTGGTTAATGAGTTGCGATTCACGAATGTGATCTTTAATCGCAGAAACCGCAGCACGACGCACCATAATATTAAGTCACTCGATTTTGGCGGCGGATGAAACGCATCAGCAAAAATATCCACGGCCAAAAAGCTGCCGTACTTAACGCCGGCAATAACATTAACCAAAGGTCGGTTTCATTACCGGTCATGCCTTTAATCCAATTGATTAAAATAATTTGTGTTGTTACTAACATAAAGATAGTTAGCGCTTGCTGGTGTAATGGCGAGATGCGAACGCGTTGGTGTACTTTTAATGTAATGTAGCCAACGATGGCAAATGCGAGTGCATGTTGACCGAGTAGTGTGCCAAGCACGACATCGAGAACTAAACCCAGAAACCAACCGGTGCTGACACCAATGCGTTGCGGTAAGGCTAAACACCAATAGACATAAACCATAAACAACCATTCAGGACGGGCATAGGCGAGTGATTCAGGTAGCGGAATTATTGTTAAAATAACAGCCACTAAAAACGAAATAATAATGGTACCACCACCACGATGTTTTAAAATTGTCATGGTAGATCCTGTTTGTCGTTTTGAGTGAACGGTTGTGTTGATTTGATGCGTGGCCAAATCAGTAATACTTGTCGACCTTGGGTTAAATTTGCAGTAGGTTCGGCAATGATTTTGGCAAAGGGCAAACTTGGATCGATACTGATATCACTCACTCGTGCAGCAGGGTAGCCCGTTGGATAAACACCACCCAAGCCGGATGTCACCAGTAAATCGCCAATTTTTATATCGGCATTATTTGGTAAATAGGGAATTTCTAATGGTGCTCCGGGCAGCCCGGTGCCCACTAGAATGGTGCGCAGGCCATTACGGTTAATTTGCACCGGTAAAGTATGGCTTGGATCAGTAATTAATATCGCCACACTATTTAAGAGATCGGTATAGGTAATTTGTCCCATCACACCTTGGGCATCAATCAGTGGTAACCCGGGTTTAACTTTGTAGCCGGGTTCGGCTTCATCGAGAGAGCCTTTGTTGAGTCGAATAAGGCGTTTATGAGGATCGAGAGCCACCGAAATTATTTCGGCCACTAGTTTTTTTTCACCGACTTTTTTTGATGATTGGAGTAATTCACGTAATCGGATATTTTCAGCCTGCAATGATGCTAGCTTTTGAAGTTGCATTTTGAGAAAATTGTTTTGAGTGCGCAAGGTGCCGTTTTCTTCTTGCAGGGTATCTCGGGAAACAAAGGTATCGGATGCCCAGATGCTGATTTCGGAAGGCAGGTTAACCACGTATTGTAAGGGGTAAACCAATATGGTAATTGCAGTTCGAACATTATCAACAGCACGGAATCGATGATCCATTACCATTAAAGTAATTGATAACACGATGAGTATGATTAACCGTGTTCCAATTGAAGTTCCTTGAATGAATAGAAGTTTAATTGGGTTTAGCCTGTCGTAATAGCATCAAAATTAGTGTTGCAAAATCAACAATTGGCGGTGTAAATTAAAATGTTACACGGCATCAACTAGTTTTGTTTTACATTATTGATAGTGTACATGAGAAATTACAAAAGACAAAAATTCACCGAATTATTGAATTTTTATGGCTTATGAGCTTCAAATTTAGAGGTATTTAGTCTGCGTTACTTGTTGCTGGTGATGTTAAAAACAAACTGCAAAAATAAACGCTATTTATTCTACGCTGAACAGATCACCGCCATGTTCGTCAATCATTTCGAGGGCTCGACCGCCACCCCGGGCAACACAGGTTAGTGGATCTTCGGCAATAATAACTGGTAGGCCGGTTTCTTCCATTAATAAACGATCCAAATCGTCTAGTAAGGCACCGCCACCGGTTAAAACCATGCCGCGTTCAGCAATATCGGAGGCTAGTTCGGGTGGTGTTTGTTCTAGCGCGGTTTTAACGGCACTAACAATTCCAGACAGCGGCTCTTGCAAGGCTTCTAAAATTTCATTGCTGTTTAATGTAAAACTACGCGGTATGCCTTCGGCCAGATTTCGGCCACGAACTTCCATTTCTTTGAGTTCATTTCCGGGGTAGGCAGTGCCAACCGTTTGTTTGATGCGTTCAGCGGTGGATTCACCGATTAAACTGCCATAATTACGTCGAACGTAATTAATAATTGCCTCATCAAAACGGTCGCCGCCGATTCGAACGGATGCTGAGTAGACAATGCCACTGAGTGAAATTACCGCAACTTCAGTTGTACCACCACCAATGTCCAAAACCATTGAACCACTGGCTTCACTGATGGGCATTCCAGCACCAATGGCGGCGGCCATCGGTTCTTCAATTAAAAATACTTCTCGTGCACCGGCACCTGCTGCTGATTCACGAATGGCGCGACGTTCAACTTGGGTTGAACCACACGGAACACAAATTAAAACTCTCGGGCTTGGACGAAAAAAGCGCGTTTCATGCACTTTTCGTATAAAATGCTGTAACATTTTTTCTGTGATGGTGAAATCGGCAATAACGCCATCTTTCATAGGACGAATGGCGACGATATTTCCGGGCGTTCGACCCAACATTTGTTTTGCTTCGGTTCCAACAGCGGCAATACTTTTTGGACCGCCAGGACCGCGTTCTTGTCGAATGGCAACTACGGAAGGTTCATTTAACACAATTCCTTCACCACCACGCACATAAATCAGGGTGTTAGCGGTGCCAAGATCGATAGAAATGTCGTTGGAAAATAGTCCTCGTAAGCGGTCAAATACCATATTATGTACAATGTCCTGAGTGTAAAATTGTTATTATTAGAAAACACGTACTTTACTCAACTTTAACTACTTTGGGCAAGTTACGAACTATGTTAATGTTAATATTTTGCCAACTATACCTAATTAATTAAAGCAATGGAGAAAATTCATGTCATTAGACAAAACTGACATAGAAAAGATAGCGCATTTAGCACGACTTGGCATCGATGAGGCTGATATTCCTGATTATGCTAAAAATCTATCCAACATCCTTGATCTGGTTGAACAAATGAATGGAGTGGATGACAGTAATGTGACTCCTATGGCGCACCCAATGGATGCCGGACAACGTTTGCGGGAAGACGTTATCACTGAAACGAATCAACGTGAAAAATTTCAAGCCATTGCACCCAATGTCGAAGATGGTTTGTATTTGGTGCCCAAGGTAATTGAATAATTCATATCAATAAATAAGTTAAGTCTTTATTCAGTATCAAGCAATACGCATAAGTATGAAAATTAGACAGTAACAACGGACAATAACGAAATGCACAGCAAAACAATCGCCGAGCTTAGTGAAATGCTCGCCAACAAAGAATGCTCAAGTGAAGAGCTGGTATCGTCTTCGCTCGCCAGAATTAAACAATATGATTCAACCTTAAATTCCATGATAACCGTTACCGAAGAACTTGCATTAACACAAGCTCGGGCAGCCGATGAACTACGTGCCAAAGGTAATGGCCATGCGTTAACAGGAATTCCATTAGCGCAAAAAGATATTTTTTGTACTGATGGTGTTAAAACCAGCTGTGGCTCTAAAATGCTGGATAATTTTATTTCACCGTATGATGCCAGTGTTATTTCTAACTTTAACGATGTTGCTGCCGTGATGGTGGGTAAAACCAACATGGATGAATTTGCGATGGGTTCATCAAACGAAACCAGTTTTTACGGTGCGGTTAAAAATCCTTGGGATACCAATACCGTTCCGGGGGGCTCATCGGGCGGCTCGGCTGCTGCTGTTGCGGCAAGATTAGTAGCCGGTTCCACTGGCACTGATACCGGTGGTTCGATTCGTCAACCGGCATCGTTATGCGGCATTACCGGATTAAAACCAACCTATGGCCGAGTATCGCGTTACGGCATGATTGCGTTTGCTTCAAGTTTAGATCAAGCCGGCCCCATGACTCAAACAGCGCAAGATGCCGCGATGTTATTAAATGTGATGGCCGGTTTTGATGAACGCGATTCTACTTGCATCGACAAACAAGTACCGGACTACACCAATAATTTGAATGACAGCATTAAGGGTTTAAAAATTGGTTTACCAAAAGAATATTTTGACGATGGTCTCGATGCCGATGTTGCGCGAGTGGTGCAAGCGGCATTAGACGAATATAAAAAACTCGGCGCTGAATTTGTTGATATCAGTTTACCCAATACACATTTAGCCGTACCGGCTTATTATGTGGTTGCGCCTGCTGAGTGTTCATCAAACTTATCGCGTTTTGATGGTGTTCGTTATGGTTATCGATGTGATAACCCTAAAGATTTAGACGATCTTTACACACGTTCGCGCGGCGAAGGTTTTGGCCCTGAAGTAAAACGCCGCATCATGATCGGTGCCTATGCTTTGTCATCGGGGTATTATGATGCTTATTATATAAAAGCCCAAAAAATGCGCCGCCTCATTAGTGATGATTTTACCAAAGCCTATGAAAAAGTGGATGTTATTATGGGGCCCACCACACCCACCACGGCTTTTAAGTTGGGTGAAAAATCCAATGATCCGGTGACCATGTATTTGTCCGATATTTATACCATTGCCGCCAACCTTGCCGGTTTGCCGGGCATCTCGATACCGGCTGGTTTTAGTCATAACATGCCCGTTGGCTTACAAATAATTGGCAATTATTTTGAAGAATCAAAATTACTCAACGTGGCACATCAATACCAGCAACAAAGCGAGTGGCACAGAGCCATTCCCGAGCAGTATAAATAATTAATTTGAGCATGCCTCAAGCTCAACGTTACATACAATTTTTAATTACCGTCAATTATTTATAGGTAAATAGAATATAGGAGCTGGAGTCTGAACAGACAAATTACGACCGTCTGCCGCAGGGACGCGGCAGTCGAGCAGCCATGGATGGCGAATAGCGTGTTGTAATTTGTCTGTTCAGATTTCAGATCCGGCTTTAAACTACACAATTTGTTTATGTGTAGTTCAAGCTTAGATAAATTAATAACAGAATTAGGTATAACATTATGGAATGGGAAACAGTTTTAGGGTTAGAAATTCACACGCAATTAGCGACTAAAACCAAAATATTTTCAGGTGCTGCAACACAATATGGTGCCCAAGCAAACACACAAGCCTGTGCAATAGACCTTGCGCTGCCGGGAATATTGCCTGTGTTAAACCATTCGGTGTTAAACATGGCGATTAAATTTGGTTTAGCCATTGGAGCCTACATTGAAAAAAAATCAGTGTTTGCCCGTAAAAATTATTTTTATCCTGATTTACCAAAAGGCTACCAAATTAGTCAAATGGACTTACCCATTGTGGGTGTCGGCAAAGTTGAGATTGAACTCGCCGATGGCAGCACTAAATCAATTGGTGTCACACGCGCCCATTTAGAAGAAGATGCCGGTAAGTCATTACACAAAGATTACCAAGGCATGACAGGAATTGATTTAAATCGAGCCGGCACACCATTATTAGAAATTGTATCCGAGCCCGATATGCGTTCAGCAGAAGAAGCGGTCGCCTACATGAAAAAAATTCATTCATTAGTTCGTTACTTGGAAATTAGTGATGGTAATATGCAGGAAGGATCGTTTCGCTGTGATGTGAACGTATCCGTTCGACCCAAAGGCCAACAAGAATATGGTACTCGCGCTGAATTAAAAAATATTAATTCATTCAAGTTTGTCGAAAAAGCAATTGAAGTTGAAGTGGAACGCCAAATTGATATTATTGAATCGGGTGGTACGATTAAACAAGAAACACGCTTATACGATGCCAATAAAAATGAAACGCGCCCGATGCGTTCCAAAGAAGAAGCAATGGACTATCGGTATTTTCCCGACCCGGATTTGCTCCCGGTTCATGTTGATGACGCTACGATAGCCGCTATTCGTGAAACATTACCCGAACTGCCCGATGCCAAACGTAAACGCTTTGAAACTGAATTTACGCTTTCCAGTTATGATGCCAATATTTTAACGTTGAGCCGAGATGTTGCCGATTACTTTGAAAGCGTCGCATCAAAAACCAATGATGCAAAATTATCGGTTAACTGGATCAATGGTGAATTGTTGGGTAATTTAAATAAAGAAAACAAATCAATATCCGATAGCCCGGTAACAGCCGACATGTTAGCCGGATTAATTAATCGCATAAAAGACAATACTATTTCAGGAAAAATTGCCAAAGAAGTTTTTGCCGCAATGTGGGCAGGCGAAGGTGATAGCGACAAAATTATTGATAACAAAGGTCTAAAACAAATTACCGATACCGGAGCCATTGAAGCTATTGTTGATGACATTATCGCAGCCAATCCCGAACAAGTTGAACAATTTAAAGCGGGCAAAGGAAAAGTCTTGGGTTTTTTTGTCGGGCAGGCAATGAAAGCCTCAAAAGGCAAAGCCAATCCGGCGCAATTAAATGCGTTGCTCAAACAAAAATTAAGTTAGTGACGGGCAGCACACAAGCCGATGTCACCGCTATAAAATATTTGAAATTTAGAATAATTTAACTAATCTTTATTTATATGCCCGATTCTTTACAACGATTCATCTTTGAAAATGCTAATATTCGCGGTGAAATCGTCAAACTCGATGCCACATGGCAAGCGATTCTATCGCGCCACGACTACCCTCAAGTTGTTGCAACGTTATTGGGGGAAATGATGGTTGCCGCAGCGTTGTTATCCGCCACGCTAAAATTTAACGGCAAATTAATTATTCAAATTCAAGGTGGCCATCCGATTAAATTAATGGTGGTTGAGTGCGATAGCGAAAATCATTTACGTGCTGTCGCACAATACGATGAAGGCATTCAAACCAGCATAAAATTATCCGAATTAGTTGGCGCAGGCAAATTAGTGATAACTTTAGATCCGGCAACCGGTGGTGAGCGATATCAAAGTATTGTCGATGTCACCGGAGAATCATTAGCCGATGCAATAACCGATTACTTGGTTCGCTCTGAACAACTCGATACCAATATCTGGTTAGCAGCAAATTCAAAATATGCTGCCGGTTTACTCATTCAAAAATTACCCAGCGACTCAGCAACCTTAGCCAAAAAAGAAATAATAACGAATGAGTTAGACACAAACGACTTAGATACATGGAATCGTATTCAACACCTATCCTCAACCATAACCAACGATGAACTACTGAACATCTCAGAGCAAGAAATTATCCACCGCTTATATCATGAAGAAGACGTTCGAGTTTTTGATAAAGAACCCATTTCATTTCGCTGCACTTGCTCACGCGAACGAGTCGCAACCATGCTGCGTAGCTTAGGCAGTAAAGAAGTGGTGAGTATTATCGAAGAACAAAAAATTATTGAAGTTGCCTGTGAATTTTGTAATCAAAAATACGAATTTGATTCAGTAGACTCCGAACAACTTTTTGCGTCAGATATAACCCATCCAACGACAACAACAAAACATTAATTGTATAAAAAAACAACTGTTTTGTCTTGAGCCAGAATCCAACATTCATACATCAAGGCTATCCTGTTATGCTACTATTTTTCCTTATCCCGAGTTTAAGTTTAGTATTGTTTAACTTTTGGTATCTAACAGCACATATTTTTCTATTAACAGCACTTTATACTATGAAATAAAATATTAAGTAGTGTTACATAATAATTATAGGTAGCATCAGCACTATTCAGGATGCTGTTTCAAGTCACGTTCGTTAAAATTCTTTTTGTGTTAAGTGTCATTAACCAGACGGAAAGACTGAATTCTAAAATTATAATTTAAATTAAATCAGTATTGATCAGGAGTTTAATATGCAGGACATGCAGGGTGGCTTATCGTTAATTTTTCAGGTACAGCATAGGTTAAAATTATTACTATTAATCGTGTTTTCTATCACTCTTGCATCCTGTGGCGGAGGCGGCGGTAGCAGTGTGCCACCACCACCACCACCACCAACCAATATCATTAAAACCGCAAGTTATTCCAATACCACTTGCGCCATCCAAGCCATTGCTGCTGAAACCAAAGGCAGCTTAACGTGTTGGGGGCAAATTCCTGATATAACCAATATTGATGCAACAGGCAATGCTGCACGAAGTTATCGAATACAAGCCACGCCAGAAGCTATGTCGACCGAAGCCAATTGGGTTGATGTTGCTGTGGGACGGGATCATATTTGTGGCATCAAAAGTGTTGCCGGTAACAATAGTTTACACTGCATGGGCTGGAATAATGTGGGTCAGCTAGGCTTGGCTTTAATTGACAATAAATTTACGAGTTACACTCGTGATAAATTTACTCCTTCAATGATTTTAGTGGATGATACATCCTCGTGGATAAGTTTAACGGCCGCTTTGGATCATACCTGCGGAATTTATGGTGCTAAAACGCTAAAGTGTTGGGGTGCTAATCGATTTGGCGTTCTTGCACAAAATTTACCCGCTCCTCAACAAGGCGATAATCCTAATAATCCTAGGTTAAACGTGTTTACTGAAATTGATAAAATCAATAGTGTGCTTAAAAGCGCTGCTGCTGTTGATGGTGGCTCGTGGGAAACAGTGAGTACGAATGATTTTCATACTTGTGGAATTAAACTTGATAATAGTCTTTGGTGCTGGGGTCGTAATAATGTAAAGCAGTTAGGTTTTGCATTGACAGATGCAATACCATTTAAAGAGTTTGTGACACAAGTGAGTCCGCCACTAACTGTTGATTCAAATAACACGTTATTGTTTGATCCTTCAACCGATGTTTGGATTGATGTTTCTGTGGGTGCTGTGCAAAGTTGCGCTATATCATCTGCAAGGCTAAATGTTTCAGATAAACAAGGTAAGTTATGGTGTTGGGGCAACAATACATTCAGTGAATTAGGCCAACCGCCTCAAAATCCATCTCCAGCAACAATTGGCTTACCTAATTTAACTCCGATTGGTTCCGCATCGGATTGGGTTAAGGTTATTGCGGGCCGAGCCCAAACCTGCGCAATAAATAATGTCGGTGAAACTTTTTGCTTTGGTTTTGATGCACCGGTACAGTTTAGTGGTTTTGGTTATCAGGTAACGGCTGTTGCTGGTCAAAATAGTGATTGGCAATCAATCACTCTGGGCTTTAACCATGCCTGTGGAATTAAGTCGGTAAATAGTGAAAATAAATTATTTTGTTGGGGACAACAACAATATTCACAACTAGGAACAAGCTTTAACTATAATAGTCTAATTCCAAATTTGGTTGTGGCCGATAGTATTCCTGCTGATGATCCTTATGTTTGGAAACAACTTGATACCGGTAGTACGCATAGCTGTGCGGTTAAAAATGATGGTACGTTATGGTGTTGGGGACGAAGCTATTCTGGACAATTAGGGCTTGGAGATGTCTTACCCAATGCAACTTTACAACAAGTTCAAACTAATTCAGTAACACCTTTTGATTGGGTTGACGTTAAAAGTAACTTTCGAACGACTTGCGCAAGAAAATCAAATAATACTGTATGGTGTTGGGGCTTTAATCAACGAACGCAGCAAGGTAATGGCTCAAGAGTTAATTCATTTTCACCAGTACAAACAACAGGAGCAGGAGCTGCAGTTGAAAATGATTGGGACGGCCTTTTTATAGGTGATTTTTTTAGTTGTGCTCAACGAGCCAATGATAATAATAGTGTATGGTGTTGGGGGTCTAATTCTTTTGGCCAGATAGCTCAAGTTCCTAAAGTTCCCCCTGCAAATACCTTTATTGCAACAAAGACATCTATTGTCCATAATCTTGCATGGAAAACCGGAAAGGTTTTTACCGGTAGTCGAGCTGTTTGCGCAATAGACACTAGTGATGAATTATATTGTTGGGGTGATAATAGCTTCAATCGAATTGATGCTAATGCAAATGCTGGCGTTGTCGTTAGCGCACCAAAATTGATGCCCATTCCCAGCGACGGAGGAATATGGATTTCAGCATACATAGGGGGAAATCCTCTAGTCCCACAAATAGGCAATAATATTAGTAATGGTCCTATTGTGCAACAAACTGCCGGTAGTTTTATGTGTGCTCTTTCCGGTCAAGCAGCAAATGCAACTCAGGGAGCCTTGTGGTGTTGGGGAGATAATGCGTTTGCCGCATTAGGTGCCACCACTACCGGACGATCAACACCAGTGACTGCGCCAGTTAATGTTAGTATTGAAAGTAATTTAATAACACAATGGCGGCAGGTGAGCGTGAGTGACAATAATGTGTGTGCAATTAAAGATGATGGCACATTGTGGTGTTGGGGTGGTTCTAATTTTCAAGGCGAGTTGGGTACAGGTTCAACCATTAAAGCAGTAACACCTGTTCAAGAAGCAACAAAATCAC